>OGOJ01000667.1_pt1 | contig 30357 bp, 20 predicted proteins | sample 1552601 | NCBI WGS metagenome assembly OGOJ01 (sample SAMEA2580184, study PRJEB22360) | human gut metagenome | biome: human gut; feature: human-associated habitat; material: faeces | place: Denmark | collected 2008/2010
ATGGAATGCAGGCAGGCAATGAAGGAAGATTGCTTTTTCTCCAGCATTTTTCATAACTGCCTTCGTTACTTTATATGGTGTCAGTTCTCTGATACGTTCTTCCCAGACTTCATCCGGCTCACCCATGGATACCCATACGTCTGTATAAATAACATCTGCATCTTTGGTTCCTGCCTCAACATCCTCTGTAAGAGTAATACTTCCGCCGGAAGCCTCTGCATATGTTCTGCACAGATCTACAAGTTCCTGATTCGGGAAGTATTTCTTTGTTGTGCAGGCAACAAAGTGCATTCCCAGTTTGGAGCATGCGATCATCAGGGAATTACCCATATTGTAGCGGGCATCTCCCATGTATACCAGACGACGTCCCTTAAGATCTCCAAAATGCTCACGGATGGTCAGCATATCGGCCAGCATCTGTGTCGGATGATATTCATTTGTCAGACCATTCCATACCGGAACTCCTGCATATTTTGCAAGGTCTTCTACGATTTCCTGTCCAAATCCTCTGTATTCGATTCCCTCATACATTCTTCCGAGAACTCTTGCAGTATCTGCAATGCTCTCCTTCTTTCCGATCTGGGAGCCTGTGGGATCCAGATAGGTAGAACCCATTCCCAGATCATGAGCTGCCACTTCGAAGGAACAGCGTGTTCTTGTGCTTGTTTTTTCAAAGATCAGGGCAATATTCTTACCTCTGTAATACTCATGAAGCTCTCCTGCTTTTTTCTTTGCCTTCAGATCTGCTGCAAGGTCGATCATGTAAGTGATCTCTTCCGGTGTAAAATCTTTCAGTGTCAGGAAATTTCTTCCTTTAAGATTCATAATATGTCCTCCTCATGGCTGCAGATTTATTTCTGCTCTGCCGGTTTATCTGTCATGATTTCCTTCAGGGATGTTGCCAGCCCTGCGATGCCCTGTATCTCGGACGGAATGATGATCTTCGTTGCCTTGCCGTCAGCAACCTTTGTAAGAGCCTCCAGACTCTTCAGAGTAAGAACAGATTCATCTGCTCCTGCTTCCTTGATCATACGAAGTCCTTCTGCAGTTGCCTGCTGTACTTTAAGGACTGCCTGTGCCTGTCCTTCAGCCTCTTTGATCATACGCTCCTTCTGAGCCTCCGCATGAAGGATCGCCGCCTGCTTCTCAGCCTCCGCATCCAGGATAGCGGACTGTTTTTTACCCTCTGCAACAAGGATGGTGGAACGTTTCTCTCCTTCTGCTTTCAGAATGGCTTCTCGTCTCTCACGCTCAGCCTTCATCTGTTTCTCCATGGCATCCTGGATGGCTGCCGGAGGAATGATGTTCTTAAGCTCCACACGGTTAACCTTGATTCCCCATGGATCTGTAGCCACATCAAGGGAAGCACGCATCTTGGTATTGATAACCTCTCGGGATGTCAGTGTCTCATCCAGCTCCATATCACCGATGATGTTACGAAGTGTTGTAGCAGAAAGATTCTCGATAGCCATGATCGGATTCTCAACGCCATATGCGTAAAGCTTCGGATCTGTGATCTGGAAAAATACAACCGTATCGATCTGCATGGTTACATTATCTTTGGTAATTACCGGCTGCGGTGGAAAATCCACAACCTGTTCTTTCAGGTTTACTCTTCTTGCAACACGCTCAATGAACGGAACCTTGAAATGGATTCCTGTACTCCAGGTAGCCTTGTAAGCGCCAAGACGTTCCAGTACCACTGCATAGGCCTGCGGTACAATGCGGATACAGGATGCAAGTACCCACAGCACAAGAACGATGACTACAAGCAAAACAACAACTCCACCCATAATTTAGCCCTCCTTGCTAATTTCTTTTACGATCAGCTTCACTCCGCGGATCTCTTCGATTTCAACCACTGCACCTGTTGGAATTTCTTCCCCGTCATCTGCGGTCCGTGCAGTCCACTCGATGTCATTGATCCTCACCTGCCCGGTCTGGGCCAGGTTGTTGACCGGCTGTATCACTACGGCTCTTTTTCCCAGAAGGCTCTCTGCATTGGTCTTTTCCACGCCCTTGTTCATGTAGCGGACCGCCAGAGGTCTGGTAAAGATCAGAAGCACCACGGAAACTCCGAAAAATAAAAGGAGCTGTACAACAATTCCCCCACCAAGCCACGAGGCAATGCACGCCACAAGAGCACCGCCTGCAAACCAGACAGTGGTAAGTCCTACCGTGATTGCTTCAATTACCAGTAAAATTGCCAGTATTCCAAGCCAGGCCAAAGGTGTCATAAAACCCCCTCCTCTCTTATTCTCTTCTCTGTCTTGCAGCTTCGTACATCAGAATTCCTGATGCCATGGCAGCATTCAGCGATTCTACCTTTCCGCACATGGGAATGCGGATCAGACAGTCTGCTGCCTCCGTTGCCTGATCAGTCAGGCCCTTTCCCTCGTTTCCGATGAAAAATGCGGTACCACCCTTATAGGATTCCTGATCATAGGAATTCTCGCCCTTCAGATGAGCTGCAAAACTGCGGATTCCCTTTTCTTTCAGCTTCTTTTCTAATGATACCACATCTTCCACGTATAGAAAAGGCATTCTGTAAATGGAGCCCATGGTAGAACGGATCACCTTGGGATTTGTGATATCCACGCAGGTTTTTGTGAGGAAAACTCCGCTTACGCCGGCGCCCTCACCGGTCCTGAGAATGGTTCCCGCATTTCCCGGATCCTGAAGATCCTCCAGAACCATGACCAGAGGATTTTTTCCCGCTAGTACCTCTTCCTCGCTCCAGGAAGGCAGCTTCAGAACTGTCAGGATCCCCTGGGGAGTCTTGGTATCACACATCTGACGGAATACGGAATCCTTCACGATCTCACAGGGATATTTTTCTGCCTGAGACATCAGCTCTCCATCCCGGGAAACGGCCTCGGAAACAAACACCTGGGAAACCCAGCTTTCCGGTGCTTCCAGAAACATTTTCCGGCCCTCTGCCACAAAAAGTCCCTGCTCTCTTCTGGCTTTTGCCTTCTGGTTCAGCTGCATGACATTTTTTATTTTTGCATTTGATACACTGGTTATCATACTTTTATTTCTCTCCTTCCGGCAATCCGTATTCGGTTAACGTAATTCCTCACGACTTGCATTCAGATCCTTGTTTTTTCCTATGGCGATTATGGAACAGTTGTCCGGAAGCGGTTCGGAAGGATCCAGATCTACCGTGACATTTTCACCCTGCTTGATGCCAATGATATTAATGTGAAAACGCTCCCGTACATTCAGATCTGCCAGATTTTTTCCAATCCAGGATACCGGCATGGAAAACTCCGCCATACTGAACTCCGCCGAAAGCTCAAACACATCCAGATACCCGCCGGACATAAGATTTCTGGCAACCCGCAGTCCCATGGACTGTTCCGGATAAATGATCTTATCTGCACCAATTTTGTCAAGTATACGTCCATGAAGAGAATTCATACTTTTTGCAACTACAAAGGGCACTCCCAGATCTTTGGCCTGCATGGTTGCGGAAATACTGGCTTCCAGATTTTCGGCAACTGCGATAATGGCTACATCCACATTCTGAACTCCCAGAGCCTTCAGGATTCCCGGTTCACGGACATCTGCTTTTACCGCATAGGTTACTTTTTCGGAAATCTCTTCGATATTTTCTTCTTTGTCATCAATGGCAAGGACATCGCAGTCTGACTCTGCCAGCGTCACCGCCAGAGTCATTCCAAACTGTCCAAGCCCGATCACGGCAAAAGATTTATTTTTCATTCTATTCTCCTGTTTAACCGATCATGATATCTTCTTCACCGAGATGCGTGGTGCTTCCCGGCCTGTTGCGTACACGCATCACAACTGCTGTTCCAAGTGTCAGCGGTCCGATACGTCCCAGATACATGGTAAGGATCACGATCCACTTGCCTGCCACATTCAGCTGAGGTGTCAGTCCTCTGGAAAGTCCTACTGTAGCCCCCGCAGAAGTGATCTCATATAAAACATCTGCCAAATCCACTCCCGGCATTACTGCGGACAAAAGCACCGTCATGGTAAAAAGGATCAGCACACTGGTTCCTGCAACAACCATGGCAGAACGGAGATAGCTCTCACGGATCCTGCGGCCGTATACCTCTACATCCTTTTTTCCCTGAAGATATGCTGCAATAGAAAGGATCAGAACCGCAATGGTAGTAGTCTTCACACCACCGGCAGTGCCCATGGGTGATCCTCCGATAAACATCCACAGTAGGGAAATGATCACGGTAGGTGTGGACAAAAGCGACTGATCCATGGTATAAAATCCCGCCGTACGTGTTGTCACTGACTGGAAAAAGGATGCCATGAGCTTTGTTCCCAGTGGTGCCCCCTTCAGCGTGGAAGGGTTTCCGGATTCAAAGACAAATACCAGAAATGCTCCTGAAAATACCAGGATCCCGGTCATCGTAAGGACCAGCTTGCTCTGAAGCCGCAGTACACGAAAAACTCTGGATGGGGAGAGCTCTTTTCTCAGAACCTTGCGGAATTTATCCCACAGATCCCACCAGACGATAAATCCAAGACCTGACACAATGATCAGGCCAATCGTAGTGATATTGACCAGCGGATTGCTCACATATACCGAAAGGCTTGTTTCCCCGAAAAGATCGATCCCTGCGTTGCAGAATGCAGATACCGCCAGAAATATGGCATGCACCAGACCTTTTTTTATTCCAAATTCCGGTACAAAGCAAAACGCATACAGGACCGCACCGATTCCTTCTGCAAGAAACACGCATTTCACCACACTGCGGACTACAGCCACGACTCCACCCATTTCATCCAGGTTGTAGGATTCCTTGATGATCCGCCGGTTTTTCAGGGAAATTTTCCGCCGGAGGCTGATGAATATCATATTCGCCAGTGCGATCAGTCCGATCCCGCCGATCTGTATCAGGCACAGGATAACCGCTTTTCCAATGGGGCTCCACTGGACTGCCATAACAACTGTGGAAAGTCCTGTTACACATACGCTGGTCGCCGCTGTAAAAACAGCATCCGGGAAGGTAACAGCCTGCCCGGGTGCACTGCAGAACGGCATCCACAAAATAAGTCCACCTACAAAAATCACCCCCGCAAAGCCGAGGGCAATTATTTGTGACGTATTCAGTTTATGCAATCCGTCTGAAACTTTTTTCAAGTTCATATTTTTTATTTATTGTAGTTGTGAGAAAGAGAATTGCAAACCTCCCACATGTAGGAATCTACATTCTTCTGCATTGCAAGAGCCTCATTGATGTCAAAATCAACGAACTCACCGTGGCGATATCCAACAACACGGCTGCGTTTACCGGCAACAAGAAGGTCTACTGCAAGAGCACCCATCATGGACGCATATACACGGTCCTTACATGTAGGGCTTCCACCACGCTGCATGTGACCAAGGATCGTTGCACGTGTCTCGATACCTGTTGCAGCCTCGATACGCTTCGCCATAGCCTCTGAATGGCCGATACCCTCAGCATTTACGATGATATGGTGTTTCTTGCCTTTCTTACGGCTCTCTACGATATTGTCAATAAGCTTCTGCTCGTCGTAATCATATTTCTCCGGGATCAGGATATCCTCAGCACCGTTTGCGATACCGCACCATACTGCAAGGTATCCGGCGTTACGTCCCATAACCTCGATGATACTGCATCTCTCATGGGATGTGGATGTATCACGTACCTTGTCAATAGCTTCCATAGCTGTATTTACAGCAGTATCGAAACCGATGGTGTACTCGGTACATGCGATATCAAGGTCAATAGTTCCCGGCAGGCCAATGGTATTGATTCCAAGGTTCGCAAGCTTCTGAGCACCTGCGAAGGATCCGTCTCCACCGATAACAACAAGGCCGTCGATCCCATGCTTTCTGCAGATCTCTGCAGCCTGCTGCTGTCCTTCCTCTGTTCTCATCTCTGCACATCTGGCAGTATAAAGAATTGTTCCGCCTCGTTCAATCGTATCGGAAACGTCCCTTGCTGTCATATCTCTGATCTCTTCATTTAAGAGACCGCTGTATCCTTTATAGATTCCCTTTACGTTCAGTCCGCTGCTTAATCCTCTTCTGACAACAGCACGGATTGCAGCATTCATTCCAGGTGCGTCACCGCCACTGGTCAAAACGCCGATCGTTTTGATTTTGTTCTCTGCCATATTGTTATCCTCCATCTTATGAAACAACCTATTGTAATACACATATTCGGGTATAGTTTATAGCATTTTTATAAGTTTTTCAATACTCTCTCCACAATTTTAACATTGGAACTTCCATATTTTTTACACATGCGCTCCAGCCAGGAATCCTCGATATGGACCTGATAAGCAGGGGGAAGTTTCTTCATTGCCTTGACATCTTTGAGATAAATAACCACCGTGCTGTTTCCTCTGGATTCCATCAGATCGTCTACCAGACCGGTCTCGGCTTTTGCGTACTCTTCCCGGCTTTCAAACTGGAGCCACAGTTCTCTTGGCATATCATCAAAAAGACGGACCTTTTCCAGGATCAGCTTGCTGGCTTTGTCGTCTTCTGCGGATACTCTTCCCTGAATAAAGAGCCGGGCATCTTCATTCAGGAACATCTGGCATTTTTCGTAATCACGTGGAAATACCACAACCTCCACGGTGCCTACCAGATCTTCCACTGTAAGGAACGCCATTACCTTATTATTCTTTGTATATTTTATGGTTTTATCCGTGATCATTCCACCCACGATCACTTTCTGGTTATCGTAAACCTCCGGTATCCCTGTTTCATCATCCGGCTGAAAATCAGAAGTTTTTGCAGAGATCATTTTTTCCATCATATTCCGGTAACGCTCCAGCGGATGACCGCTGAGATAGATGCCGAGAACTTCCTTCTCAAAGGTCAGTATCGTCTCCTTCGGATATTCTGCTGCCTGCGGCATACGGATCTCAAATTCCTTTTTATCTTCTTCAGGCGCAATATCAAAAAGACTCAGCTGTCCCGCCATGGTATGCTTCTTATCCTGGTTGATACTGTCTATGATCTGCGTATAAACCGTCATTTTCTGATTCCGGTTTCCCTCCAGGCAATCCAGCGCTCCGGCCTTGATCAGATTTTCCACAACTCTCTTGTTGATCTGGTCGATATTTCGCTCAATAAATGTTTTCAGGGAGGTATATTCTCCGTGCTCCTCACGCTCCCGCACAATCCCCTCGATTACCGGACGGCCGATACTCTTGATGGCAGAAAGTGCATAACGAATGGAACCATTGTCAACAGAAAAGCCATAAACACCATGATTGATATCCGGCGGAAGGATCCGGATCCCCATCTGGCGGCATACAGAAATATACTCGGCAACCTTGTTCGGCATTTCCACAACGGATGTCATCAGTGCAGCCATAAATTCTACCGGATAGTAATATTTGAGATATGCCGTCTGGTAGGAAACCACTGCATAAGCGGCAGCATGAGACTTATTGAAGGCATACTTTGCAAAATCTGTCATCTCATCGTAGATCTTGTTTGCGATCTCCTCGGAAATACCGTTGGCGATACATCCCGGTACTCCCTCTTCCACGTTTCCGTAAACGAAATTCTGACGTTCTTTTGCCATAACAGAAGCTTTTTTCTTGGACATGGCACGGCGCACCAGGTCACTTCGTCCAAGGGTGTAGCCTGCAAGCTCACGGACGATCTGCATAACCTGCTCCTGGTATACGATACAGCCATAGGTCGGCTTCAGAATCGGCTCCATCTGCGGACAGTCATAACGGATGGTATCCGGACGGTTTTTTCCGCGGATGTACTGCGGAATGAAATCCATGGGACCCGGACGGTAAAGCGAAATTCCCGCGATCACGTCCTCAAGGCTCTGAGGCTTCAGCTCCTTCATGAAGCTTTTCATTCCGGCACTCTCCAGCTGGAACACGCCGTCAGTACGTCCTGTTCCGAGAGAATCCAGTACCTTTTTGTCGTTGTAGTCGATCTTTTGCATATCCAGGAGCATACCGGTACTTTTTTCCACCATTTTCACAGCATTCTGGATAACCGTCAGGGTACGGAGACCCAAGAAATCCATTTTCAGAAGTCCCAGCTCTTCCAGTGTTGTCATGGTAAACTGCGTGACAATGGAACCATCCTGTGCTCTGGAAAGGGGTACGTATTCCGATACATCCTTCTGGCTGATCACAACACCTGCCGCATGCATGGAGGTATGCCTCGGAAGCCCCTCCAGACGTTTTGCCAGATCGATCAGACGATGGATATCGTCCTGTTCCTCGTAAGCCTTGCGAAACTCCGGATTCATTCCCAGTGCCTTGTCAATGGTGATATTCAGCTCCTGTGGGATCATCTTGGCGATGGTGTCCACCTGGGCATAAGGCATATCCAGAACACGGCCTACATCACGGATGACACCGCGGGCTGCCAGTGTACCGAAGGTAACGATCTGAACCACGCAGTCATCACCATATTTTCTTCTTACATAATCAATAACCTCCTGTCTCCGTTCGAAGCAGAAATCCACATCGATATCCGGCATGGATACTCGCTCCGGATTCAGGAAGCGTTCAAAGAGCAGATCATACCGGATCGGGTCCAGCTGGGTGATCCCAAGTGTATAGGCAACCAGGCTTCCTGCGGCAGAGCCTCGTCCCGGACCGACCATGATATCGTTGTCCCTGGCATATTTGATAAAATCCCATACAATGAGAAAGTAATCTACATATCCCATGTTTTTGATCGTAGACAGCTCATAATCCAGGCGCTTTTTCAGCTCCTCTGTTACCGGATGATAACGCTGCTCAAGTCCCTCATGGCAAAGCTTGTTCAGATATTCCCAGGAGGTAAGTCCGTCCGGCACATCATATTTCGGTAGCTTGGTCACACCAAATTCAATCTCCACATGACATCTCTCCGCGATCCTGTGCGTGTTTTCCAGCGCTTCCAGCGCATATGGGAAAAGCCGCGCCATCTCCTCCGGTGATTTCACATAATACTGGCCGCCCTCATAGCGCATTCTGTTCTCATCGCTGAGCTTTTTCTGAGTCTGCAGACAAAGAAGAACATCATGTGGTTCCGCATCCTCTGCCATAGTGTAATGCACATCATTGGTGGCAACCAGATCGATCCCCGTCTCTCTGTGCATACGGAGAAGCTGCTGGTTTACAGTCTGCTGCTCCGGGATCCCATGATCCTGAAGCTCCAGAAAGAAATTTCCTTTTCCGAAAATATCCTGGTAACGTAATGCCGCGATCTTGGCATCCTCATACATTCCACGTGCAAGATATCTGGCGACCTCTCCCGCCAGGCAGGCACTTAAGGCAATGATACCCTCGTGATATTTTTCCAGAAGCTCCAGATCCACACGTGGCTTGTAATAAAACCCTTCCACGAATGCCTTGGATACAATTTTCATCAGGTTGCTGTATCCCTGATTATTCTCAGCCAGCAGGACCAGATGATAATAACGGTCATCCCCACTTCCCACTTCTCTGTCAAAACGGGAGCCCGGAGCCACATAAACCTCACATCCGAGGATCGGATTGATCCCGGCTTCTCTTGCAGCCCTGTAAAAATCGATCACACCATACATAACGCCATGATCGGTGATCGCCGCACTGTCCATACCCAGCTCTTTTACTCTGGCTACATATTCTTTGATCTTATTGGAGCCATCCAGAAGGCTGTATTCTGTATGGACATGTAAATGTGTAAACTCCAAATTTATTCTCCTTATCGTAAAAAACAGGGCTCCGGATCCTCCCCGCTCTGCACTTTTCTCTGAACGTGCCGGAGCGTGTCTGATCCGGAGCCGGTCAACACCTTGTTATTTTTTAATGTAGATCCTCTTGTCACGGATCTCTACTTTTCCTTCCTTCATCAGATGACCGACTGCACGCTTGAATGCGTTCTTACTGAGGCCAAACTCTCTCTTGATGACTTCCGGTGAGGCATGATCATCAAATGGCAGCACCCCTGCAAATTCCTCGATCACGCTGAATACGCTCTCTGCATCCTCATTGATCTGAATGTAAGCCTTCTGGCGGTCACTGACGTTCATCTTGCCATCCTCTTTCACCTCTGTGACACGAAGATCAAGAATAGCTCCCGGTCTGTACTTGCCTGTTGCCTCCCGTGCCGGGATCAGAGCGGAATATTTATCATCTACCGCAACAAAAACGCCGAAATTCCCACTGATCTCATAGACACGCCCCTTTACCGAATCTCCCGGTACATAAGGAGTTCTGGTGGAAAGATAATGATACACCTTCATGGTTGCACAGAGTCTGCTGCTCTTATCTACATAAAGAGCTACCAGGCACTCCTCGCCTTCACGGACCCGGTTGGTCTGCTCATGATACGGAAGAAGAAGATCCTTCTCCAGTCCCCAGTCAAGAAAAGCACCGATCCTGGTAACCTGTTTTACCTTAAGGACTGCTGTCTGTCCTACCTGAAGCATCGGCTCACGGGTAGTTGCGATCAATCTGTCCTGGGAATCCTTATAGATGAATACTTCGATCTCATCACCTGCTTTGGTTCCTTCCGGTACCTGTTTGGACGGAAGAAGCACCCGCTCATTCTGAGGTGCGTTTCGGTCCTCTCCAAGATATATTCCGAAATCCACGGTTTTTACAACCAGTAATTTCTGTTTTTTACCTAATTCTATCATTCTTACTCCTGTTCCTTAAAACTATATATGATCATTTACTATTTGCTGTCTGTCCTGCATTATAACATAAGAGAATTATTATAGAAAGCACAAAAAAGGCAGCTTCGGAAATTTCTTTCCGTCACTGCCTTTTATTTGACATTCATGGGGGAATCTGCCCCACATTGGGTCAGTCTGTTATTCTGTTGGTTTCTCAACCGGCATCGGGTTCATCATTTTAATGACAAAAAGTACGATCAGCATCAGCACGATTCCCACCGGAAGAGCGATCCATGCTGTTTTTACAAAGCCTGCAACAATATAAGTTACAAAGGATACTGCCGCAGCCAGGATCGCATACGGAAGCTGTGTGGAAACGTGAGTCACATGATCACACTGTGCTCCTGCGGAAGCCATGATCGTTGTATCGGAGATCGGTGAGCAGTGGTCTCCGCAAACTGCACCTGCCATGCAGGCGGACATGGAAATGATCATCATCTCAGGACTGGATTTCTCAAATACCGCAACAACGATCGGGATCAGGATACCAAAGGTTCCCCAGGAAGTACCTGTAGCAAATGCAAGTCCACATCCAACCAGGAAAATAATGGCCGGAAGGATAACTTCAATACCACCGGCAACAGAACGCATGGCTTCTTCTACGAATACCGCTGCACCAAGTGAGTCTGTCATAGCCTTCAGTGTCCATGCAAAGGTCAGGATCATGATCGCCGGTACCATAGCCTTGAATCCTTCCGGGATGCATCCCATACAGTCTCTGAAATTGACCACACGGCGGATCATATAGAAAATAATGGCAAACACCAGACCAAAAGCACTTCCCATTGCAAGGCCTGTAGAGGCATCACTCTGTGAAAATGCGGTAACAAAATCTGTTCCGCTGAAAAATCCTCCTGTATAGATCATACTGATGACACAGCAGATAACAAGCATAACGATCGGGATCACAAGATCGATCACCTTTCCTCTCGGATTCGGTGTCTCATCATCCGTTGCATTCTCATACGGTCTTGCAGATGTTGTATAAAGATCTCCGTTCAGAGCATTGATCTCATGTGTTCTCATGGCACCAAACTCGGTTTTCATCAGTACCATGCCAACCATCATTACAATAGTAAGGATCGCGTAAAAGTTATACGGGATGGTTCTTACAAAAATCGCAAGTCCATCCTGTCCCTCTACGAATCCGCTGACTGCAGCAGCCCAGGATGAGATCGGTGCGATGATACATACCGGAGCGGCTGTCGCATCGATCAGGTATGCAAATTTCGCTCTGGATACGTGATGTCTGTCAGTTACCGGACGCATAACGCTTCCTACTGTCAGGCAGTTAAAATAATCGTCAATGAAGATCAGGATTCCAAGGATGATCGCTGCAAGCTCTGCACCCACACGCGTGTGGATCTTTTTGCTGGCCCATCGTCCGAATGCGGCGGAGCCGCCGGCCTTGTTCATCATACATACCACAGATCCCAGGATTACCAGGAAGATCAGGATACCTACGTTATAGCTGTCAGAAAGAACCTTGATGATTCCTCCCTCAAAAATCTGTGTTACCGTTCCTTCAAATTTAAATCCGGAATAGATCAGTGCTCCTACTACAATTCCCACAAACAGAGAACTGTATACTTCTTTTGTGATCAGTGCAAGGACGATCGCAACAAGAGGTGGAAGCAGTGCCCAGATCGTTGCATACAGAGCAGGCTGGTAAGTCTCCTCCGCATCCGCAGCCAGCACAGTCAGGGGACTTGCCAGTGCGCCCATGAATACCATTGCCATAACAGACAATGCTGTTCCTGCTTTTTTACTCATTTTTCTCCTCCCTTTTCGGGGACAAAAAAACGGAGGCTGTCTCTTCTTAAGAACACCTCCGGTTAAATAATCCTTATTTAACTAATAGCCTGTCAGAAATCTCCATTCAGCATATTAAATGCAGATCTCCCGAAGTGCTACCGATAGCGCTCCACATCCGTGACAGTACAACGCATATTCTGCGTTATCCCAGCACCCTGTCATCTGGCCTTCCAGAGCACTTCGGCAGATTTTCCTTTCTTTATGAACAGCCTGCCAGGGCCTTGCATCCATAAATACTGATAAAATCCGCGCCTCTATCTTCTTATCCGTGACCGTTTGCCCTCCGCAGGACTTCCCGGCCATCTTTTTTTCTTTATACTGTAGCAGTTTCCGACATAAATATCAAGTAGTTTACACAGATTCCTGCCATTCAGACCAATATTGTTACTTTTCACTCCGTTTTCAGTAACACGCTTCGCGGAATATTACCAGCGAACTGTAATCCAATATTGCCTTATTTACTGCTCATTCAGCAGCCACTTCACATCCACTCCCAGCACCTTTGCAAACACCCGCAGTTCATAATCTGCTACAAAACGTTCTCCTCCTTCGATCCGGCTGATACTGTCACGCTCCAGCATCACTCCTTCCACCTGCATTTTTGCTGCCAGCGCAGATTGCGACATCCGTTTCATATTCCTCATCTGGCGTATTTTTTCTCCGGAAACGTTCTTTTTTCCCTGATAAGTGTATATTTTCATCCTGCCACCTATTTTAATAAATGTGTTAATGTTCTGCATTTTTCTTGACATTAGCATATATTTCGGCGGCACCTGTGTTAAAGGTCAGCAAATCTGACATTTTCTGCATTTTTCGACAAAAAATGCCGCGGTACTGTTCCGCGGCATTTCCACTCAGGCGGATATTGACGATCCACCATCGGGTCAAACTGTTTTTTCTTCTGATCAGTCTTCCTGTCCTACCTGACCATAATATGCATTTGCACCATGTTTTCTGTAGTAATGCTTATCCTGAAGCTCCTGCGGTGCCGGTTTTACATCCGGATTGATCAGCTCGCAGCGAGATGCCATCTTGGCAACCTCCTCAAGAACAACTGCGTTATGAACTGCCTCATGAGCATCCTTACCCCAGGTAAAAGGTCCGTGGTTCTTACACAGCACAGCCGGTACTGCTTCATAATCTTTGTTTTTGAAATAATCAGCAATAAGAACTCCCGTGTTCTTCTCATATGCCTCTTCGATCTCTCTTTTGGTCAGATTACGCACACATGGTACTTCTCCGTAAATGTAATCTGCATGTGTGGTTCCATAACACGGAATCGATCTGCCTGCCTGCGCCCAGCTTGTTGCCCAGGATGAGTGGGTATGTACGATACCGCCGATATTCGGAAACGCTCTGTAAAGAACTGCATGTGTCGGTGTATCAGAGGATGGATTGTATCTTCCTTCTACTTTATTTCCATCAAGATCTACCACTACCATGTCTTCCGGTGTCAGCTTGTCATAATCCACACCACTTGGCTTAATCACAAAAAGTCCCTGCTCCCTGTCGATCCCGCTGACATTTCCCCATGTAAAGGTAACAAGACCATATTTGGGCAGATCCATATTTGCTCTGTAAACTTCTTCTTTTAATTTTTCAAGCATAGCGCGCCCTCCTTTTACGGTATAGTTGTTTCAAAAACGATGTACTAATCTCTACCGCCTGTATTTATTTTGTAAACTCAACTACTGCGTAAGGTTCTTTATCCTCCGCGTTGAGAACTACAGCTTCTTTATTTTCTGTCATATATACTTCCGGAATGATAACATTATCCAGTACTGCCTGACGTTTATATTCAACACGAAGCTGACCAACTTTAAAATCCTCAGGCAGATGATCCGCTGCCATCCGGATATACTGACAGTTGTTCACATGATGATTGGTGTCCAGATGATGCTTCTGTACGGAAAAAGCATTCTGCACTTCCCGTTCCTTCGGAAGCGCGATCTTTCTTGGTGCATAATCCATCTCTATTTTTTCGCCCAGATCATAGGGATCTGTATCTGCCGGTGTCAGCTTTTCCGGAAGACCGGTTTCTGTATTGATAAAGGACCAGTAGGAATTGGCCCATGCCAGCTTCTCACCATCCATTGTCTCAAGAATAAAATTACGCATTCCGATAAATCCACGGAATCCATAAGGAATTGTTGTTACTTTTATATTTTCACCAAGCTTCGGATACCGCTTCACGATCACCTGCCATGCAGAAAGTACCCAGGCTCTTTTCTGTTCCTTTAATACTTCCATACCGACTCCTGTCTGCTCGGATTCAAAGGTACAGCAATCCTGAAAATAATCCAGAACTCCCGGCAGCGTCAGACATCCATCTTCTCCGATCTCACTGAATCTTACTCGACTCTCAAAACTGTAACTCATTCATGCCTCCTGTCATACTGTCTATACTTTATTGTAACACTTGGCAGGAAGAAACGCACTTGTTTTTTTTGGGGCGCAGCGGATTGCGAATATCTTCTTATTTTTGAGTACAAAAAAAGTACCTCGCAACTGAGGTACTTAAGAAGCAGGGCTACAAGGATTCGAACCTTGAACTGACGGAGTCAGAGTCCGTTGCCTTACCGTTTGGCGATAGCCCTATGTGTTTTGTTTTTCGCTTGCCTTATCGCTTGCGACGGATGTTATTATATAACAGCTTTTTTGAAATTGCAACCCCTTTTTTTAATTTTTTTTATTTTTTTTCAAAATTTCTTAAACTGCTGTTAAAACTCCTTATTATATGCGGGTTTACGCAGTAAAAAAAATTTTACAATCCACTCCTTTGTGTTATAATAAGCCGTATAATAAAAAGAGCGGAAACAACCGTGTATTTCCCTCCGGTCACAATATCCGGAGGCATCCAAAGGAGAACGCTATGCGAGCAAATAACCTTACTCTGCTCACGGACCTCTATGAGCTTACCATGATGCAGGGATATTTCAAAAACCCTACCAACCAGACCGTTGTCTTTGACATGTTCTACCGCAACAATCCGTGCGATGGCGGTTTTGCCATCTGTGCAGGACTGGAGCAGATGATCGAATACATCGAAAATCTCCGTTTCTCAGAAGAAGACATTACCTATCTGAGAAGTCTTGGCATCTTTGAGGATGATTTCCTTGAGTATTTGAGCAACTTCAGATTCACCGGTGATATCTACGCAATTCCGGAGGGAACCGTGATCTTCCCGAGAGAGCCAATGGTCAAGGTTATCGCACCGATCATGGAAGCTCAGCTTGTAGAGACGGCCATCCTGAACATTATGAACCATCAGAGTCTTATTGCCACTAAGGCAGCACGTGTATGCCACGCAGCTAAGGGCGATCCCATCATGGAATTCGGTCTTCGCCGTGCCCAGGGTCCGGACGCCGGGATCTTCGGTGCCAGAGCTGCAGTGATCGGCGGATGTGCCGGTACTTCCAACGTACTGACCGGCCAGATGTTTAACGTTCCGGTTCTCGGAACACATGCTCATTCCTGGATCATGAGTTTCCCGGATGAGTACACAGCCTTTAAGACCTATGCGAGACTTTACCCGAATTCCTGTACTCTTCTGGTTGACACCTACGATGTCCTGAAATCCGGTGTTCCCAATGCGATCCGTGTATTTGAGGAGATGCGTGAGGAAGGTATCCAGCTGAAGAATTATGGAATCCGTATCGACAGCGGTGATCTTGCATATCTTTCCAAAAAAGCTTACAAGATGCTGGCTGCTGCCGGTTTCGATGATGCTACCATTTCCGCATCCAGCGATCTTGATGAATATCTTATCGAAAGCCTGAAGGCCCAGGATGCCAAGATCAATTCCTGGGGCGTCGGAACCAAGCTGATCACAGCCGATAACAATCCGGCATTCGGCGGCGTATACAAACTTGCCGCTGTAAAGGACGCTGACAGCGATGCCTTCCAGCCGAAGATCAAGCTTTCCGAAAACACAGAAAAGGTTACCAACCCGGGCAACAAGACTGTATACCGTATCTACAGCAAGAAGACCGGCAAGATCAAGGCCGATCTGATCTGCCTTGCAGATGAGAAATTCGATCCGGAAGAAACTATGGTGATCTTCGACCCGGTTGACACCTGGAAAAAGACCAAGGTTCTTGGCGGAACCTACGAACTCCGTGAGCTCCTTGTTCCGGTAATTAAAGATGGTAAGAGCGTTTACAAGTCTCCATCTGTCATGGAACTCCGCGACTACTGCAAACAGGAGCAGAACACACTGTGGGATGAATCCAGACGTTTCGTTAATCCGCAGAAGGTTTATGTAGATCTCTCCCAGTCACTCTATGACATGAAGAAGGCTCTCCTGGAAGAAATGAGTGAAAAAGAGCTCTGATAAACAGAAATAAGCATTCATAAACCCTCCTTTCTTATCATAAGCTTATGGATAAGGAAAGGAGGGTTTTTATTGCACAGAGAATTTTATACCCGGCTGATCAGCAGGGAGCATCCTCTGCCGGAAGCTTTTGTGCCGGAACATCTTATCGATATCGGACTTCCATTTGAAGCAGCACCGGGAGATCCGAAGCGGCTTCTGGAGTATCAGGCTGCAAAAGCCGCTTCCCAGCTTTTCCATGCCTGTCACAGATGCGGTCTGAACCTGTGGGCAGTTTCCGGATATCGTTCCTACCAGCGACAGAAGGAGCTTTTTACAGGAAGTCCTTTCGTTGCAGAGCCAGGAACAAGTGAGCACCAGAGCGGACTTGCTCTGGATGTATCCTGTCCTTCCATCCATATGGAGCTCACCGAAAGGTTTTCCACAACAGGAGAAGGCCGCTGGCTGAAAAAGAACGCTCCGCTCTATGGTTTTATCCTCCGGTATCCCAAAAGCAAAGAGGAGATCACCGGCATCCCTTACGAGCCATGGCACATCCGCTATGTGACCAAACCTCTGGCTTCCTGGCTCACTATCACAAATCTGACTCTGGAAGAATACCACTGCTTTCCTTCCCGGTGTCCGCACCCTCCCTGATCTGCTGCTCCTGGCATCTGCATCTGATGTTTATATCTTGATCTGCACACATTTTTCTGTACATCTGATGCACTTTTACTGCTCCATCTGTCTGCCAAGAAAACCGGCTGCTGTGCGGACAAGTGCACGCTCCGTGTCACCCATTTCCGCTTTTTCGCTTCTGGACAGAAGGATCACGGCCCCGATCGCATCGCTGGCACACAGAACAGGCTGTATCATTTTTCGTTCAAAAGAATCACTGTCATCGACAATGATCGGGATATTTTCCCTGCTGCTCCGACTGATCAGTCTGCATTCTCTGCCGGCAATGACTGCATCCAGCTCAGAACTGATCTCTTTTCCTTCCAGTTCCCGGCTTCCGCTGCCACATGCCGCCACCACCTGATCACGATCCGTGATACATGCCGTCAGTCCGGTGGTCTGTACCAGCGCTTCCGCATATTCCACAGCAAACGAATTCAATTCTCCAATAGGCGAATATTTTTTCAGGATGATCTGTCCTTCTCTGTCTGTAAAAATCTCCAGTGGCGTTCCTTCCTTGATCCGCAGTGTCTTTCGTATCTCTTTTGGAATCACAACCCTGCCCAGATCATCGATCCTGCGAACAATTCCCGTTGCTTTCATCTTCCTGAATTCCTCCTGTATTTTCTGTTCATTGTACGTCAATGTTATGTCAACCATTTGTTTTTCATATGGTTATTATGCGAAAAACTGGGAGAAATATGCATAAAAATCTCTTATTTATCTGTCGCTGCAGGAGCCGCATTGTCGTATGCCTGCTGCAGAAATACTTCCTGAGAATTAAGCGGAGCATTATCGGATGGTTCGATCTTATAATTTCCCTTATTGTTCATGATCCTTGCTTTTCGATTATCACTGAGCATTGTCACAAACATTTCCTGGATCTGCATACGGATATCCGGATCCTCGATAGGCGCCGCAACTTCTACACGACGAAGAGTATTTCTTGTCATAAAGTCTGCAGAGGAAATATAGATCCTTGCTCTCTCCTGTGTTCCGAAAATATAAATACGGGAATGCTCCAGAAAACGTCCTACAATACTGATAATGTGGATATTTTCTGTCTGCCCCTTCACTCCCGGGATCAGACAGCAGATACCACGGATCACCATATCAATGTGTACTCCTGCACAGGATGCTTCTACAAGCTTGTTCATAATACGTTTATCTGTCAGAGAATTCATTTTCAGACCGATATATGCCTGTTCTCCGGCCTTCGCATGCTTGATCTCCTCATCGATCATGGCAAGCACTTTGTTCTGAAGACATCTTGGTGCCACAAGAAGATGCTCCATATCTTCAACGGTTTCTCCCATTGCCAGTGCCTGGAATACTCTGGCCGCTTCCGTTCCGATCTTCGGATCCGCAGTCATAAGAGAAAGGTCTGTATACAGACGGGCTGTTTTTTCATTATAGTTTCCTGTTCCGATCTGTGTATAATATTCCACATTTCCGTCTTTTTTCTTCATGATCTGGCAAAGCTTGGAGTGTACCTTATAGCCGTCCAGACCGTAGATCACATGACAGCCCGCATCCTCCAGAAGCCGTGACCATCCGATATTGTTCTCCTCATCAAAACGTGCCTTCAGCTCCACCAGAACGAAAACTTCCTTTCCGTTTTCTGCTGCTTCGATCAGAGCCTCCACAACCTTACTCTGTTTTGCCACACGGTAAAGTGTCATCTTAATGGAAACTACATCCTCATCATTGGCAGCCTCATGGAGCATTGTAAGAAACGGCTTGATGCTTTCATATGGATAGGAAAGAAAACGGTCCTTTTTTGCGATCTGGTCAAGAATCGGTTCGTGGCTGTTAAACAGAGGAGATTTCTGAGGAATTCTTTTTTCATAAAAAAGCTCTGTTCTTTTTCTCAGGCCATCCTGGATCTGGAATACAAAAGAAAGATCCAGCGGTATATCTCCCCGGAATACATAATTCTTGTCCACTTCCAGATACTCGCAAAGTGTTTCAACAACATCTCCGTCCATTTCTCTTGACAGCTCCAGGCGGATCGGTGCCAGTTTCTTTCTTGCCTTGATCAGCTCTACCATAAACTCACGGTAATCCAGATCTTCATCATAAAGAGCATCTGCGTCAATATCTGCATTTCTGGTAATACGAAGCAGGGACTTCGCTTTGATGTGGTAGCCCTTGAAGATTTTTGAAACAAAGTGAAGGATCAGTTCTTCAGACAGCATGTAGGTGCCGGTTTTTCCCGGAACCGGGATCAGTCGCTGGATACCTGTACTGCTGCACGGAATGATACCCAGCTTTTCTTTTCCTTTTTTTGTTTCCAGAACTACTACTGCATAGATCTCCTTATTCCGGAGAAATGGAAACGGCTGTCTTTTTCCGACGATAGACGGAGAAATAACCGGAGCAACCTCTGCTTCAAAATAGCGTTCCAGATAATTGCGGTCCTCTTTTTCGATCTTATGGAAATTCAGCATATGTACGCCGTATTGTTCCAGATTTTCCATGATCTCTTCATAAACAACATCTCTTTTCCGGTTCAGCTTTTTTGTTCTGGCAAGGATCGCGTCCAGCTGTTCCTCCGGCGTCATATTGGTTTTATTTTCACGGATATCCTTTGCCAGAAGCATCTGATCCACCAGAGATCCCACACGTACCATGTAAAATTCATCCAGGTTGCTCTGATAGATAGACGCAAATGTGAGGCGTTCACACAGCGGATTTTCCGGATTCTCAGCCTCCTCAAGTACCCTTTCATTAAACTTCAGCCAGGATAATTCCCTGTTCATGTATATTGTATCTGCCATTTTTTCCTCCTGCGTCGCCATGTATTTTTCTTTTTCGGCCGACTTTGTCTGTATTTATCCGTATCATATCAAGCAGGCATCCAGATTTTGCCTGACTGCAGGTTCATGAATGCCTTTGCTTCACGGTTTGCATACAAGTATACTGATCGAATGTTTATTCAATAACAAGACTTTGTAAAATCCTGATAAAATTTTTTTTGAAATTAGGGGTTGCATTTTTGAATAATAGTGGTATAGTATTCATATACTTGATATGTAGTTTTGAATACTACATGTTATTTTATCAATTTCTACATTGCTATATCGTGAAACGTCACTATGATCCATCATTGATGAACTGATCATGAAGTTGTCCATATGATATAAACAGCAGTTTTTTTGCAGGAGGTGTTTTTATATGAAATTTAAATTAAAAGATCCGGGAAGTGCCATAACCCACGGAATCGGCATGCTTCTTGCCGTGGCCGGAGCCACTCCGCTGATCGTGAAGGCGGCCAGAAGCGCAGACGTTCTCCATGTTTTTGCAGTAAGTGTTTTTATCCTTACCATGATCCTTCTTTACCTGGCAAGCACACTTTACCATTCCGTAAACTCTACAGTCAAGGTGAACCGCCGTCTGAAAAAAATGGATCACATGATGATCTTTGTGATGATCGCCGGCAGCTACACTCCTGTATGCCTGATCGTTCTCCACGGACGCACCGGCTATATCCTCTGTGCCCTCGTATGGACCGTTGCCATCATCGGAATGATCCTCAAGGGCTGCTGGATCAACTGCCCGAAATGGCTTTCCTCTGTGATCTACATTGGAATGGGCTGGCTGTGTGTACTTGCTTTTGTTCCGATCTTCCACAATCTGCCCCGCGCAGGCTTCGGATGGCTCCTTGCCGGCGGTATCATCTATACCATCGGCGGTGTGATCTATGCTTTGAAGCTTCCGATCTTCAATGCGAAGCATAAGAATTTCGGTTCCCACGAAGTATTTCATGTTTTTGTGATGCTGGGAAGTGTGTGCCATTTTGTTGTAATGTATTTCTTCGTAGCCGGTATGGCAATCCACTGAGTTACTCTGTAGTCAGATGGATAAAAGCCTCCTCGAATATCTGCAAAACTTAAAGCCCCGGAATACGGGCAGACCTCAGGAAGTTGAAGTTATGACTTCTCTGAAGTTGCCTCGTGTTCCGGGGCTTCTTATTATACCTGATCCGGCCTGTGATCCCGATGATCTCAGCCGATGGTCAGTGTGGAAAGGCCACTGCAGTTAAAATATGCAAATGCGCCTATAGTCTGAACGCTGTCCGCAATGTCAAGCTTTACAAGATTTTCGCAGTCTGCAAATGCATAAGCTCCGATGCTGGTAACACCTTCCTCGATCCGGACCTCTGTTATCTGGTCGCGGTATCCATTCCAGGGGACTTCTTCCTCATTTTTCCATTCATTCATAGCTCCCTGTCCTGTGATCTCGAGAACTCCGTTTTCATCAAAGCTCCAGGATACGGTATTCTCCTCCGCTCCGCAAAAACCGCTCTTTTCTCCTGCCGGATCGGTTTCTGTTTCCATATCTTCCGATGCTGCGTTCTCCTCAAATGCTGCTTCCGGCTGATCTTCCTGATCATCCGGGAGCATTTCCTGCGGAATGTCCGCTTCTTCATTTTCCGGAAGCTCTGTTTCTTCCGGTATTTCTGATGTATCCTGTGTCTCCGGATCATCCGGTACCTCTGAAACGTCCGCTGTTTCCGAGTCATCCGGTGCTGCCGGTTCATCTGACATGTCTGGTGTCTCTGAAATCTCAGATTTATTTCCCGGTGCTGCGTCAGGAAGTTCTGCCGCGTCCATTGCCTGGCCTTCTCCTGTTTCAGTCCCTGTAACGGATTCTGCCGACGGATCTGTCACTGTATCCGATACAGCTTCTGCTGACTCCTCCGCACTGAATGTATCTGCCGCAAAAGCACTTTCCATCCATATCCCGCAGGTCAGCATACTGACTGCTGTAAGCCCTGCAAGTATTTTTTTATTTATCCTCATTTCCATGCCTCTACTTTCTGATCCTTACTGCTTTTACCTTGCTCCAGGAAGAATAATATTTCTTTGTTCCTGATTTTTTGTATGTGCGGATCCTTACGTAATACGTTTTGTTTTTCTGAAGTTTTGTCAGCGTGTATTTCGTTTTGGATACCCCGGACAGTGTTTTTTTGCTGCCGGATCTGAAATTTTTGTTTACGGAATACTGGATCTCATATCCGGTCACGTATCGGTTTTTCTTCCATGTGATCTGCGCTTTTCTGCCTGACAGATTCTTTGCCGTCGTCAGGGTAATTCCTGCTGGATTCACTGTGACTGTAATACTCTTTGTGGCGGCATTATATCCTGCTGTGGCGGAAGAACGGATCGTGATCCTTGCACTGCCGGTGAATTTTGCCGCAATGGTAATCCTTCCTTGTTTGTCTACCTTTACAGATTTACTGCTGGAAGAATATTTCAGCGGAGCTTTTCCAGAAGCTTTTGCATTGATGCTGATCTTTCTGGCTTTTGCATACCAGGTTCGCCGGATATTGGATGCTTTGATGGTATTGCTGCGTTTCGTTACTTTGATGGTACAGAATGTAGAACCGGAGGTATAATTGGTTCCCTTTGCAGCGTATGCCATGATCGCCGCGGTTCCTCCGCCTTTGATAGTTACTTTACCAGTGGTCGGATCTACGACAGCAACTTTAGGATTGCTGGAGCTGTAGGTTATGGTTCCGTCTGTTGTTTTTTCAGACAGTACACAAAGGAATGGTTTTGTGCCGTATTTTACAGTTATTGTTTTTTTGTCAAATTTCAGGCTCGGCGCTGTCTGTTCGATGAGGAATCCTGCTTTATAGATTCCGCTGTAATTTCCGGCTCCTGTGATCTCCAGTTCTGCATTTCCCGCATTGGTGTTATTGCTGCATTTTACGGTGTAATCTGTGTTTTTCTGCAGTGTATAGTTTCCATCCATGATGACCATTTCCGGTGTTTTTTCGGTTCCGTCATAGGTGTATTTCTGCTCTGCGATCCTGATATCGCACAGTGCAAGGCTTCGTTTTGCCGGACTACCTGTTTTTGGATCCCATGGTACCCAGGTAATATTTCCACCGTAATCCCGGAGGATATCCAGGGACCAGGTTTTGTCTGTGTATGGATAGTATACAGTTGCAGTTACATTTTTGAAGATGTTATTTCCGAGTTTCGGGCTGTTGCCGTAGAAATAGATATTCTGCAGATTTTTGCTGTCTGCAAATGCGTTGTCGCCTATTTCTGTTACGTTTTCTTTGATATTCAGATCCACCAGGTTTGTACAGTTGCTGAATGCCCCCGGTTCGATCACAGTTGCATTTTCCGGAAGTGATCTTCTGATCTCAAAGGTTATTGTAGTCGTTCCTGTATAGTCGCTGTCGGTTTTTGCGATCACGGTGATCTTTGCTGTTCCCGGATTTACATTATCTGCGAAATATACCTGGTAGTCTTTTCCTTCTGTCAGTGTTTTTTCGTTGTAAGTGATGGTTACTGTCGGTGTTTTTTCGGTTCCATCATATACATAGGTCTGTTCTGACAGCTGAATGCTGCAGGCTGACAGATCGATCTTCGCTTTTTCCAGTATCGGAAGCTGGCGGTATTCTTTGTGTGATGCATTTCTTCTGCAAACTCTTTCCGCCTGTCCCGGTTCTGTATAAGTTGCAGCCTTTATTGTTTTCCACTCTCCGTAATCATGTCCTAACGCTGCTGTTGTGGTCTGGGCTTTGAGTACGGTTCCGCAGACGCTGCAGTGACTTCCTTCGGTTTTTCCTGCGGTCTCACAGGTAGCTGCTATCGCCGCGTCTTTTACTGCTTTGTGACCTGTGGCTGCGATCGTTTCTGTGCGTGTTTTCTTGCAGCGGGTACAGGTGTAGGTCTTTGTTCCGGCTGCGGTGCAGGTCGCTGCTTTTGTTACTTTTCCGCTGTCCCAGCTGTGACCAAGCGCTGCTATTGTGGTCTGGGCTTTTATTACGATTCCGCAGACACTGCAGTGACTTCCTTCGGTTTTTCCTGCGGTCTCACAGGTAGCTGCTACTGCTGCGTCTTTCACTGCTTTGTGGCCTGTTGCTGCGATCGTTTCTGTTCGTGTTTTCTTGCAGCGGGTACAGGTGTAGGTCTTCGTTCCGGCTGCGGTACAGGTCGCTGCCTTTGTCACTTTTCCACTGTCCCAGCTGTGGCCAAGCGCTGCTGTTGTGGTCTGAGCTTTGATCACTGTGTTGCAGACACTGCAGTGACTTCCTTCGGTTTTTCCGGTTGTCTCACAGGTGGCTGCTACCGCTGCGTCTTTCACTGCTTTGTGACCTTCCTTAACAACAGTTCTTGTTCCGAGTTTCTTTAAAGTGCCACCGCTTCCGGTGCCTGAATTATCAGCATACATCACCCAGATTTCCAGAGTATTATTTCCTTCCTTCAAGCTGCTTCCGGAAATCTTCACTTCATATGCCCTGGCATTCGGGATTGTCTGTGTAGTGGCATTCGCGGATGTAGTATAACTGATTCCATTTACCACATATTTAAAAAGTGAAATCTCTTTTGAACTGTCTCCGGCCCATCCTTTAAAGATAACCTCATCACTGTCCTTACAGCTGATCTTCGTATTATCAGCCGGTGAAAGGATCTCGTCACCAAACTGTACTTCCTCCGAAGTATCATCATAAAATTCCACACTTACCGTATAAGACTTCTTTGTAACCCCATCCGGTGCTGTAAGCGTATATACAACCGGACTGGTAAAATCATGCGTCGAACCATTCCAGAAGTCTGAAGAAAGTCCAGTTCCCATACCTGAGCCATAATCAATCGAAGGCTTCAATTTTGTAACATTCGTCCCCTTCGGCACCCGAAGAACGATCGTATCCTCCCCGATCGCACCGATAACATCCTGCTTCAGTCCAGGATTTTCCACCTTCTTAAGCACAAAACTGTAAAATGCAGCCTGATCAGAAGGAACCACATGGATCGTCACAGTCACCTGAATACTCTCCTGTGTCTCTGTATCGCTGATCTTATACTGTGAACTGTAATCTCTGGCTGACGCCGTAACAACACCCGTATAGCCAAAAGCATTATATTTTTCTCCGGGCAGATTCGTGCGTGTCAATCCTGCCGGCAGCTTTTCCTCAATTACTGTAGTCGCATACGTTCCACTTCCACCAGTCACATTATCTGTGCACGGATACTGCGCCGCACTTTTTCCTGCACTGACATACAAATCCAGTGCCGGTACAGTCAGCGGACTCCGCACCGTGATCGTCGATGACGCCACAACTACCGAGCCATACTCTGACGGCAGTTTATCCGTCGCATAAAATACGATCGTACTTCCGCTGTCATCACTTTCCAGAACCTTATCTGCTGCAACCGTTGTAAAAGATCCATTCTTTCCAAAAGCAACATGAACACCATATTTCTCCAGCTCATCCGCTTTAAATATCGGAGTCTGCGTCCCATCATTATATGTGATCTGCAGTTTCACACCGGACAGATCCAGCGTGTTCCCAACTGTAAACTGAGTTTTTGCCGGTGCTGCAAGCACGGAAAGCTTCTTTGCTTTTCTGGCTGTTACCGTAATACTTACCGGAATTTCTTTTCCAAAATAATTGAATATCACGGAGGTATCCTCAGACTTCAGCGGACCTGTTTTATCATAGGAAAAGCCACTGTAAATATATACATAACGTCCACCTATTGTGGCAAAAAAGCTGGCGCCTGAAGGATCAAACTTCTGGTTTTCACTGTATGTCGTCTTCGGATGACCGGAAAGCACAATACTTGTAATATCACTGGCAGATGGTTTTTCGACTGTCATCGACCAGCTGGTCTGTTTTCCCTTATAATTGATCGTCAGTTCCCTTGTCCCCGTTTCCGAATTTTCAAATCCGGCGATCATATCCTTCGTGATCGTTACTGATGTAGAATTATTAACAATAAGCCTTCCCCAATACGCCGGAACTTCTCCCACGTAACATTTTGTCGGTACACCGGAAACAGACAGCGATCTGATCGCCGATGCATCTGCACGTTCCGGCAGTCCATCCTTGGAAATCTGCCAGTCTCCGTCAAAGCTCCAGCCTTTATATGAGTTCGGATTCTTCATCTGCTCTGCTGTAAGAACACCGCCTGTTGTAAGCGTCTGTTCCGTGTTTGTCCCGATGAGCGCTCCCTGGCCGTTTTTACCATAACAGTCCGAAACATGTCCATTCAGACCGATAGCAGAATTGAGTACATTTGCATTTACCTGTGCACAGATCTGACCTGTAACTGCTGTTCCGCCAGTCACGCGAAGCGTACCTGTAAAAGCACACTGTTTCACATATCCGCCCATGTTTCCAAACTGTTCGATCCGGCCGGCAATGCCTCCAAGGTAAACCTGATAAGAATTTCCGTTAGCCTGTGTGACAGAAAGATTTCCTCCTGCAACACATTTTTCAATAGTACCAATGTTTACTCCTGCGATACCACCAACATAGCTGTCTGTAGCTGTCATGGATATGGAAATATTTACTCCGGACGAACAGCCGCTGATAGTACCGGCCACCTCATTCTCTCCGACAATCCCGCCAAAAGCCGGATGGCTCATGGAACTGGTGGATCCCATATGTCCTGTTACCGTTCCGGTTACCTTGCAGTCCTGGATCTTACCGGTATTATACTGTGCCACAACACCATGGATATCATGACTGTCATAATCAAAATCCGCAACAATATTCAGATCCTTTATCGTTCCTGCATTCTGCTGGATCAGAGGTTTTTGGAGACCGGTTATTGTGAAACCGGCTCCGTCCAGCGTTCCGCTGAAATACGATGCCGAAAAATTTGTCCTTCCGTCTGTACTGATATTTTTTGTCAGACGATAGTATGCTCCCTGGTTCGCCTGGATCAGATTAAGATCATCGATCGAAGATATCTTATATGGATTTGCAGATGTACCATCTCCCTCTGCCGGTGCAAGGGAAGCGCTTCTGCTTCCAATGATACGATAAACAATCCCTGCGGAGCCATCCGTCGGAACGGTAAACTTACCGTTCGACAGCTTCACCAGGATTGCCGATGCTGCCGGCAATGTATGGTTTTCATTGCTGTCCCCTGCATAAACCGGAAATGTCGCTGCCTTTGCCGCAGCAATGGTATCCCCGTAAAAGCTGTATTTACCGGAGCTCTCACCGGCTACAACTGCCGTATAAAAATCCGCCATAAGCTCCTTAAAAGAAACTCCGGTTACTTTCTCCAGATATTGCTCACAGCTGAGAGAAGAAGCATCGATCGTATAAAACTTTGGAAGCACCTTCATAGGCTGATAGTTTCCTGCCATCCGGTCGATAACATATCTTACAAAAAGATACGGCATTCCATAGTCCTGTGCATTGTCATCCCGGTAATTCTCGTAGATCAGCGAAGCCCCTGAACGGATGGCCGTATTACTTCCAATACCATTCAGCCAGCCGCTGCTGTCCGTTCCTCCCCAGAGATAGTCCATGACAGCCACTGCAAGACCCTCATTCAGCCACGAATATCTGCCGGTACTCATAAATCCGGTTTTCAGCCAGAGGATTGCATGCTGTCCCTCATGAACAAGAAGGCCATTTCGCTTTGACATCTCCCCCGAAACATAAGAAGATGCTGACGGTGTGTTGATATGGATCGCTGTGATCCCTTCATCATACATATACATACCGCTGGCGCTGCTTAAAGACTCCAGCAGGATCGACAGCTTGCCTGAGCCATCCTGTGCCGGAAAATCACCTGCACAAAGCTGGTTAAGGATACGGTAAGGCTGACCATCGTAGACAGCTGCCATATCCGCAGCGATCAGAGATGTTTTCCCTGCGGTATCGTAATCTGCCTTCAGGGTCTCATCCATCCACACATAGCAGTGTTCCCCAACTCCGATGCAGACATATGTTTTTCCATATGTATCATGGCCGTTAGTTCTATAGATGTACTTTTTTTCACCTACCTGATAGGTGGTCGCCGCAGCCTGTACAGCAGTCAGCATCGGTTGGTCATCCTGCATGTATGCCTGCAGCTGATCATCCTCCAGACTCTGTACCTGCCCCACATCTGCTGCCTCTCCCGCAGTTCCCTCTGTTGCCGCCTGCGCCGATGCATTGCTTCCACCCTGCACGACTGCATAATCTTCTGCTTCAGAGTCCGACGCCTGTGCCGATGTCCCGTCAAACTGCAAGGTTCCCGTATTTCCGGGATTTGTGGTATCTGTGTTAATGATAACTGCATATTTCCCGGAAAATGTTTCTCCTGGCTTACCCTCCTGAACTGCTGCAAAAACCTCTGTTCCACAAAATAACCCCAGAAACAGAAAACAGCACATAAGCCGGAGACAAAAATCTTTTGTCTTTTTCATCCTCTTTCCTTTCCTCTTCTCAGCTGACTGAGTTCTTTGATTTTTGTGTTTATTCTACCATGTTCGCAATATTCGCACAATTCCAAATATTTGATTTTTATTATCATAAAGCGTCTTTTTCTGCCTCCGTTGCAGTTGCCCGCCTGCCGTGTATACACAAAAAGAGCGAAAAGCTCTGATATTGGTATCGTGCAGAACTTTTCGCTCTTTTTGAGCTACTCTATAAACTTTTAGCCTATCTGATTTTTATTTATATTTTTCTTCAGTTCATCCAACTGCTCCTGCTCAAGCCCTGTAACTTCTCGAATTTGAGTATCCGTAAATTCTTTGAGTTTCAGCATACTAACTGCGGTTTGGATAATTCCCTGACTAAGCCCATTGGCATACCCCTCTTCCATGCCTTCCTCACGGGTCTGTCTCATATGCCGTTCTTCGTCGTACTCATATATACTCACTTTCTTCGCCGTTACTGAAAACTTATAAAAAGTTATAAACTTCTATGTTTCATTCCTACTTCAACGAGTATGCTTTTGATGATATAAATATCTATCTACTCACAAGTTCTTGTACTCTCCATAGGCGTAAATTCCGGACTAACGTATCCGTACATATTTGCATTAACGTTTCAGTGTCAGCTTGCAAATTTTTCTCCATAAGTCTTGAGATTTATAGATGCCTGGAAATCTCTGTCAATCATATTCCCACACTCACATCTATAAACTCTGTCAGATAACTTCAGATCTTTTTTGATGTTTCCACAACAGCTGCAAAGCTTTGATGATGGATAAAACCGATCAGCCACAATAAGCTGGATCCCTTTATCACTGCATTTGTATTCAAGCTGTTTTCTAAACCAAAAAAATCCTTGTTCCTGAACTGCTTTGGATAAATGTCTATTTTTCATCATTCCGCTGACATTCAGATCTTCAATACAGATAAATCTTGGTTTTCGATTTACGATCTCAGATATGGTCTGATTCAAATAGTTTTTACGGATGTTTGTTAATCTGTGATTTCGTTTTAATAAAAGTTTTTCCTTTTTGATTACATTATTTGTTTTACAGTAACTTTCCCCTTTCTTATTTTTCTCGTAAGAACGAGAGATACTACGCTGTAATCTGCGTTTCTGTTTTTCTAGTTTCTTTACTTTCTGACTCTTATTGATGTTCTTATACTTAGTTCCATCAGAGCAGATCGCCAGATCTTTGATTCCCAGGTCTATGCCGACTCCGTCATCATTAAGTGTTTCCCTGCAGTCAGGAAATTCTACACATACGCTGATCCACCAGTTCAATCCGTCAAAGGATATTCTCGGGTTCATATATTTAGCATTTGTCGGAATACGTCCATGTTCTGCAAGTCTTACCCAATTCATTTTTTGTTTATTTGCTTTCCTGCTGGAAGAAAAGCCTTCAAATTTAACGTGTGTATTACTGAAGCGTATCTTAACGTTGTCCTGATAGAACTTCGGCATTGATCTCTTTTTTGACTTGAATCTTGGGAACTTTTGCAAGCCCCTGAAAAAGTTCTTATAAGCAGTACAGGCATCTTTGATCGCCTGTTTGGTTACATTATTTGAGATATTCAGTAACCATGCATATTCATCAGAATGTCTAAGCTTTGTAAATTCTTTTCTGAGTTCTGAATCTGAAATGAATCTGCCGCCTTTTTCATAGTTCTCTTTTTCCCTGGCCAAAGCCCAGTTATAAGCAAATCTTGAAG
>OGOJ01000691.1_pt1 | contig 29721 bp, 26 predicted proteins | sample 1552601 | NCBI WGS metagenome assembly OGOJ01 (sample SAMEA2580184, study PRJEB22360) | human gut metagenome | biome: human gut; feature: human-associated habitat; material: faeces | place: Denmark | collected 2008/2010
GGCCTGGACTTCAATATTTTACGAGATTATTGGTGTAAACAGGTAAATCGTTCCCTTTCTTTATTGAATATTGTTAATTAATTTATTATCAGCATCATGACGACCGTCATACTCACCAGCACCAGTCCGATAAGCGATTCGTAAGGAATCAGCCTGAGCCTTTCCTTGAGCTCCATCCCGATGGAACCGCCGGTGGCGTGGAAGAACGAGCCGTGCGGAAGGTGGTCCAGGACGGTAGCACCCGCATTGGTCATGGCTGCGGCCCAGACGGCATTGACCCCGGCCGCGAGAACGGTCTGCGCGAACGAAGCCGAGGCAATCGTGGCACCGGCGGTCGTGCTGGCAGAGGCTGCGCTCATGAGGATTGACGAAACAGGTGCGATCAATGCCGCGCCGCCTTCCCATCCGGAAATCAGGCTTATCAGCAAGTCCTTGACAGCAGACGCTTTGATGACGCCTGCAATCGTTCCCGTACCCACCAGAAGTACCGCGATAGATGACATTTTTTCGAGTCCGTAACTCATGCTCTCTCCAGAGCTTTTCCATTTGCGCGTCGCGATGACACCGGCCAGACCACCGACAGGCAATGCGATTGCAGGGTCGATGGCGATTCCGAACAACGGACGCAGAACCATCAGAAGGACAGCCACAAGCGGTCCCGTGATACTTGCCATAAATGATGGCAAATCGGTTCTGGCACTAGTCTCTTCCGCGTCCTTCATATCGGAAAAACCCTTGTCGGGAAGCATTGGAAGTATTATGAATATCAGCGCAGCCAGACCCACCAATGCCGGCACGATTCCCGCCGCCATTACAGATGACAGTGGTGCATCGAAGTTCTCTGCCGCAATGATGGTGTTGGGGTTCGGCGAAACGATATTTCCGCATTTTCCGCCACCGATCATCGCTAAAAGCACTTTCCCCTTCGAAAGGCCCATCTCCTTGCCAATCATGATGGCGATTGGAGCGACTGTGATTACAGCCACGTCGATAAAAACTCCAACGCCGGTCAGTATAAATACGGACAATGCCAATGCAAGGAAAACATTGCGCCGTCCTGCTTTCTTGACGATGGTCAGCGCGATTTTGTCAGCCGAGCCGGTCTTGACCAATACTCCGGTAAGAACTCCTGCCGCCAAGATGCGTACGATGGCAGGGGATATGTCTTTCACGCCGGAAAACATCTCCTTGACTGTCAAGTCGAAGCCCCATCCGGAAAGCAAACCGCTGACAATTGCGCCTAGAATCAGTGCGTAGACAGGCAGGCATTTCTTCAATATCAGGATAATTGCAAGCGTAAGTCCGATTGCAACTGCAAGTGCGCTATTCATTGAGCAGTAATCTTTTAACGGTTTTGTAAATATTTGACTCGGCAGTCTCCGGACGCATTGCCTCGGCCAGGCTCATTTCCTTCGGACTTGCGGCCGCGATAATCCCGAAGCCGCCGTCACGCAGCATCTGCCCGTCACGGATCGCCCCGCTTACGAGCATTACCGGTATTCCCTTTCTCTTCGCCCTTTCGAGCACGCCTGCGGCCGTTTTTCCTTTCAATGTCTGATAATCCGAGCAGCCTTCGCCGGTAATGACAAGGTCTGCCCCGTCGATGATGCTGTCGAACCCTATCTGATCCAGCACCAGGTCCACGCCGCGTTTCAATTCCGCACCCAGATACGCGCGAAAAGCACCGCCAAGACCGCCTGCCGCACCTGCTCCGGCCATATCGCTCACGTCAATGCCGGTGTCTGCCAGTATTTTCAATGCATATCCGCGCAGCCTTTCTTCCAGGATTTCCACGTCCTCTTCTGAGGCTCCTTTCTGCGGCCCGAAAACGCGGCTTGCCCCATGGGCTCCTATATATGGCGTGTCCACATCGCACGCTACCGTGAACTTCATCCCGCGGGCCCTTTCCAGAAAACCGTCTGCGCTTATCATTCCCATTCCGCCGTCATTGGTCGCGCTGCCGCCGAGCCCGATGAGGAAGCGCCTGCAGCCTTTGTCGATGGCGGCCAATATCAATTCTCCTAGTCCTTTTGTTGTGGCAATCAGAGGATTACGTTCTTCTTTACTTAAAAGAGTAAGTCCACATGCCGCAGCTGATTCGATGATGGCGAGATCTCCTGCCACCCCATAAACTGCCTTGACCGGTCTGCCCAGCGGGTCGGAGACTTCTGCCCATTCCAGATGCCCTCCCAATGTTTCCACGAGTGCATCCACGGTGCCTTCTCCACCGTCAGCGACGGCCAGCCGGACAATTTTGCAGTCGGGATATACCTCGGCCACGCCCTCGGCAGCAGCCCGGGCTACCTCCGAAGATGACAGGCATCCTTTATATGAATCGCATGCAATGACTATCTTTCTCATACCTTGATGAATATGTCTTTTTTATACATGAAGTAAAGAATCAGGTAGACGAGCACCAGGTATCCGGACCAGAACAAGACATTGTCCCATCCTTCTCCCAGCCGGGTGCACAATCCGCCCAGGAAGAAATTGACCGTATATTTCAGGTCAATGATCTTAGGCAGCATGAAGATCGCTATGGAGTTCATGCCCACCACTTTAAGCGGAAATGCCCATTTCTGATAGCCTTTCACGTCGATCAACCAGTAGAAAAGAGCCAGCATTGCTACGGAATATCCTCCAACGACTAGTGTGAAACTGCTGCTCCACAGCTTTTTGTTCAGAGGAAGCCAGTGGGACCATATCAGGCCGACAATTGTCATGACTGCCGCAGCACCGATCATATACAGGCATTTCTTGTTTCCGCTTGACTTGCTGTTCCGGATAAATTCGCCTGTGAAGTTGCCCAGCATGGCAGTGACTATGGCCGGGAAAGTGCTCAACAGACCCTCCGGATCATATATTCCCGGTTTATAAATCAGGTTCGGGAACAATGTCCTGTCGACATAGGCGGCAATGCTGCCCTCCAGGCTGAGCGGCGAAGTCCCTGCCGGCGCATCCGGAGCGACAATGAAGCTGATGGCTCCATACACTATCAGGATGAGCGCCGCAATGATGATTCTGCCTCGTGGCTTGAAATTGATATACAATATGGATGCGAACATTCCGGCTACACCGATACGTTCCAGCACGCTGAAGAATCTCTGCGGGCCGCTCTGCAGTTTCAGCAATCCGTTGCAAATCATTCCCAGGAACACCAGAACGGCTGCCCTTATGAAGATTTTCTTGTATATCTGCCATCTGGTCTTGCCGATTTTCACCTGCTTGGCATAGGAGTAGGGGAATGACACTCCCGCTATGAATATGAAAAGCGGGAAAATTGTATCGTGATGAGCCAGTCCATCCCATGCCACGTGGTGCATCTGATTCTCCAGCCAGAAAGATTCCCCGCCGGGGAAAAGGCAGCAGATGGCCCTGATGAGATAGGCGAGACCTGCTATGAAAAGCATGTCGAACCCTCTCAATGCATCCAGCGACGCCAAGCGTCCAGTCGGTTGATTGTTACTCATTTAGCAATGCTGTATTATATTTGTTCCAGAGACTCTTCACTACTTCGATTTCATCTCCGCTCTTTTCAGTAGGGAAGCAGTCAGTCTCGAATATCCAGTTCCATTCGTAGTCCTTGCATTTCTGTGCGAAGTCATTTTGCTCGAAGTGCCCCCAATTGGCGAGGACGTCCTCGAAGAACAGATGCCATCTCTGCTTGTAGTAGCCGTTCATCATTCCTGACCACTGTTTGCAGGCATAGTCGAAGAGTTTGCAGTCCTTGTTGCCCCATGTTCCCAGAAGGTTGCGCGCATTCTGCTCGTAGAGAGCGGACTCTTCCGGCGTGGTTCCCATGGCCTTCGCGCTTTCGAGCCATACGCCGAGCAGGAATTCTTTTCTTGTGGCCAGCAGCGTGTCCATATCAGAAATCAGGGCATCGAAAGCCTCTGCATTGGCCTTGAACGCCTCCATGTCACCATTCTTATAGTCTGAGGCGAACTTCTGCTGAATCACCGAAGCATAATCTGCAAGCACCTGACGTGTAATGTCCACTATATCATAGCGATAACCGTCACTTTCAGCGAGCTCGTCAATGCAGGAGTAAAGATGCTCCCAAGCCTTTACGAGGTCAATGCGCTCGTAACATTTCCTGGTATTCGTACAGCCCTTGGGGTTCTCCACGAATGTCGGACGTCCCGTGATTATGGACTCGTGACCGCCATTGTTCACATTGTTCTCGAACGCGGTAGCGAAAATGCCCTTCCAGGCCTCGACCGCAGCAGGTGAGAGCTTGCCGTAACGGTTTGTCGTATAATTCTTTATAAATGAGTCAATGTCCACAGGCCTGCCTTCGTTCCAGACATTTTCCAGCATGAGCGCGTAGATGATAGGGGTGTGTCCGATACCCTCCGGAGTCAGACCGATTCCGCTCATCCTTCCGGAAGTGGAGTCTGCCAGTGCAGCAGCCGGGTCGTTGGCCACAGAAGTCGCGTTTCCGGACAATGTTATGTTCTGTCCGAAGTTCTGCAGCATGCACCAGAGCCAAGGCTTGCCGTAGTAGGCATGGGTACGGTTCCAAACCGGGAATCTCTCGCTCCACAGGTCGAGAATCAGCATCTTGTCATCCGGCACAGCAGAAAGAAGCGCCTGAATCTGAGGGTCATGCCAGAAATGTCTCTCGTGATGGAACATCCATCCCTGCATTACCCATACGGCATCCGGATCCACTTCCGACATCGCGTGGTAAACCTTGGCGCTTACCCCTTTCAGATATTCGGGGTCATCTGTCGGCGGTATGTTTTCATTGAAGGTATCGGCCGTGTAATAATGGTTCGTGCCATAAATTTCCGTCTGGGTCTCCAGGAACAGCTTTCCGATTTCGGAGAACATGTCCTCGGACGGGTCCAGTACATAAGTCTTGGGGAAGTTCACCCACTGTGTGTTCTTCGCCTTCACGTCCGGGAATTTTTCTATCAATGCCGGTGGTACGTGGCCGGTGAACGACGGCAGGATAGGAGTCATTCCCAATGATCTTTCGCGATAAAGTATCTGCTTCTGGAGTTCCTCGTGTTTTTCCATAAAGCTCAGAGGCAGAGGGCCTTGCCAGCCGTCCAGATTGCCCATCCAGAACCAGTTGAAATATGCAGGTCCGCTGAAGAAAGACTTCAGGTCCTCATCTGTAAGTCCAAGTTTATGATAGACCCTGCGCCATATGGAGTTCTGACCGGTGATGGCCAGTGGCATATTGATTCCGTTCAATGCCATCCAGTCGATTTCCTTCTGCCATCTGTCGAAGTCCCACCAGCTCATGCTGTAGTTGAATGTGCAGTAGTTCAGGTAGTAACGCCATTTGTACGGTGAAGTCTTCGTCACCTTTTTCTCCGGCAGAGGCAGGCTTTCGGGGAGAACGGTATTGCTTCCGCACCAGCTCAGGTGGAATCCGCAGAAGTCGCGCAGATACTGCCCCAATGCACTTGCGATGCTGACGCCATTGTTTCCGCCGAGTACGATCTTGCCGTTCTCTGCACTGTATTCGAAGAAATCCATGCTGTCCGGACGCTCCTGGAGAAGACGGACTTCGAATTCGCCGGATCTTCCGGATGTGACTCGGTCAATGAGTCCCTTCACGGCCTTGATCTGTTCCTTTTCGGAGAAGACTGTCTGTGTTGCATTGTCATTCTTGCAGCCGGTAAACGAGAAGATGCTGATTACCAGTGCAATGATGAAGACATTGATGCGTGGGATGTTACTTTTCATTTGCTATGAGTTCTTTTGCGACCTCCAGAGGAGAGTCAAATGGTTTCGTGTTGCTGTGATATGGGGTATTGATCCATTCCTCTTTCCATTCTTCCATCATATCCGCTTTTTCGGAGAAATGGATTTCCAGTCTCGGGATGTAGTAATCCTTTATGAGTCCAGACCAGAATCTTGCGGCATAGTCCTCCTGCCAGCCTCCCCATGTGGTGATGAGCCTCTTGGCGTTGGCCTCCCTATGATCCTTTTCGATGCTGCTGCCTTCATTTCTTGCGTCAGCAATCCATCTGTCGAGCCTGTGGAGAGGATGGGATGCGAGCAGTCTGTCCACGTCAGTAAGGAGTGCTACAGTCTTTCTCAATTCTTCCCTGCCTTTGTCCGTTTTTCCGAGTTTCAATGCCTTTTCATAATGTCTGTCAGCGAGTTCGCCCAGCCACAAAGATGCGAATTCTATGGCATCATTGAAATAGAGAGGGGAGTCCTTGCCTTTGTCTGAAAGGCTCAGGAATATTTCCACTGCCTTTCCGAAGTCCTCATTGATGTCGTGGCGGCTCTTTCTCCTCTGGTCAGGCACTACCGTCTGCCAGGTGAAACGCGGGTATGAATATAGTGAACTATATACGGATTTGTGCAATAGTTTCCAAACTTCCCTCATTCTTTCGTCGCTGAATCCATAGCGTGCGCGATAGTAGCCTTCCAGCCAGCGGTCAATGTCAATGCTGTCTTTTGTCCAGCCCATGTCTGCGAGCAGTTCATAGACGACTTCATTGTTCTCAAGGCCTTCCGGGGCGCTGCCGAAGCCGACAAGATTGTCCGCATATTCTGAAGCAAGCGCTTCTGCCGATGCTGTGGCGTACATGTCCAGGTCACCGGTCGGGAGGACTTTTCCTCCGAAATTCGGCACATAGCTGTATATCCATTTCTTTCCGTGGAAGCCCTGCTGGACTTTCCATGTCTGCTCGGTGTGCCATACCCATTTCGGATAGTCATTGCCGAGGTCAATGATGATCATCTTGTCGTCAGGCACTTCTGAAAGCATTGCCTTGAGACTTTCCGGATCCCAGAAATCGTGCTGGTAGCCGAATGTCCAGCCTTGTGTAACCCAGATGGCATCAGGGTCGCCGGCGGTGATGGAACTGTAGATGGACTTGCCATATTCTGCGAGCAGCTTGTGCTTGCCGACGGTGTCACCTTCTTCTACAGGGAGTTTCATTTCATTGAAACTGTCTGAAAGCCAATATTTTGCCTTGCCGAACTCTTTTTCCCACTCCTGTACGAAAAGTTTTCCGATTTTGCTGAACCATGGTGAGTCAGGGGAGAGCACGCAGGCATTGTCCTCAATCGGGAAGCCTCCCCAGATGAGCTGTCTTGCCTCGATTTCAGGATGCTTTTTCATCAATGCAGGCGGGATGAATCCTGCGAATGCCGGGGCTACAGGTTCCATTCCGAGTTCTCTCATCCTGTCGAGTATCTTGTGCTGGAGCTTGACCTGCGATTTGTGCCAGTTGTCATTGAGCGGGCCGTCGAAGCTGTTCAGGTTGCCCATCCTGTGCCATGGAAGGTGTGCTGCTCCCGTGAAGAACTTGTCGATTTCGTCAGACTCAAGACCGAGCTGCAGCCATACCCGTTTTGCGATGGCCTCTGCTGCCACGCTTGCCAGCGGCATGTTCACTCCGTGGAGGGCCATCCAGTCGATTTCCTGAGACCATCTGTCCCAGTTCCAGTATGGTGCTGTGTACCCGAATGTGCAGACATTCAGGAAATAACGCAGTCCATAAGGGGAAACTGCTTCTTCTTTCCAATCCGGCCAAGCATTGGGAATGTCCAGTTTGCTTCCGCTCCAGCAAATCATTGACCCGCAGGCGTCGCGAAGGTATTTGTCCATCGCGTAGCAGATTGCGCTCGGGCTGCTGCCCTTGAGCGTGAGGTGGCCGCCTGTTGCTTCTATTTCATACATGTCCAGTCCCTCTGCGGTCTTCGGACTTGTCTGAATTGAAACATTTTCGAGTTTTCCCATCGTTCTTTCGAACACGCCTTCAGATGCTTTGACGATGTTGTCCCCTGCATCCTTCCCGATGCTGCAGGAAAGGGATAACGGCAGAATTGCAAATGAAGCTATAATTCCAATGATTTTTTTCATTGCTGAACCGGATTATTTAGATTTTAGTATTACGTGGAAGATGGGGAGAAGGTCAGTCCTCCCCACCTTTATTGTGCCGTGCAGATTATTCTGCGATTTCGCACTGGGTCTTGATGTCGAGGTAGACTGGTTTCATGAAGAGATTATAAGCCAAATCTTTGTCAATGAATTTAACTCCATCTTTCTCTACAAAACATTGGCTGTCATCATATTCGAACATTACCACCTGCATGATTCCATAATAGTAACGAGGATTTTCTTCTCCTTCAACCTGTCTTTCGGAACGGATGACGATGTAGTCTCCTGCACGCAGTACTTCCTCAAGTCCTTTACCATTACCTGCGCCCACCCATTTGCGGACATATGTCGTACCGCCGATGCTGGTTGGTTCATCTGTCACACCGAGAGTTGAGTTGTCGAGTTTTCTCTGGATTTCTCCGAGAGCATAGAATGCTTTGATTCTTTCAAGATTGGTTTCAGCTTTCTTTACGCTTAGGAAGATCTTCTCAACAGCCTCGAAAAGTTCTGGATGGTATTTTGTTCCTGCCCATGATCCTCTTACGTACCTCATCTTGAAATTTATATCGACATTTTCGTCCTTAATTTGATTATTTCCATACTGATAAATGTCGCACTGGCGTCCTGTAGTACCACCGCCAAGAGATGATCTCTTCATTCCGCTGAACATGTAGCCTCTTTGGCTGCCGATGTATGCGATAGCATTTGGCTGTTTTGCTGTGTTCTCCAGGCAGTTGAGGAAACAGAAACTTGCGTTTTTTCCGTTAACAGCCAGGAGTTCGTTAAGACTGAGGATGTGTTCTACTTTACCATTGACCTTTACACCATGCATTGAGAAGAAAGATTTGGTGTCAGAACCTGCTCCTGTAAATTCTTGTGGGAATTTCTCTGCATTGTTCTCATGGTTTTCAACTTTGTTGTCAGGATAGAAAATTGCTGATTCATTGAGCCAGATATCACCTTTGGCTTCTCCAGTTACTTTAGGAGTGTCGAAGTAGAATGTCTTGGATGCACTGCCGTTGGAAAGAACTACCTCGATGGCATTGATTTCTTTCGAGTCTGCAAAGAATTCAGCGGTAGCTGTCGTTCCTGTTACTGTTCCGTCCTGAGCCTCGCCGACTACGCTATAGCTGCCGTCTGCCGCTTTTTTAGCTCCAGTGAAAACGGCCTTTGTTACGGCTGCGCTGCTGGTAATGGATCCTGTAAGAGCTACAGGTTCTCCATAAGCGAGAGTCTGTACTGTTTCAAGTTTGAAATCTGCATCAAGTGCCTTCTTGTTGTCATCGTTTTTGTCGCAGCTGGCGAACAACATGGTAAGTGCCGCTGCGAAAAGTAATGATTTTTTCATGATTTTGTTGATTTATGTGGTTTATAGTAAATTAATTATTCCATTTCAATGTCTGCGATAACAGGGAAGTGGTCGGAAAGGAGCCTTTCTTTGCAGACTCTGGTTTCGAGAAGTTTTACACCATTGCCCTTTCTGCTGTAGATGTAGTCTATCTTCATGGAAGGCTTCATCGTACTGTATGTCAGTTCCCTGTTCGTGAGGTCATCCCAGCCTTTTCTGAGGAATGCCATTTCCGGGCTGTCAGGCTCGGCATTCATGTCACCTGCCAGGAATACTGGATTCTTGATGCTCTTCACCTTCTTCTGGATGAACTTTACCTGCTCAAGTCTCAATTCCGCGGAACTTACTTCCAAGTGAGTGCAGATGTAGGTAATAATCTTACCGTCAGGAAGTTGGATGTCTGCTATGAGCATTGCCCTCTGTTCCTTCTTTCCGATGTTCGGGAGAAAGACTCTTTCGCTGCGGACGATAGGGTAGCGGCTCAGAAGTCCGATGCCGTAATATCCGCCACGGTAATCGATGGTCTTGCCATAGATTCCGAACATTCCGGTTTCGTGAGCGAGTTCATTAATGAACTTCACGCCGTTCTGCTTCGGAGCTCTTTCACGATGCGTATCCCAATCGCATTCCTGAAGCGCAACTATGTCTGCGTCAAGAGATTTGATGTAGGATCCGATTTCCGTCATTGAGGCTATCTCTCCGAATCTGAGATTGTAGCTCATCACGCGCAGTTTGCCGTCTCCCGCGAAACTGGTCATGCAGAAGAGAATTGCTGCTGCAACTGTGACAAATCTGAGTTTTTTGGTCATAACTTTATTTTTTCGATAGTAATTCTGTAATAATCAAGGTTTACCGTTTTTTTGCTTTCAGCGGAGCGGCAGACGTATTCCGGAGGGCAGATGACGTAGAGACTCCAGCCTTCGTTGCCTTTTGAAATGAAAGAGCGGCAACATTTGGAGGCGACCTTCTGTTCAAGTTCCTTTTCGAGTCCGTTCTTCACGCGGCCGATGATGACTGCATTTTCTGAAAGCTTCACTCCCTTTTTGCTGAATATTACATCCAGTTGGGCGATCTTGTCTATTCTGCCCGTATAGATGGTTGTCCTGCCGGGGATTCCTGTCTGAATGTGAATGTCGGCACCGCTCAGGAATACATCCGAATCATATATTCCGTCGAAATCGGAAATTGCAGTTTTCGTGATGATGCCGCAGCCTTTGGTTATCTGCTTTCCGCTCGGCTCCTGCTGTGCGAAGAGTGGCCAGACATTGTTGTCCTTGCATATCTTCAGAAGCGGGGTCTCCTTCCCGACGGTGAAGTCCATTCTGTCGAAGAAGAACATCACAGCCTTTTTGCCTTCTTCGCCGAGGATGTGATTCTTCGCTATGCCGATGTCTCTGCGGACGAAATAACTGTTTTCATCCTTGAGGTCTGTGAAGTAATCGACGCAGAATGCATTGTTGGCATTCATCTCTGCCGGCGGTTCAGGCAGTTCCGCAGCTGGTGGTGTCGGTGGAACTGGTTCTGGCTCATTGTTTTTGCCGCAACTGCTGAGCAAGGCAATGACGAGGGTTGTATAAAGAGCTTTTCTCATGTCAATTCTCCTCATAAATTACGTCAGCCATCACGAAACAATGGTCGGAAAGATCTGCTCTCGCAATGATTTCATAACGTTCTGACTTCCATTTCTTCGGGAATCCCATGACGTAATCAAGTTTCCTGTTCGGCTTGTTTGACGGAATGGTGAATCCTGTCCCTACTCCGATTTCTTGCCACTTGATTTTTGCATATTTAATCGGATCACTATCTTCAGTTGCGTTGAAATCGCCGATCAATAGGGTCGGGGTCAATTGGTCTTGCCCGAAGATTTTCTTGTTTACATCTGCGATGTTCTGAATTGTAATTTCCGAACTTTCCAGAGCAAGATGCGTGGTCGCGACTCTCACGGTGCCGCCTTCAGGCAGGCAGATGTAAATCCATCCGGTGCTGCGAGGTTCGCGCGCGCCCTTTATGGTGCTTATTATTTTCTCAGCCTTGAGAAAAGGATATTTGCTCAATAGAGCCACTCCGAAGCCGCCTCCCTGATAAGAGAACGACTGGCACCAATATGGGAACATCCCTGTTGCCGCTGCGAGCTCATTGAGGAAATCTCTCTTTCCGTTTCGGGTGGTCATGTAATCCACTTCTTGAAGGCAGACTACGTCCGGATCGTAATTTTTGATGAGTTCTGCATACGGAGCAGCCTTGTGGCTGGCGTATGCGGCTCCTTCCTTGATGTTCATTGACATCACCCTCAGACGAATCCTCTCACCGGCATTGGCTTGCTGGAGTGAGAAGAATGTCGTCAGAGTGACAATCAGTGTAATGATATGTCTGAACTTTATCATTTTGTGCAGTTTCTGTTGTTATATGTTCATCAGTTCCATCCCGGGTTGTTCGGCGCAAGGTTAGGATTCATCTGCATCTGTGCGAACGGAATAGGGAGAAGGTAGTTCTTGCCCGCGTCGAATGTCCTGTTCGCTTCGAGAATGAGGTAATCCTTGCCGTTCACTGACTTCCATTTGAGGTTGGACAGGCTGATTTTCAGTCGGCTCTGGTCGAGGTAGTCTTTCCTTACTCCGAGAAGAGGCTTTCCGAGAAGTTCACCTTGTTTCCATCTGATGATGTCGAAGTATCTTTGTCCTTCGAAGAACAGTTCCACGCGGCGCTCTCTTCTGATTTCTGTGCGGATATCGGATCCTGCAGGAGGAGTAAGAGTCATGTGGACCATTCCGACGCGGTCGCGCAGGAGATTGATGCTCTTGTCCAGGTCGGTCTGTGTAAGTGTTCCGAGCTGTTCCTTGGCTTCTGCATAATTCAGAAGCACTTCCGCATATCTGATGAAGATGATGTCGTTGTCGTCGTGTCCCACGAACTTGACAGTTTCGGGTTCTACATATTTTCTCATGTAGTAGCCCGTGTAAGTCATGCAACCATCCTTGGAATTGTCAAATTTCGGATATGTGAAGACCGTTTTGTCAGTATTCAGCTTGTCTCCGCTTGCTCCGCCTTCCCATTTTGTACCTGGAGTGAGGATGGACTGGGTCATTCGCGGGTCCCTGTCTTTGAATACGTCTTCGTAGCTTGTCGCGCTGTCAGGATTCCATATTTGTCCGTCCTTTGTGAGATAGCACTCTATCATGCTTGCCGTAGGGACGAATCTCGCATAGTCGTTAGGTACCCAGCATTCTCTTGACAGGTTGTGTGATGTCCTTGCGGTTTCGCCGAGATCATAGTTGTAGACGAATGCGAGAATTGTTTCATGATTTTCGCTGTTTCGGGAAGCCCTGCCTTCGTAGGTGAAAAGGTCAATGTAGTCGGACTCCGGATTTCCGGTATTGTAGAGTTTGTAGTATGTCGAATTCATTGCCCTTTCGCATGCGGAAACAGCATCGGCATATCTTTCATTGTAAAGATAAATTCTGCTCAGGAGGGCGAGGGCCGCAGTCTGCGAAACGTGTCCGAAGTCCGCCGAACCTGCCGCAATGTATTCAGGAAGAGCCTTGTAGTGGTCTTCCAGGTCTTTTGTGATTCTGTCGATTACATCCGCTCTCTTGTCTCTTCCTCTGTAAACGTCAGGAGACTCGACATTCAGTTCTTCCGTAATGAGAGGAACGTCGCCGAAGAAGCTTGTGAGAATCCAGTAGTTGTAGGCTCTGTAGAAATATGCTTCGGCAGCATATCTTTCCCTCACTTCTTCCTTCACGCCGGTCGCGCGGTTGTAGTTGTTGAGGAAATAGTTGGTCTTTCCGATACCGCTGTATGCCGCATACCAAACGGAGTTGATGTTGGATATGTCCGAGTTGAAATATCCTCCGCCGATGTTTCTCCATGCTGTAGATACCGCCCATGGAGCGCTGTCTGCTGCGATTTCAGTCTTGTTGAGCCATTCTTTTCCGGCGAGACTGTTCGTGAACGTGTTGGTTACGCTGCGGAGGTGCTGTTCCGTCTGCCAGAAGTTTGCATCCGTCAACTTGTCGTGTGGCATCCTGTCAAGGAATGAATCGTTGCAGGAAGTCAGCATCAATGCTGCGGACATCAATAATGTTTGTATGTTGAATTTCATATCTGACTTTTTTTATTTTGCTCTACCTATTTGAATGTGATGTTTACGCCGAATACCACTGTCTTGACGAGAGGGTAATATCCTCCCCTCGATACAGGTGTCTCAGGATCGTAAGCATAGAAGAACTTGCTGAATGTGAAGAGGTTGTCGCCTGAGAGATAGACTCTGAAATTATCTATCCTTGCCTTCTTCATCCATTTTTCAGGGAAGGTGTAGCCAAGCTGTATGTTCTTGACTCTGAGGTAGGACGCATCTTCAAGCCAGTACGTCGAGAATGTCTCCTGGTTGAATTTGGTGTTGTATGTAAGTCGAGGATATGGTGCCTTCGGATTAGGATTGGACACTACATCATATCTTTTCATGTGGACTTTCTGCGGATAAGCAGCCATGTCCTGGAATGCATGTCTGGCTGACCCCTCAAGGTAACCGTCGCATTTGCCTACGCCTTGGAGGACGAAACTGAAATCAATGCCTTTCCAACCGAGATTTCCCCTGACGCTGTATGTATAGCGCGGAATGCTGCTTCCGATTACTGTCCTGTCATATTCCGGCGTGATTCGTCCGTCCGGTTCTCCATACGGACCGCTGATGTCTTTATATTTGATGTCACCAGGCTGGTATTTGTAGCCCATGACCACCGGAATATTCGGGAGGTTGTATGTGTGGGTCTCAGGATTGTTGATCTTGAAGTCTTCAGGCGTCATGAGTCCGTCTGCGACATATCCGTAGAAAGCATCGATAGGGTAGCCTTCCATCTTGATCTGATAGCCGCTGAGATCCGGTTTGTTTCCGCCGAGATCGACAATCTTGTTCTTTACGTCAGAGAGGTTGAATCCGATGCCATAGTAGAAGTCTCCGATCTGGTCTCTCCAGTTCAGGTCCATCTCCCAGCCTCTGTTGCTTACTTTTCCGGCATTTTGTTCGGATGGTTTTGCACCCAACTGAGCAGGATAGTTGAATTTGAGAAGGATGCCTTCTGTCTTCTTGTCATACCAGTCGAAGGTGAATGTGAGTCTGTTCTGGAACATCGCGAGGTCCAATCCGAGGTCCAGCATCTTGATTTTCTCCCAAGACAGGTTCGGGTTGGAAAGCACGGTCTGGACATATCCTGTCGTCGCTTTCGTTCCGATCATTGAAACATCAGAAGTATATGCCTGAAGGACAGAGAGGTAAGGGTAGTTTGACGAGCCTACGTACTGGTTTCCGAGCATACCCCATGAAGCCCTGATTTTCAAGTTGTCAAGATACTTCCTGGTTGCTGCCATGAAGTTCTCTTCCGTGATTCTCCAACCGGCTGAAACTGAAGGGAAAAGACCTCCGCGGTTGTTTTTGTGGAAACGTGAGGACAAGTCGTAACGCAGGTTGCACTCAAGCAGATATCTTTCGTTCCAGTTGTAGCTCAAACGGCCGAAGCCTGATCTGATTGCCCATGAAGAGAATGCTGAGGCATTGCTCATGGTCTCCGGATCTCCGAGACTGAGCGTCGGCTCATATTCTGTGCTGAGGTTGTTTCTGGAGGCCTCGAATGAACGTCCGGTGTACCATTCCTGTGACATTCCGACGACTCCGCTCAGATTGTGCTTCCCGAAGTTGAAATCGAAATTGGTCTGCAAGATGAATGTCTGCTGGATGTTCTTGTAATCAATGTTCTTGATAGAGTTCGGCGACTGATAGGTATTGGTCGCGCCGTCTTCCGGATTGACGAAAGTGATGGTCTTCTTGAGAATATCTTTCAATCCGTTGTATGATGTGATGTTATAAGTGGCACTTACATCCCATCCTTTCAGGAGGTCCACTTTTACGACTTCCATTATGGAAAGTTCATCGGCGTCGGTCTTGATCCTGCCGCCGTCATACAATGTGGCTACCGGGTTGGTGTTGCCGCCGCCGTATGCCCATGATCCGTCAGTGAAGCGGAGAGGAGCATTAGGTGCAATTCTCATTGCATTGTATATGGCACCGCCGCCGCTTGTGAGTGAACTTACAGGAGATGTCACCTTGGTGGTTGTGTAGCCGACATTTGACGCCAGCGTCACTCTGTCGAGAAGTTTCGTGTTGATTTTGAAACGGAGGTTGTGCCTGCGCTCGCCGGTACTGTTGCCGACGGTAAGGCCGCTCTGGTCGAAATACCTGTAGGACAGCATATAACCGCTATTTCCGAGTGTTCCGTTCAGGCTGAGGGAATAGTTCTGCTGAGGTGCCACCTTCTTGAGAACTTCTCCCACCCAATTGGTGTTTCCGAAATAGTTCGGATCGGAGTTGTTGCGAACTTTGTCGAAATGCTCAGGCAGCCATGCTTCAGGGCTGCCGACATTCTTTCTGGCCTCATTGTCGAGTGTCATGAAATCGATGGCATCGCACATCTCAGGAAGTCTGGTAGGAGTCTGGATTCCTGCGTATGCCGAGAAATTGATGCTGGTGACAGCATCTTTTCCTGTCGCAAGTCTTTTGGTGGTTACCAGCAGGACGCCATTCGCAGCTCTGGCTCCATAAATAGCCGAAGATGCAGCGTCTTTCAGAACAGAAACGCTTTCAATGTCTTCCGGGTTGATGGATGTGATGTCACCTTCGATACCGTCGATCAAAATCAGCGGATTGGCATTGCCGATGGTTCCTACTCCACGTACTCTGATGGTGGTGTTCGCCTGTCCAGGCTGTGATGAAGAGTTTACGACTGTCACTCCCGGGAGAAGTCCCTGAAGTCCTGAAGCCACGCTTGAAATAGGTCTTGCGTTCATTTCTTCGCTGTTCACCATCGCCACCGCACCGGTAAGATTGACCTTCTTCTGGACGCCGTAGCCGACAACGACGGTCTCCTGGAGCATCTGTGTGTCTTCCATGAGGATGACCTTTCTGGCAGCGGCGGATCCGGCAGCCACGATCTGGTCTTTATAGCCGAGGCTGCTGATTCTGATCTTGGTCTCGGCTGAAGGAACTATCAGTTCCCAATTGCCGTCGGCATCTGTGATGGTGCCGCCTTTAGCGCCTTCGATCAGCACGCCTGCGCCGATCACGGGCTCTCCGTCGCTGTCAATGACGGTTCCGCGGGCCTTGAAGGTCGTTTCTTTAGTATCTTTGTCAATGTCCTTCTTCTCCTCGCTCAAAACAATCTGGTGACCGTTGATCTCGTAGGAAATGGAAAGATTGCTGAAAATGTTGTCGAGAATGAACTCGATGCTCTTGTCCTTCGCGTCAATGCTTACTCGTGCATCCTTGTCCGGAAGCACGTTGCTGTAGAAAAAGCTGTATTCGCTTTTGTTTTCCAGTGTCGCAAGTGCTTCTGTAAGAGGCACATTCTTGAATGAGACACTTATCTGGCCATGCAGAGGTGCCGCACTTAGCAATGTGCAGAAGAACATTGTAATGATTAAAAGTTTTGCTTTCATTATTGGTGTTATTGATTGTTTCGATGTGGTTGATTGGTTGGAGCGGGCGGTGGTCAGGCCATCAATGCCGCCCCGTCCTGCGCTTGCTGAACTTTATCGTGTTGAAGTACATCTGCGATTCCACCGGAGATGTAGCCGTGATAAGGTCCAGTACGTTGCTGAGTGAGCTGTTTCTCACCAAGCCGGTGTATGTGTATTTAGTTATGGTTTCATCCTCGAAGATGACATTTACATTGTACATCCTTTCGAGAATTGTTCCTATCTCCTTGAGGTTGTTACCATTGAAGAAGAGCTCGTTGTCGCGCCAAGGGATGAGATGATTCTTGTTCGGCGCGTCGTATTTCTTCATTTCGCCGCTTTTTACATTGTAGCTTATTTCCTCGGCAGGTTTCATGATCATCTCCCTTCCGCCGGCGGTAGCCTTCACGCTGCCATCTACCAGGGTTGTAACTATTTCAGGTTCAGAGCTATATGCCCTTATATTGAACTTTGTACCGAGAACTTCCACCTTCATCTGTTTCGCCGATACGACTAGAGGAATCTCTTCATTGCGTGCAACTTCGAAATATGCTTCACCGTTCAGTTCAATGTCGCGGTTCTTTACATTGAAGTCTGATGCGTATCGCAGTGAACTGCCGGAATTGAGCATGACTTTCGTGCCGTCCGGCAGAGAAATCGTGCTTTTCTGTCCGTTGGCGGCAATGCATTCGAAAACATTGGCCTCAGTCTCAGTGCCTTTACCCGCGAGGAATCCCGTCACCAATGCTACGGCAACGCAGGCCGCCGCAGCGCTGAACTTCAATATCTTCTTGAATGTCAATCTCTTCTGGGTATTGATGCCTGTCAGCAGATTATGTCGGATCCTGTCCTTTAGTTCTTCAGGCATTTCGGTATCTGCATCCTGCCATTTGGCGAATGCAAATTCATCGAATGAACGCGCAGCGTCTCCCTCTTCCATATAGGAGCGGAGCAATGCGTTTTCTTCGGATGTAGTCTTTCCGGAAAAATATTTTTCAATCAGAGAATTAAATTTCTTGGTTTCCATATTTCCGTGGTTTTACTATATGTATCCACTGAAATCGAAAAACCCTACAAGAAAATTGAAAAAACTATAAAAACTTTGCGGGACCCAAGATTGCCGCCAGCATCAGGAGTTCTGAAATCCTCTGACGTATAGCGTTTTTTGCCCTCGCAATCTGGGTTTCTACCGTTTTTGGCGAAATGTCGAGACGCTCGCTGATTTCGTGTACAGAGAGTCCCTCGATGAAACGCATCTTGTAAATCTTGCGGCGAGATTCAGGCAGAGCGTCTATTGCAGCTTCCGCTTCAGACATTATTACTGCCGTGTCCCTTTCTGTCAGGTCATTCTCTTGACTGTCAGCATTGTCATTATTTGACAAATAGTCCAGATACTTGGAAGCTGTGACCTGTCTGCGGACTTCTTTGAACACTGCATTGCGGGCCACTACATACAGCCATGCCGGCAAGTTTCCATCCGGAGAAATCGAGGCCCTGCGACTCCACATCAGAGCGAAGCAGGATTGGGTTATGTCCTCGCAGATGGCGGCATCTTTCAGAATTGAACGTGTGAATTTGAAGACCATTCCTGCATACTTGTCATACAAAGCCGAGAACGCCTCCATGGAAGAGGCATTCAATTGCTCAATAAGTATCTGGTCTTCTTTCATAATCAAGCGGTCGGCAAAAATGATTCTGCAGAGTGTGTACCTATTTTTACAAAGATAGTCAAATTAGTGAATTTTCCTACTGGACTCTACAGCGTGCACCAGAAAGTGACGATGAAAGGTATGGAAAACTCCAGGATGAAACCGTGGAAAAGCGAGACTACTGCGTACTGCTTGCCGGATGAATCCATGATAATCGGCAGGGTAGTGTCCATCGAGGTCACACCTCCGGCTGCAATCGGCGCCAATGGTCCCGCCACCTTCACGAGCAGCGGCGACAGCAGCAGCGTAATCATCTCGCGGACAATGTTGGATAGCAATGCTATCGTACCGAGTGCCGCTCCCTTGTATTCTGTGATGAAAATACTTGACAATGAATAATAACCGAATCCGGAACCGACTGCCAGACAATCGGTTGCACTACGCCCGTTCAGAAGGAGAACAGCGGCCAGTGCTCCTGCGAATGTGCCTAGAATCGTGCCGAGCGGAAGCAGCGACATCCGGATATCCAAGGTGCGGAATCTGGAAACGATACTGCTGTCACTTCCTACGCCCGCGCCTACGAAGAAGAGAAGTCCGCATAGAGCATAAAACGCGATGTTGCCCTCAGAAATGCTATCAGGGACGAGGCCGGAAAGTCCCGCCACGATACCTAAAATGAAGAAACTGATTATGATAAGACTACCTTTCATCGCGATTTCCTCCTCTCAATGTATAGCCACAAAATCCAAGCGAAAAAGCAGCTTCCGATGGTGCACAATGCCGCAATCACCAGAGCGTCAAGCCCCAGCACCGGCAATGCTGAAATAATCTTCTTGTTTCCGCCGACCTCTATGCCGAGCAGAAACAAAAGCACCCAGATGAGCAGGGTTATGACTTTCTGAATCCATGTGCAGTTCTGTTTCCTCAAGAGCCATCCGAAACCGATGCCTCCGAACATGCAGCAGATAACTGTAAACATTTAAATCTCCTTCTGTTCCGTGATACTTCTATGCTGGGACTGCAAGAATGCTTTTCTGTTCTTTTCCAGTGTCGCGCGCTCCGCCTGCGGCAATGCGAAGTCGCAGAAACGTTCCCATATATAATTGACGGCCTGAGCGGACGGATGCACCATATCTTCCGCATAGAAACGGTAATCCCGCAGCTCGTCCATCATGATTTCATAAGCCGGGAAATATACGCATTGCCCCGGATGGTCCTGCACCACGCGCTCCGTCGCCATCAGCAGGGTGCTCTTACTGAGCTGGTTTCCGTGCGCCCCGTCTTTCAGATGACGTATCGGACTGACAGTGAAGATGAAACGCTTGTCAGGATACCTCCCGACCAATGAATTCAGCAGCATTGAGCAGATATTGACGGACTGTCTCTCGCGCGTAAATTCCTTGGCGTCCCGCTTCAGGCAATTCGACACGATTTCTCCGGTAGCATTGAACTTGAACGTCCAGGCGGTCCCGAGTGTGATGACCACAACCGATGCCTTGCGGAAAAAATCCGACGCCACCGCCAGCGAGGCATTGGCATTGTCAATGAATTCCTCCTTGGTCGCCCTTGCGGCTGCGGTATGGTGGCTGAACGAGCAGAACAGCTCCGAACCTGCACCCATCCGGACGCATTCGTCCTCGCTGAAGGGTACTGCCGACTCCAGCCTGCGTATTGAATTACAGACAGAAACGGGATTGTACAATGTGCCGAAAGGATTTACGCAGACATTGAATCCCATATCCTTCATGATCTTTCCTATGTTGTCGGCGAAACAGCTGCCGAGCAGCATGATACTGTCTTCGAAACTGAATTTTATATCGCTCTCCGCAATTTCCACCGTGGTCTGTAATTTCAGCATGCCAGAAACTTTATTTAGGTTGCGAAGATAGTAAATTTATGCCTAACTTTGTTAGATATTTATGAACTGGTTATGAAATTGAAATTATTGACGCTGTCCGTTTTGGCAGCATTGACAGGAAATATGGCGGGTGCGCAGGACTTCTTTTCATGGGGTTTCGGTGCACCGCAGCCACAGCAGGAATCCCGAGTGAAATTCATCTATGATGCGAATTTCGACTACCATTTCGACAACCGCGAATTCTCCGCCGGCGGAAACCGCTATACCAATTCAATGACTATCTATGGTGCCCGTCTCACTCCGTCCGTCGGCCTGCAAGTCAGGCAGAACGCCAATGTTCGGCACAAGTTGATGCTGGGCATTGACATGATGAAAGATTTCGGACGACATCCTTCAGCCGTGGCGACAAGTCCGGAATACGACAGGGGGCTGGAGAATACCCGGCTCTTCCGTGAAATTACCATGTACTACGGCATTGACGCCAAACTCGGCTCCTGGAAACTACAGGCTTTTGCCGGAATGTTCCCGAGGGCGTTTTCTGAGGGCGAATACTCGCAGGCGTTTTTCTCGGACTCATTGAAATTCTACGACAACAATCTCGAAGGTGCATTGATAAAAGCTTCAAACTCACGCGCTTACATGGAAGTGGCCTTCGACTGGAACGGCATGTTCGGGTCTTACAGAAGGGAACAGTTCAATGCTTTCGGATATGGGCGTTACATGTTCTGCGACCTGTTTTCAGCCGGCCTGGCTTTCAAATATCATCATTTTGCCAATACGGAAGAATATGGCAGCGTCGTGGATGACGCCATGGTTCAGCCGTTTGTGAAATTCGATTTCGGACATTATTGCGGATGGCAGGACATTTCGGCGACATTGGGCTGGTACCAGTCATTGCAGCAGGACCGAAGGTTCAAGAACGGAAAGAGCAATCCTGGCGGCGGCGAATTGACATTGTCCGTAAGGAACTGGAACGTCGGAATTGAAAACAGGCTCTATTATGGCCGCGACCTGATGCCGTTTTACAGCATGGTGGATGACGGCGGATATAAATATGGAAACAATCTGTATGCAGGAAGTCCGTTCTACCGCGTGACAGCCGACGGTGACAAAAAGTGGGATTTCTATGACAGGCTGGAGGTGTATTATCAGCCGCATATTGCGGATTTTCTGGACCTTAGGCTTGCAATAACCGCGCATTTTCCTGACGGCTTCCGATATGAGGGCATGCAGCAGAAATTGTCCCTCATCTTCAGTCTTGACAAACTGCTGAATCTTTCAGGAAGGTCTTCCGGCGAAGGACGGGTCTCCGGACGTAAACGCTCCAGACGCAGCAGTGCCGGAACCTGGTCCGGTGAAATCTTCGGAATATAAACATTGGAATATATGAAGAAATTTTGGTTGCCGGCCGTGGCGGCGGTTTTGTCTGCGGCGGTGTCGTGCGTAAATGGGCCGAGCGGCGAATTTCAGTTTGATCTCCTGACTACCAATGATGTACACGGCTCGTGGTTCGATTCGACATACGTCGGCGGGCAGGTGAAGAACTCGCTGATGGCCATCAATACTTATGTCAATGAGTACCGCGATTCGCTGGGAAAGGACAATGTCCTTCTCGTGGACGCAGGCGATTGCCTTCAGGGGGACAATGCCGCTTATTATTTCAATTACGTGGATACGTTGTCACCGCATCTGTTTTCGCGCCTGGCAGCCTATATGAAATATGATGCCGTATGCGTCGGAAACCATGATGTGGAAACCGGGCATCCTGTGTATGACAGGGTGGCCAAGGAATTGAAAGACAATGGAATACCGTTTCTGGCAGGCAATGCTGTGCGTCCTGACGGGAGTACCTGGTTCGATGGCGTGAAGATATTGAAGCGACATGGCGTGAAGATTGCGGTTCTGGGCTATACCAATGCCAATATCAGGGCCTGGCTGGACGAATCGCTGTGGAAAGGTATGGAATTCAAGTCATTGATACCGCTTGTGCAGGAAGATGTCGACAGGGTGCGCGCCAAGGAAAGACCCCAAGTGGTGATTGTGGCCGTGCATTCCGGCACGGGACTGGGTGACGGGACGATTTACGAAAGCCAGGGCAAGGACCTGCTCAGGACGCTGCGGGGTGTAGATTTTCTCGTATGCTCACACGACCATTCGGCGCTGGCAATTCAGCAGGACAGCATCTGTCTGATCAATTCCGGCAGCCATGCGCGCAATATCGGCCACGGCAGGATCAATCTCACCCTCAAGGACGGCAAGGTCGTTTCCAAGACCGTCGGTGCTGACATCATAAAGGTCAATGCCGCACGTGTGGATACCGCTATGGAAGCTAAGTTTCATCCGGATTTTGAGAAGGTCAAGGCATTTACTCTCAGGGAGGTGGGAAGTCTCGATACGGATTTGCTCTCACGTGATTCTTATGCCGGGATGTGCCCTTACATGAATCTCATACATACATTGACCATTTCTCCGGACGTGGCGCAGATTTCATTCGCCGCACCCCTCGCCTTCAACAAGGAAATTAAAGCGGGGAAATTGGTTTATAATGACTTGTTTACCATTTATCCCTATGAGAATCAGTTGGTTGTGATTCGCATGAAAGGGGATGAAATTCTCCGTTATCTGGAATATTCCTATGATAACTGGATTCAGACATATACACCGGGAGGCCATGTCCTGAAGATTGAAGAGGGGGAGGACCAGCGTACATTTCAGACTGGATGGCATTTCGTGAACAGGTCCTACAACTTCGATTCAGCAGCCGGACTTGTATATACCGTGGATGTCACCAAGCCTTATGGAGAGCGCGTGAAAATAGCTTCCCTTGCCGGCGGCGACCAGTTCTGCGCTGATTCAACTTACAATGTGTCAATGACTTCCTATCGTGCTGCCGGTGGCGGCAATCTTCTGTCGAAAGGCGCCGGAATTGATACTGGAAACATGGATGACCGGATTGTAGCGCGATTGGATGATATCCGCAATGTCCTCTATGATTATGTGCAGCATGTCGGTACAATTAAGGTTTCAGAATTAAGTAATCCCGCGATTCTCGGAGATTGGAAGTTCATACCGTCACAGGCGAGTCCAGCCCTTCGTGCTGACATGAAACTCCTTTTCGGAAAATAATTTTGGACACTTGCGCCGGATTTTTCATTATCTTTGCCCCGTTGCAAACTTGAATATACGTGAAAACCAGGCAAGTCGTTTAACTTGCGAAATTTTGATAAGAGATGGAACATCTTCCTGAATATGACATGCCGATGCTGGCCTCGGCAATCAATTTTCTCCTTCGTGACGAAGAGTTTGATAATCTGGACCAGATTTGCGATTACTATCATAAGGACCGTAAGGAACTGGAAACGAAACTTGCCGCCGCCGGTTTTTCTTTCTCCGAAGAACAGAACAGATTTATCTGAGTATGAGTGCAATAAAGAATATAGTATTTGATTTCGGAGGTGTCCTCCTGGATTGGAATCCAAGGTATCTATACAAGGATTATTTCAAGGATGAGAAGGAAATGGAGTATTTCCTCTCAGAGATTTGTAACAGCGAATGGAACGTTCAGCAGGATGCCGGACGCCCTTTTGCAGAGGCCGTGAAACTCCTTCAGGCCCAGTACCCTCAGTATTCCGAAGCCATCCGGATGTATGACGAATATTGGTACAAGATGCTGAAATGCGAGTTCCCGGAAAGCATTGCACTACTGAAGGAACTCAAGTCGCTGGGCTATGGCATCTATGGCCTGACGAACTGGTCGGCAGAAAAGATCGGCTACGCCTTTTCCAATTATGATTTCTTCGGGCTCTTCGACGGTATCGTGGTTTCCGGTGATGAAAAGGTCGCGAAACCGGATCCGAAAATCTACAGGATTCTTCTGGAAAGATATGGCCTGGTACCGGGGGAGTGCGTCTTCCTTGATGACAATGCCGACAATGTGAAAGCTGCCGAAGCATTGGGTATCAATGCGATACGTTTCGACAACATTGAAAATGTGAAACAAAACCTGGCTAAGTTGCTGGGCAGGACTTTATAATTGAGGTTTATCTATGCTTATTCCTATTTATACCTGGACCAAAGGGGTCAGGAATATGGATCTCAGAAGGCGAGCCTTCATCAAGCAGCCGTGGGCGCAGGGCGTTATTCTGCTGACCTGCGTCATCATCGCAATGCTCCTCGCGAACTTGCCGTTCACCAGGGATATTTATCACAATGTATTGGAAACCAATGTTTCCATATTCTTCAAGTCTCCTGACGGCAGTGGTATTTTCTTCCCGCGCGGCATGACCGTGGAGAGTTTCATCAATGACATATTGATGACAGTGTTCTTCTTCTCCGTGGGTCTGGAAATCCGCAGGGAAATGAAGGTCGGAGAACTCTCCAGTGTGAAGAAAGCATTGCTCCCGGTCATTGCCGCTTTCGGCGGTGTGGTTATGCCGGCGCTGATTTTCTTCGGCATCAATCATGGCACTGCAGCCGCTTCCGGTTGGGGAATCCCTACGGCTACCGACATTGCCTTTGCAGTAGGCATCCTTTCCATTCTCGGAGACAGGGTTCCGGTTTCATTGAAGGTGTTTCTGACCGCGTTGGCCATTGCAGATGACCTGATTGCGATACTCGTGGTGGCATTGTTCTACGGCGGGAAAATCAATTTCCTGCTCCTGGGCATCGCCGTCGTGCTTGTCGCCTTCGTTGTCCTTCTCAACAAACTGGGCGAAAAACGCATGTGGTGTTATCTTGTGCCGGCATTTGTCATCTGGAGCCTGTTCTATTATGCAGGAATCCATTCCACAATGTCCGGCGTGGTAATGGCGTTCCTCGTCCCGATGGCGCCGCGTTTCCCGGAAGCGTATTTCTTCCGCAAGGAAAAGCAATATCTCAGGAGAATCAAGGAATATTTCGGAATTGCATCTACTTCTGATGGATTCCCGAATGGCCCGCAGAGGCATTGTCTCCGCCGTCTGTCCGTGATTTCCAGAGGCTCGATGGGCATGAGCTACCGCCTCGAACATGCACTCGAACCATGGGTCAACTTCCTGATAATGCCGGTCTTCGCTCTCGCCAATGCCGGTGTCGTGATTCCGGATTTGTCTTATTTCAATGTGTTCAATTTCAATGCTGCCATGGGTAGCGTGGGAATGGGAATCTTCCTAGGCCTGCTGATAGGAAAGCCGCTTGGAATTTCATTGGCAAGCTTCCTGGCCATCAAACTGCACGCTGGTGAAATGCCTGCCGGCGCATCATGGAAAATGCTGATTGCAGTTGCCTGCCTCGGCGGTATAGGCTTTACAATGTCGATTTTCGTGGATACTCTTTCGTTCAGCGGCCAGGCTCCGGAAGTTATGGCGCATCTGAGGGATATGGGCAAGGTTGCCGTTCTCATGGGCTCGCTATGTGCAGGAATTCTCGGCAGCATATTGATCAATATCGTTCACAAGGTCGAGAATCATGGATAACGGTGCCGCGATTCCGCCTGATGCGATAGAGTGGACATATTGTATCTTCCATCAGAAACTGCGGGTGTACAAGTTCTCTACAAGTCCTTCGCAACGTGATGAAATAGAGCATGTCGTGGCTTCTTATGCCATGGATATGAATCCGGATTTGTATAAGAAATTGGCGGATGGACGGGAAGGCTTTCTGATGGAGCATACGCGTTTTTCCGAGGATTTGGAACATGCCGTCGACACTCTTGAATCAATGATGAGTTGAATAAAATTAAAACGGACAGTCTGATAATGACTGCCCGTTTTAAATTATATTGGTCAATGATTTTTAGAACAAGTAAGCGACACCTAATTTAAGCTGCTGTCTGTGGAGCTTGATATCGTCGTTTCCTCTGTTGACAAGACCCCAGTCGTAAGCGAACTTGACTCTGATTTTGTTCAATACGTCCACACCGACGCCACCGCCGAGCATGAGGTCGAAGTTGCCATATTTACCGCCGAGTTTCTCGAAGAAGTCCTTGGTGTCCACGGTCGTGCTGCTGGTTGTGCCTAATGCGGTTCCATCGGTCTTGGTCTTGGATGATACATTGAAAGAAAGTGTAGGACCCGCGAATGCGAATACTCTAACTACTTTAATATCAATGCCCCAATCGAGTTTGAGCGGTATGTTGACGTAATGCTCCTTGAATTTGGATTCGCTCTTGATGTCGCCCAAACCGAGTTCCTGGATGCTCTTGTCTCCGATGAAAACCCACTCGATGCCAGGAGTGAATCCCAGACCGTATTTGAATTTGAATGTGTAGTCCGCATCGACATAGAGGCCGTTGGCATTGGAAGTGTTCTCTTGTTTTACTGACGCGAGGTCAGCTTTTTCTTTAAGGTCAGATTTTGCAAATCCGACACCTACACTTAACTGAGCTGAAGCATTGTAGCTAATCAGCATCATGACTGCCGCAGCAGCCGCAAAAATGATTTTCTTCATATTTTCTGTTTTAAATTACACTGAAGGCAGATTTTTCATGATTCTCCTTCGTGATTAAAGCGAATTTAGCATTATCTTCTTATATATCCAAGTTTGACAACTTGCGAAACTTGAGTTATTGTCAGAAAGATATGCTCAAGCCTCCTGTTATGAAACCTTGCATGCCTCCGCCGGTTTCGAGAAAGCCGCGTACGTGTTTGCCGCCTGCCTGTATGCAGACAGCGCCTGCCTGACCGGCAAAGAACGGCGAATAGTTCCTTTCTGATTCCTTGTTGTCAAATCCGTCAAGCATGGTGAGTCCCAATGCCAGCTTGGAGTACATTGCCACGTGCTTCTTTCTGAACCAGAATGCCTTGACGGATGGCATTATCACGAATGCACTATAGTGGGACTTCCCTGTCTTGACATCTTCCTTATTAATGATATCTGCGCTTCCTCCCGTCCATGAAAACGAACCTCCGACTGAAAAAGTCTTGTTAAGAACCCGGTAGTATTCTGCATTGACAGAACCGAGCGCCTGATAGTTGTCCGTTCTTATATGGCCCGCGGAGAATGCCGTAACCAGTCCGTTTGCAAATATGAATGTAGCATCTATAAATGTTCCCCAGCCATAGCCGATTGTGATTTCGTTTCTCTGCTCAGGCATGGCTGCTTTTCGGATTTCTTTCTTGGTCATCTGGGTTTCATGAAGATTTTCCTGCAGAACAGCTGAAGTGGAATCTTGTGTCTGTGCCAGCGATAAACCGCTGGAAAACACGATTGCGGCAAGTATCAGGATAAAATGTTTCATGGTGTATAAATTTTTGCTAATATAAGTGTTTTCCTGCTATTTCTGCGCTTCTGAGCCGGAATGCACTCAAATTAGGTAAAATTACCTATTTCCTTAACGGCTTTTCGTGCTTACCTTTGGCCAAGTAGGATATTGATTATCAATCATTTTTAAAACAATAACACTATGAAACGTATTTTATCCACACTACTGGTTTTTGCCTTGGCAATCCCTCTGCTCGTGAACTGCAAGAAAGATAAGGGCGTATCGGTCGAGAGTTTCAGCATCGACCCGGTCACCGTTTATCTCAATGACGGCGACACTCATCAGCTCGATGTGATAGTGCAGCCTGGAAAAGCCAAGAAAGGCGAGTTTATGTCTTCTCTTGTCTGGGTTTCAGATGACGAAAATATTGCGAGCGTAGATGAAAACGGACTCGTGACTGCCAAGATGCGAGGCAATACGAGAATTACTGCTTCTACATCTGACGGTACATTGTCTGCCAGCTGCGATGTCAATGTCCAGCTTGTCCTTACGGATGACAAGGATATTACGGCGTACTTTGAAGGCAGTTTCGCTCTTGCATTGCAATACAAGAAACTGATTGCCGATAATAATAAGATTACCTATGGAGAAGTGAAGAATATAACGGATTTCGGTGTCCCGGCATTATATGTAAAAGATATTGAGACCGCAGAAGGCTTGGAATTTCTTGTTAATCTCGAGTCTCTGGATCTCGGAGGTGCTAAGAATCTTACTTCGCTGAACGTCAGTACTCTTACCAAGCTTAAGAAACTGGTAGCTACCAAAGGAAAGCTGACACATGTCGACTTGACTAACTGTTCTGATTTGGAATCTGTCATTATGGATGACAACAAGTTGGAGAGTGTCGTATTCGGTCAGCATCCGAACTTGACAAAGGTCTCTATGAATACGAACAAGTTGAAGGAATTCAACGCCAGCTCTTTGCCTGGCCTGGTTTATCTGGATCTTTCCGAAAACGAACTGGAAAGCATCAACTTGACAGGATGCGAATTGATTGAATCGCTGTGGCTCAACTATAATAAGCTGACGAGCATAGATGCGGGTTCTCTTCCGGATAAAATGAACAAATTCGAATATTTCTTCAATCCTGGAGAGAACGGGGTCCTGAAGGTTATATATGGTAAAATATCTGGGACTTCCTACAGCTGGCAGATGATTAAGGGTGACGAGAGCAGTCGTGTCAAGGGGACTCTGTATTGTGAAAAATCTCCTAAGATCAAGACTCAGCCGAAACCTGAGATTGCTGCGAAGACGGGTGTTCCGTTCAGTGTGTCAGTGGAAATGGAATCGACAGGAAATTATCAGTATTATTGGTGCCTTTCTGCGCCTGTCGAAGTTGGATCTACAGGCCTCACGAGTTATCCCGTTACTCCTCTTTCGGATATGAGCGAGGGAGCTTATTATATTAGTGGCAGTAATACCGACACGTTGACTATAAATGTTGGCAACTCAGACATATTCGTCCTTCTGGCTTGTATGATTTATGATGAGGCTACCGGTACGTCAACGATCAGTGATTTCGCGACCATCAAGTATGAATAGAGATTATCTTGGTCATTAATACGACAATCCCCTGCAAAGTGTTGTTTTGCAGGGGATTTGTCATATATGCGGGCTGATTAGTTCTTTATGAGTCTGCCGACGCTGCGGAATCTCTCTATCAAGTTGTTGATTCTGGTCGAATATCCGGAATCCGTAGTCTTGATGACCTTCTTGTCCGTATCCTCGAAGAATGGAAAGCAAGCGATAACGTCCACTTCTTTGCCTGTCCCGTCAATGTGTGACAATCCGAGAGTCACGAGTGTGAGTGAATGGAAACGGAGCTCCGGCCATTGTGTGCCGTCTTTTTCAGCGATGCGGATGATGCCTTCTCCCTTTGCCGTATTCTCAAGTGTATACTTTCTGGCAAAAGATTCGACCATGTAGTAGTTCTTTTCGTCTTTGTTTGTGGATTTTACTGCGAAATTCACGGTAGACGACGAATTGTCGAACCGGATCACGACATTCTCGTCTCCACTTCCTACTTCATCAGGAATGATTGTCCACCAGTCGCCTGACAGCATGACGTCGGACTTGGAACAAGAGTTGGGGAACAGTGACGTGAAAATTGTCAAAATGACGATAAATATCTTTTTCATGTTATTTTGGGTTATTGATTTCTGCAAAGGAAAGGAATATTGTCCTCATTTTCAATAAGTAATTTTACTCAATGATTCGTTAAAAATTTAACAATTATATAAATTTCAATTACTTACGCATACA
>OGOJ01000733.1_pt1 | contig 28793 bp, 35 predicted proteins | sample 1552601 | NCBI WGS metagenome assembly OGOJ01 (sample SAMEA2580184, study PRJEB22360) | human gut metagenome | biome: human gut; feature: human-associated habitat; material: faeces | place: Denmark | collected 2008/2010
ATAATCAATTCATTTATCAAATTTATTGTCTACCAACACTATTTGACAAAGAACCTTTCTTATAATACATACTTAGTAATAGCAAGATATATAACAGCAATCAAAAGAACCAAACCAATTATCAAAAAGAATAATTTAAGTCCAGTATGACTCTTTTCCTCAAAGAAATTATCATCATCTTCTTCATCAGCAAAATCTTTTTTAGTAAAATTAAATGAACCACTATAGAAAGTCTCACCATCTTTAATTTTCTCAATCATAGTAACTTCATCTTTAACAATTGGATCAGTAACAACAGTATTATCAGTACCTTTTAAATCTACTAATATATCAAGTGGTAAAGAATCAGTATTAGATACTTCTTTTTCTTTCTCATTTTCAGAAGTAACTTCACTAACTTCAACTAAGTCATTAGAGGGTAGATTAGCATCATCTAAATCAGTTAAGAAATTAGCATTAATAAGTTTCTTTCCTTCTACTTCATTATTCTTATTAACTTCATTTTTAGCAGTCTCCAGTAGAACATTAATATCATATACTCTTCTTTTATCTTCCTTTGGTTCCTCTACTACTCTTTCTCTAGTAACAGTTCTTCCCATATCTTTAGCTTTACGATACTCATCTCTACTAGAAATAATCTGCTTTAAACCATCAATATCAATTTCATTAGAATTATCTGGTATAGGTAAATTATCCAAATCATTCATATCTCTAGTTATATCTCTATATAAAGCTTCATTTCTTTTACTTCTTTTATAATATTCCAGATTCTCTTTATAATATTTTTCCATTCTACTTTCCATCTTATTACCTCTTCTACTCTATATATATAATAACATATTTTTAACTTAAATAAAAGATATTATTGCTTTTTTTTATTAATTTGATATAATTAAATAGAAAGGATTGATATAAATGAATTTAAAAGTTAATCAAGATAAATGTATAGGATGTGGACAATGTGTAAGCATTTGTGAGGATGTCTTTAATTTTAATGATGATGGATTAGCAGAAGTAATAGAAACTCCTGTTAAAGAAGAACATATTGAAGATGCCACTAATGCAAAAGAATCATGTCCAACAGAAGCTATCGAAGAAAAATAGTCTTCTTTTTTTATACAAAAAAACTTACTCATCATCTGAAAGTAAAGCCTTTTTTAAATCTTCTATATTATCAACATTTTCCATTATTGATACCACCTCATATAAAAATAATAACATACTTAAAGTTAAATATTAACAAAAAAGAGTTCAACCAAGAACTCTTTTAACTGATTATAAATTTAACACCATTCTTTACATTTTCTATATTAATATCATAGTTTAAAAGACCTAGTGTTTTTTTAACTATAGATAATCCTAAACCAAAGACACCTCGAACACCTTTTTCGTAGGGAGTGAAAATGTTATTCAATACATCTTTATCTATATTAGGACCATCATTGTATAAGATAATCTTATTATTCTTAAGAGTAATTTTAATTTGACTCTTAGCATATCGCATAAAATTATTAAGAATATTATCAATTATCGCTTCCCACATTTCATCACTACCTCTAAAGACAGTATTCTTTTTATCAATATCTAATGAGAAAACAACATCACTACGCGAAGGACTGAACTTATCGACGGATGCAAGCATTATTTTACTAACATCACAACTATCATTAAGTTTTTCTTTTTCTTCTTTCAAATAATTTAGTTTGTTAAGGTATAGTAAGGAGTGAACTTTAACCTCTAATTTATTTAATTGTTCTTTAACAATCTTAGTAGTTTTCTCTTGTGATTCAATACCATCTTCCATAGCTTCAATATAGGATTTCATAACTGTGATAGGAGTTTTAAAATCATGAGAAATATTTTGATACATTTGATTCTTATAAGCCTCTTGTTCCTTCAAATATACCCTCATATTCTCAATAGCTACCTCTAAGGTATATAATTCATCATCATAATCATAGATCATTTTATGATCATAATCATCATTATTTATGTTATCGACTTTATCTTTTAATTTCTTAATTCTATTAACTAAACTATTAGACCATATAAGTACTAGTAGAGATATAATAATAAATGTAATACCCACTACTATAAGAATTATTTTAAGTATTTCCTTTTTCATCGAATTAATATAACTATTCGTCGTAATAGCAATTTTTCTCATACCATTACTCTCATTAGTATAGTAATAATATACTTTTTTACCTACCATAAATTTACCTTCATCATCATTAGTTTTACTAATAATAAATTTAACATCTTTAATATTAACAACATCAGATAAATTACTAGATACTAATATATTCTTATCACCATCAATATAAATATATGCAACCTCACTATCAACCCTATTATTCTCAGGTTTTTCTAATAAATTAAGAGATTGATTTAGATAGTTATATAAATTCTCTTCATATACAGGAAGAAGAGTTTTAGGAAGTACCATTCCCAGTGATATTATAACAATAACAATAATAGATACACATATAAACAAGAATTGTTCAGTAAGAGTTAGTTTTTTCATAATAATCTATACCCATACCCATATATTGTATTTATATCCAAAAGAGGCATTTTCTTTCTTAGTCTTCTTATAAGATCATCTACTACTCTATCAGTACCAAAATAATTCTCTCCCCATATATTATTTAATATATCATCTCTTGAGAAAGATTTCTCTTTATTGGTAACAAACATATATAACAAATCAAATTCTAAAGTAGTAAGATTTAAGTCCTCATCACCTTGAAAAGCCATTCTTTTATCTAAATCAATAATATAATCTTTATAAGTAATCTTTTGTCTTTCTTTAGTATATACCCTTCTAATTATATTATTAACCCTAAGTACTAATTCTTTAGGAGAATAAGGCTTAGTAATATAATCATCACTTCCTAATTCTAAACCAATTATCTTATCCAAATCCTTATCTCTAGCAGAAGTAAATATAACAGGAACATCACTATTATTCTCTCTTATCTTTTTAATGATGTCATAACCACTTATATCATCCCCTAACATAATATCAAGAATCCATAAATGATATACCTTATCACTATCTTTAATAGCAGTATCACCATTATAATAACTGGTAACATTATATCCTTCTTTTTCTAGATAAGTCTTAATAAGATCATTTAAATCTTTTTCATCCTCAACTAAAGCTATATTGTACATAATAATCACTTCCTAAATATAGTATAACATATAATTAATATTTTTTATCTATTTTTTATTCATCTACCACTTCCTTTCATGATTAAATTATATTATTATATAATGGACAAATTATCAAATAAATGTGGTAAATTATGGGATAAATAAATATACTTATACTGGTGATATAATGGAATATAAAAGAATAAATTTAGATTATAATAGTCTAGAACCATATATAGATAATAAAACTCTAGATCTACATTATAATGTTCATTATAAAAATTATACAGATAATCTAAATAAATATTTAAATAAACACAATTATAAATATGATCATAACCCTATCTATCTAGCTAAAAATATAGATATATTACCTATTGAAGATAGAGATGAAATACTATATAACCTAGGAGGATATCTAAATCACACCCTATATTTCTATACCCTAACCAATATCAAAAAAGAAATACCTACACCTATGTTAAATCTAATTAATAAATATTTTACCTCCTATGATAACTTCAAAAAAGAATTCATAGATATGGCCTTACAAGTAAAAGGTAGTGGTTATACCTTCTTAGTAATAGATAAAAATAATAACTTAAGAATAATAAATACTTCTAACCAAGATACACCCTACTACTACGGCTTTACTCCAATTATGACAATAGATGTATGGGAACATTCTTATTATCTGAAACACAATAATAAAAGAAAAGACTACTTAGAAGATATCTTTAATATCATAGACTATACTAAAGTATATAATCTTTATCTAAGTAATATTTCTCCTTCTTTGTGAAGCCAAAGTCTTCACAAATGTTTTTGAGCCGAAGTCTCAAAAATAACAATACAAAAAAATATAGTAACAATATCGTTACTATATTTTTGTAATCACTACTATGATAAGAATGTAGCAGTAACACCTGATTTATTACCTTGAGCATCAACAGCATCAAAAGTAATATTACCAGTATATGCTTTTTTAGTTTCAGCAGTTGAAGCATCTTCTCCTTGTTGTTCTGCACCAGTTTCTTCAAGCCATACTAATACATAGAAAGTTTCACTCGATTTAGAACCATCAGTACCAGTCAAACTTAAGTTTGCAGCCTTATTAAGTTGAGTTAAATCATCCTTATCAGCACTATAAGTAATGAATCCATCTAAGTTTTGTTTTACTTTTACAAAATCTGCTTTTTCAGTTGCAGTATTAAGTTCAATAGTTGCAGCACCACCATCTTCTCCTGCAGGAGTTTCAGTTACAGTTGCATCAATTAAAGTCCAATACATATTTGCAGCAGTAGAATTTAAGTTAAGTTTTCCTTGAACTTGGATAGTTGAAGTTTTACTTAAATTATTAACTGTAACTCTATATACCGAACATACATTATTTCCTAAATCGTCTTTACATTTTTTCTCCATAGCTTTTGCAAATTGTGAATCAGGATATTTTTCATCTGCAATTAGATTTAGAGGAATAATATCATTATTAGTTTTATTAGTAATTGCTTCTACTTTAACAGTAAGTCCACCTGCTTCTGCAGTATTACCTGTAATAGCATCACTATTTGTAGCGGTAGCACTAAAGTATGCAAATGTAGCACCGATTATAGCAACTACTAATGTGGCAACTCCAATAACAGCATATAATGTATTTGTACCTTTCTTATTTTCTTCCATTCTTTTCAATCCTCCTTTACAATAATAATTGTATCAAATATTAATTAAAATTGCAATAGATTTTTTATAGATAAAAAAGAAAAAGGTAACTATTCAGACTATGGCACGCAAAAATAAAGAGTAATTATGTAAGATTGCTCTTTTAATTTGCAAATAATACTTCATTGTTAAAAATTACCTTTATTGAATCATATGGATTTATTTCCCTTTTAACAGACGTTTTCACTACTGATAGAACATTAGCATAATTTTGTGCTTCCTCTACCATCTGATTGGCTAGCATTTTTGGAAGTACTAAAATAAACATATGGTTCTTTAGCAAACATTTTGCCTGTTTTTCTTATTTTATCAACACTTTCATTAGTGGTCTGATGATATGGTGTTACATAACCATTTTTATCAACCTTTGCTCCAACCGATTTAATTTCTTCTATCAAATCTTGAGTATCTAATAATTTATCGCCAGATACGATTTTTATGTAACATTTTTAAATGTAAATATAATATCTATCGTCTTGTCTTGATAGATATAAATCTTTTCAACTAAATTAATTATCAATTCTCTAGTTGGATTATCTAGTGATAAAAATTCATTTATATATTTTTCTATTTGTTTTTTGTCTATTTTATTAGATTCACTATTTTCATTTTTAAGATTATCAATACTTTTTTTATTATTACTTATCTCGGTTTTAATATTTTCACTTACTCTTATGTATTGTTCTTCATCAATAATACCTTTTAACATATTTATATAGTTTTTATCCAAGTTTTCTGTTAACTTATTATTTGTTAATTCCAAACTTTCTATTTGTTTTTTAATCTTCAAAATTTGTTCCAGTAAAACCATCATCAACATATTCATCTATTAGATTATAGTTATTCTCTTTGATATATTGATTAAGTAGACTTCTTTGATTAATAATACTATCAGATTCAATATTTCCATCATCTCTTGATAATCTTATATATATTCCTACTTTAAAACTATTCCCAATCATCAATTACTGCTCCCTTCACTTTGGGAATAATGAGTATGATTGAATGGTACCTCCAAATTAGGAATATTGCAAGTCTTGTTTATTATTTTATTTAGTTCTATTTTTAACACTTCAGTTATTGTTTCATTTAAAGATTTGCCATTTTCTTTAAATTTTAAATTAACTTTGTATTTAACCATAGAGTTTAATACCTCCATTAAAATCTATGGTAATACTTTTAGTTTTAGTAATATTATTTGGTATGTCCATAACACACCTAATAATATTACTTGTTATCATATACCTCCAGATTACTCATTTTTAACATTTCAATATAACCAATTTCTAATAATTGTATCATCATTTTAGATACTGGTATATTATAGAAATCTGCCATTAATTTAATTCGATTAAATAATTCTTCTCTTAAATTAAAATCAAATCTTCTCATATACATCATCTCCTTTTGCATGATGCATGATACCTCCACTAGAAATAGGAGTCAAGTCATAAAGTATAGAAAGTTTTGTCTATCATCCTATGAGTCCTATAAAATATATGGATTTCTAAAAGAGCAGGATAAGATGTTTACACATTAATACTAAACTATACCTTATTTCATAAGGGTTTAGTGATGTGTAAAACTAATTCCGTACTTACGAAATTCATCCTACTTTGTAGGTTGATATTAAGGATAACCCTAATAGATTCAATAGTTTTTAGACATTAAAAATCATCCTATTATCTGAGTTTTAACAAATTTTATAGGATGATTATTTTTTTATAATTTTATCTCTTTTTAATTTCTTCTTTAATAAATTTTACAAATTCTTCAATAGACATAGAATAAGTTTCTTCACTACCATATTTACGATAGCTTATAAGGTTATTGTTTCTTTCATTATCGCCTATAATTAAAGTATATGGATTTTTCATAAGATTGCTTTGTCTAATTTTTTTACCCATATTTTCTTTAGAATCATCATATTGAACTCTAATATCTTCATTATTTAAAATATCAAACAATTTTTTACAATATTCATCATGATACTTAATATTAACAGGTATTATATTAACCTGAACAGGAGATAGCCATACAGGAAGAACACCTTTAAACTGTTCTAGTAATAATACTAAGAATCTCTCGTAAGAACCAAGAACTGCTCTATGTACCATTACAGGAGTTTGTTTTTCTCCATTTTCATCAATATAAAATAATCCAAATCTCTTAGGAGTAGCAAAATCTAATTGAACAGTAGGTATTTGAATTTCTCTACCTAATGCATCTTTAAACATAAAATCAAGTTTTGGTCCATATAAAGCAGCTTCTCCCTCACATCTTTTAGCATCAAGATTTAATTCATTAGATATTTCTTCTAACATTTTTTCACACAAATCCCAATCGCACTTTTCACCAATATATTTTTCAGGATGTTCGTAATCTCTTACTGACAAAGAAACCCAATGTTCTTCCCACAATCCCATCCTTGAGTAAAAATCTTTAATTAAATTACACATATTAATAACTTCATCTTTAACTTGATCTACTCTACAAAATGAGTGTCCATCTTCTACAGTTATAGCATATACCCTAGATAGACTATTTCCAACTGCTCCTTGTAATTCTGCCCTATATTGTTTATCTGATTCCATATATCGTATTGGTAAGTCTTTATAACTACGAAGTTTAGAAGCATATATTTGAGTATGATGAGGACATTGAACAGGTTTTAGTACAAATTTATGTCCTTTTGGAGATTCAACTCTAAATAACTCATCATTAAATTTTTTAGCATGACCTGAAGTTTCAAATAGAGAAATATCTGCTAGGGATGGACAACTAACTTTTTGAAATCCATACTTTCTACAAACTCTTTCTATTTCTTTTTGTAGTTCATCCTTAACAATAGTTCCTCTAGGAGTATATAAAGGTAATCCTGCACCTACATAATCAGAAAAACAAAATAAATCTAAATCTTGACCAATTTTTCTATGATCTCTTTCCTTAGCGTCACTCAAAAATTGGTTGTAGTTATCTAGTTCTTCTTTACTTCCAAAACATTTTCCAACTATTCTAGTAATCATTTCATTATTAACATTACCTTCGTAATAAACACCACTAATTCTTAAAAGTTTTACATAAATACTATTGTCTAGTTTTCTGATTTCATTTTCTAGGGCATCAAAATCATTTTCACTTACTTGTTCATCATTTTTAAATTCGTAGTAGAACTCATTTTCGTCAACATATATCTTATCTAATCTAATATTCTTATATTTTTCTTGGATTACTTGTTTTAATAATCCAACGCCTTTTTCATTTAACATTTTTATTTCCTTCTTTCTTTTATTTACTTTTTGATTGGGAGTTTATCGTATCACTTTCCGTTTTCGTCATTTTTACCATCTCCTTTGAAAAGAAAAAGGATGATACCATATTAGGAGTCTATTACAGACGGTACCATCCTTACTTTTACTTAATTCATTTTAACCGAGTTTATCGGGCAATCAGTTTCCTGTGCGACATGATAGGTAGTAATTAGTAAGTTTATTTATTAGTTTACACCAACCACTAACTCTCTTTAAAATAAGTTCTTAATAATCGTGTCCTATATTATAGTCTTTACATTAATATTATATCATTTTTCATTAATTTAATTTACATAAAATAAAAGTCTACTACTTGATTGTAATAGACTTGGTAATAATGATATAAATGTTTCTAATTTATACTTTACTTCCCAATGCTAAAACAATCAATAGTAACAATTGATTTCGTTGTCGTATAAGTTGTTGTCGTTAATTGATTTTTTAACATATAAATCTCTCCCTCTCAAAAAGTAATTAGATTATAGCATTATTTTGCCACTATGTCAAATTCACTTTATTATTATAGTGATTTTTAGAATATATAAAAATCTCTTTTATGATAACTAAATAAAGAAAACATTTACTATCCACACAAATGCAATAAAACAAATAGAAATAATTAAACAGTCCACTGCCAAATTATACAATTTAAACTTTTTATTACATATGCAAGAATTAATATATATTTGATTTTTTATGTCACTTGTTAGTTGCTTTTGATTTATTTTCGATATTTTATCAAAGTATTCTTTTCTATCCATTTTAGAAATAGAACCAAAGAAAAGCAATGAAACATAATTAATTTTTGACTTAACTCGCCCTTTTAGAGCTAAAACACACAATAAGCAACCACAAACTAATAGGATTACTGCAACAAAAAGAATAAATAATTGGATATTTTTTAGACATACTTTTTCAACTATGGAAAATGCATAACCAATTACTGCTACTAAAAATACCAATAAAATTGAAATTTTATTATCAACATTATTAATCCATGTATTTATATTATCATAAGTATATTTAAAATCTTCAAATTTATTTATTTTATTATGCATCTTCATTTACCCACCTTTCAAATTCTAGAAATACTGGATTACCTACATAATAGGTTTTATAATTATAATATTTTGATGAAAATAATTTAGCCCAATCTTCATATTCAGTAATGTTATTATAAAATACTGAACTCATAACTACACTTCCAAACCATAATCCACCATTATATTTTGAGCCAAGATTTGCATTATTACATGCATCTATAACAGCTTTACCTATCCATATTTTATCATTAATTCCTGTACCTTTTCTTCCTGATTTAATGATTAAGTCTTCATTCAATCCTAGACCTATTCCAATTGAAATTTTAGGAAATCCTTTTCTTTCAAATAATTTATTTAATAATAGTATTAAACAATTAATATTCGTGGCATCTGAAAGTATAGTTTTTAAATCTACACAATTTACAATATCATATATTCCATAAACGCAATCCCCTCTAATTCCAACTTCTTTAATTATTGATGAACTGTTTAATATTTCAACAATTTCACTTGAAAATGTTCTAATCATCTTAGCTATTGTCACGTCATCGTTATCATTAAATAATTCTGTTGATTTTCTAATATCAACAAACAAAGAACCTACCCAACTTTTAATTCCATTTTCATATGTGAATGCAGAATCAGATGGAATATGTGTTTTACTTTCTACAGGAACACTTGAATTAAGAATTTCATTAATTCTTTTTTTACCTTCTATATAATCATACATTATAATACCTCCCTGATATAAGATTAATAATTCTTAATATTATACCACGTAAAAAGACATTTTTCTTCAAAATGCCTTAAATTTCTTTATATTTCTTATGCTTCTACTCATTATTTCCCATAAAAAGTGTATCTCCAGATACCCTTTGTTCCAAAGAAAAAGAACTATTTTCTAGTTCTTTTACATCATATTGTCCTCTGACTTCCAATCCATCGGAATCAATTTTATTATTTTTTGAAAAATTATTTTTAGTGGTTTCAATACTACTTTCTTCAAAAATTTCATTTGCTTTATCACCGAGTAAATTATATAACTTTTCAGCAATTTTTTCAACTGTATTTCTTTTGTGATTTAATATTGCATCACGATTTGGATGTATTGGGTTTTGCTTTGCTTGTTTTCTTCCTTTGCTAATTCTAAAATATCATCATATTCTTTTTCATATTCTTCAATCTTATCCTTAGAAAACTCTTTTAACCCATACATTATAGCAATTTTTCTTGTATTATTCATCCTAAATATTAAATCATACATTATAACCGCCAAGATGAATTGATAAAGTTTTAATGCTATTCCCATATGTTACATCAGTATAGAACTCTTTTGGTTTTTCTACATAAGGTTTAATTTCTAATTCATATCTATATTTTATTAATGGTTCTTTTTTTGAATTACCCTTTATTGTATGGATAATTTCTTTTACTTCTATTTTATTTTCTTCAATTAATTTTTCAACATCTTTTTTATTTAAATTATTTCCTTGATGATTGTACTGACCACCCAACTTATTACCTGTCTTAATACGATAATTGTATAAATTGGTACCTGTTTTCTTTTTGGGAGTAACAATATCTGTAGATGATGGCTTACTTGAGTTATTACTATTTTTATTATTTTGATTTTTTAGTCTGTCAATTTCATTAAGTAATTTTTCATTTTCTTCCCTGAGCTCAGAAATAGTTTTATTCAAGTTCTTAATTGTTTCATTTAATTCCTTATTTATAGATAATGATTCATCAAGTTTATTTATTACTTGTTCTAATTGTTTGTAAATATCTTTTCCAATATAGTTATAAGCCATTGTTAATAATCGTCCTTTATATTACGATTATTGCAAGTTTTTTCAATAAAATCAAGTGTTTTTAAGTAACTTTTTCATTCTGTGGAAAGCGCAAAAAATAATGGTTTAAATAGCCATTATTTTGAACTTAAAAATATACTAACTGTGGATAACCTTGTTTATAAATGATTTTCAAATAAGGGAAGTATTTTCTTTAATGATGATGTTCCTGTTACTTCACTTATTACTTTATTACCTGATGATTCTATAATGGTAACTAATTTATAATTATTTTCAATATCTGTTCTTGATTCATTTAATTTTGCTATATAATAATATTCAATATTTTCATAATTTACTTTATCTAATACTAAATATTCTTCTTCATTTTCTAGTATAATTACTTTATCTATATCTATCATAATTCACCTCTTTTTATTCTAAATCGGGAAAGCCAAAATTGTCTTTTGTGTTAGAAAAGTTTTTATTATTAATTGGAATATTTATGTTAGGAAAGTCTTTTGTTTCTAATTTTGAATCAGATACTGGTATCCAAAACATATTATTTGTATTTTCTAAATTAATTTTGTTAATTTCTTCATCTTTTATTGGCTCCTCTTTAGCCTGTTCTACTACAGGAATAGTCCATACTGGGTTTTCTTTTTTTGGCTCTTTTACTGGTTCTATCTCTTCAGTAGGCATAGTCCATATTGGCTCTGGTGTTATATTATTTGTTTCCGGTACTATATCTTCTTTAACTGGCTGTTTTGGTTCTTCCTTAACGCTCTCATTAGTAGAAGGAGTTTCCTCTACTTTTTCTTCTGGCTGCATATCTTTAGTTAATTCATCAAAGAGATTAATTTTAGGTTGGGGATTTAATTTTCTATTTACTGTTTCTCTGACACTTTCACCTTTTAATTTAGCAAGACCAATATTTAATGTTTTAGGATAATCTATTACTTCTTTAATGCGATATGGATCTATGCTGTCATTTACTATGTCTTCAAGTACTTCTTCTTTTGGGGCATCTTCTTCAGGTATTTCTTCTGAAACTTCTTCTGGTATTTCTTCAGCTTCTTCTTCCTCTGTATCATAAGTATCAATTATTCCATATTCTCTTAGAATAGTTAATATTTCATAAGAATTATTTATTTCTTCTAATTCTTCTAAGCGTTCTTCTTTAAATTTTATTCTACTTGTATAGTTAACTATATTTTCTAATACTTCTTTTTCACTATTTAAAGTATCTTTTTGTTCTAATAATAGATTTTCAAAATCTAATAATTCGTTATTATCTTCTATATGTAATTTATTTTTTAAGTGATTGTTTTCTTCAATTAAATCTTCTAATTTATTTCTTTTGGCTATGATTCTATCAAAGTCTTCTTCATAAGCTATTACTAGTTCATATATTTTTAGAATTATTTCTCTATTTTTCCAAATATAATAGTTCTTTTCGGCATCTTCTATATATGATGTATAATCATCATCAGTACCACTATTCATTAGACTTTTTACACTATCTAGAGTTACTTCTAATGTTTCTTCATTTTCTCTTACTTTATCTTCAACTGTAGATAATTCTATATTATAATTATCTTCATTTATTTTAGTAAAATATTCATCATTTTTTATTGAGGTCATTAATGAAGAATATATGTTATCTTCCATGACTTTATTTTTTTCTGTGTATTCTTCTTTTTCTTTTTCTAATTCTATTAAGGAATTTTTTAGTTTAGATATACTAGTAGTTAATTCATCTATTTCTGACTTTGTAGTTAGATATTTGGTTATTGTATCTAATCTTGTTTTCTTTTCTTCTAATTCGTCTTCTGATACTACTAATTGAAAGCCATCTATATACTTACCAGTAGAGTTATAGAAGTGTTCTTCTAGTTCTCTTCTTTTATCTAAACGTTCTTCTAGTAATTTTATTAATCTTTTTAATCTTGTTTCTTCTTTTTCTAATGTAACCTCAGGTGATATTAAATTTCTAATTTCTTTTTCAAATTCTTTATTATAGATGGAATCTATTTTTTTGGCATATTTTTCATAATTATCAATTACATCACTTGGAGTCTTAATATTTCTTTCTTTATCTAGTTTAATTCTCATTTCAAATATTTTACATAGATTTTCAAAAGATTTTATAGAGTTTCCTTCCATAATACTTCACCCTCTTTCTTTTTTAAATCTGGAAATGATATGTTATCATTATTATTAATTATTTCTGGTTTTAATTTATTATTACCTATTACTGGTATTTTATTATTATTTTTAGATGTATCAGTAGTCTTCCATATTATATTACTATTATTTTCTAAGATGTCATATATACTTGAGGCTTTTTTAGATACTTCAGCAGTTTCTTTTGGAATTGGTTCGGGTACTTCTATTTTTTTAGGTACTTCTTCTTCTTTAAATAAATCTATAGTTTCTTCTTTAGGAGGTTCTTCTTTTACTTCTTCTTTAGGTTTTGCTATTTCTTTATTTTCTGAAACGTCCATATTCCAAAGTGGTAATTCTTCTTTAACTGTATTTTTTATTTCTTCTTTAACAGTTTTATTAGGAGTTATCTTTGTATTTTCAAATAATTCGTCAGTATCAAAATCATTAGTCATAATGTCTTCTAATGTTTTATTTTTAAGTGGATTTTTTATTTCTTCTTTTTCTTTGGTTTCTTCTATTTTAGGTAATATTTTTTCATATTCTTTACTAATATTTTTTTCTGTTTCATTAGTTTCTTTTTTGATAACGGTTTCATCTTGAAGTTTTTTCATTTTTTCTGCTACGGCTAATTGTTCTTTAAGTCTTGCTTCTTCAATTAGTTTTTGTCTTCTTACTCTGGCAGCCTCTATTTTTTGTTCTTCAGCTATCTTTTTTTGTCTTTCTATTTGTTCTTCTTGTCTAGCTTTCTTTACTTGTTCTTCACGATATCTATTTTCGTTTTTAACTAATTCTTCTAAAACGTCTTTGAATTCTTTTGAATTATTTTCTTCATCTATATCATATAGTTTTTTATTTCTCTTATTTCTTTCTTCTTTTAGGAATTCATAATTTTTTATATCATTACCCTCTAATTTTATTGTATTATATTGTTTAGAAAGTTCACTATTTATTTCTTTATATAATTCAGTAGAAGTTATATTTTTTAATATGGTATCGATGTTTTCTCTCTTATCTAATAACTCATCGTAATTAGAAGTCTTTTGATCAAATATATTGATTAAATTAATGATATTTATGTCTTCATTATATTTTAAATATGATGTATTAACTTCGTTATACATATTATTACATTCTAAAATATATTCTGGTTCTCCTAATTCATTAGCACTCTTTAAATTATCTTTAGCAAGAGCTAGTGCATACTTAAATTCTGAATGTTTTTTAGATATTTCTTCACGATGTTCTACTAATTTATATAATCCTAATTTATCTAGAGATTTGTCTACTAAATTTATCATTTTCTTTTCAAGACTTTCATTTAATCTTGTATTTGCTTTTACATTTCTAGATGCTTCACTAATCTTTATATCTAGTACTTTCATTTCTTTAATTAATTCTTCTTGTTCTTTTTTATTTTCTTCATATTTTTCAATTATGTCTAATCTTCTTTTATATGTAGATAGTTTATCTTCTCCTAAGAAAGATGTAAGTTCTACTAATGAACCGGTAATTTTTTTATGTTCATTCTTTCTCTTATTTAGATATTCTTTTCGATCATTAATTAAAGTTATTATACTTCTAAGTCTAGTTTTTTCTTCATCAAGAAATTTTGTTTTTTTACTAAGTAACATTAGATATTCTTCTTCATATTCTGTATTTGTATCTAATAGTATTTGTTTTTCTATTTTATCTAATTGATCACATATTCTTTCTTTTTGAATTTCATCATTAGTTAAATTTAGACTATTTTGAAACATATCATATTGTTTTAATCTTCTTACTACTTCTCTACTTGTATAGTTCACGCTAAACCACCTCTAGTATAATTATAATTTTTTTTATACTTTTTGTCAATTAATATACATTATTTTACATTATTTATTTCTTCTTAAGCCATAGTCTTAAGAAGTTTCTTAAAGCCTATTTATAGTCTTTAAGAAAAAAATATATTATATGTATTAAACATTAATTAAGTATATATATTATGCTTATGTATGATAGATATGGATGATATATTAGCTTAAGACTTATTTATAAGGCTTAAACTAACACTGGAAGACGATAGACTGAAAGTGAAGAAAATAATAAATAATATTACATATTTTTACCATAATAATAAAGAGGTGTGATATGAATACTAAAATAATAAATAAATTAAAAGAAGAAACTAATAATAGTTCTTATATTGTATATAGAGAAAAATATATAAATAATATTAAAATAGATATAATATATAACGAGGTATTAACTGATCAAGATAAAATGTCTAACTTTATTTATAGAAGTTTAGATCATATAGAAAAAATATATCAAGAAAAAGAACTATTATATGATGTTATAAAAAATAATATTAGTAATATTAAAATAAAAGAAATAAATAACTATCAAGATATTTGTAAATATTTAAATAATGGGTTTGTAATACTTCTAATTGAAGATGACTATTCACTTGCGTTAGAAGTAAAAAAGAATCTAACTAGAAGTATTGAAAAACCTATGACAGAGACCACTATCAGAGGGGCTATGGATTCTTTTACTGAGAATATTGAAACTAATATTGGTCTAATTAAAAGAAGATTAAAAACTAATAAATTATGGAATGAAGATATGGAATTAGGTAAATATACTAAAAATAAGATAAGTATTCTAACTATTAAAGGATTAACTGATTCTAAAATTAAAGATAATATTATTAATAAGTTAAATAGTCTTGAGATTGATGGAGTTACTGATACTGGTACTTTGAAACATCTAATAGAGAATGAAACTAAAACTATTTTTCCTACTTCTATTACTACTGAAAGACCAGATAAAGTAGTATCTTCCCTACTTCGTGGTAAAACAGTTATTATAATTGATAACTGTCCATTTGCTTTAATTATGCCGGTTGATATTAATGATTTTTTTCTATCTCAAGATGATAAGGACTCTAATTATATAAATAATTCACTAACTAGAATATTAAGATATCTTGCTTTCTTTATAACGGTATTAACTCCTGGTATATATATTGCTTTGACTACCTTCAATCAAGAAATGATTCCTCTAGAACTACTTACTAGTTTTGCTTCTCAAAGAAGTACTGTTCCTTTTCCAGCTTTCTTTGAGGCACTACTTATGTTTGTATCCTTTGAAATATTAAGAGAGAGTGATTATAGAATTCCTAATGTATCTAATTCAGCTCTATCCATTGTTGGTGCTTTAATATTAGGAGAAGCTGCGGTTAATGCTGGTATTGTCTCTCCTATTATGATTATAATAGTGGCTATTACTGCGATTAGTGCTTTAGTAATAGTAGAACCAGAACTATCAAATGCTATTAAATGGTATCGTATTCTCTTCATGCTAGGAGGTACTACGATTGGTATCTTTGGTATATTTATTGTATTCATAATATTTACTACTAATCTATGTAGCATTAATTCTTATGGTAAATCTTTTACTATGCCATTTACTCCTATTAATAGTGATATAAAAAATAGTATTATTAAATTTCCTTTGCTTAAAAGAAATAAAAGAAATAAATATTTAACTAATAATATTATTAGGGAGGTAAGTTATGAAAAGAATTAAATTTTTAATATTATTACTACCTCTATTAAGTGGTTGCTACAACTATAGAGAACTTAATGAACTAGGTATTACTACTGCTGTTAGCATTGATTATAAAGATAATAACTTTTATGTAATAGCAGAAGTAATAAATCCTATTAAACAGCAAGATGCTTCTAGTAGTAATAATTCTCCATTTGTAAATTATAATAGTTCATCTTCTTCGCTTCAAGATGCCTTTCGTAAAGTAGTTTTAGAGTCTCCTAGACAGTTATATGCCGCTCAGTTAGAAATTATTGTCTTAAGTGAGGAAGTAGTAAATAATCATCTTGAGGAAGTATTAGAATATTTTGCAAGAGACCCTGAGGCTAGAACTGAAATCAAAATAATTGTTGCTAAAACTGAAGATAGTACTAAAGCTATTACTCTTCAAACGCTTCTTACTAGTTTATCTTCATCAAATATAATAAACTCATTAGATTTACAAAGTAAAGTACTAGGAATGGCTTATCCTGTAACTTTAAATGAATTATTAAATATGTATATTGACCCTTATTTGGAAGTAGTTCTTCCTTCAATGACTCTATATGGTAATTATGAAATAGGAGACGAAAAAGAAAACATAACAACTTCTTCTCCTAAAGCAATAGTGAAAATAGATGGAAGTACTATTACTAAAGATAATAAAATATTAGGTTATTTAGATTTAGAAGAATCAAAAATATTAAATTTGATTAATGGTAAATTAAAAGAAACTATTATTAAAATGAATTATTATGATGGTTATATAATATTTGAACCTAATAGAATAAAAGTATCAAGAGAATTAGATATCAAAAATAACATCATTAAAATAAATATATCAGGTTATTCTAAAACTAAAGAAATACAAAGTAATATCAATGTCAAAGATCCAAAAGAAGTAGAAAAATTAAATAAAGCTTTAAATATGGAATTAGAAAAAAAAATAACTGATACTTTTAATAGTATTAGAGAAAAATATGGTACTGATGTCTTTGGCTTTCAAGAATTATATTATCGTACTAATTATAAATATTTTAAAGAAAATTGTACTAACTGGTATGAAGATATATATCCTAAAATTAAATTAGAAGTTAAAGCTAATGTAAGATTATATGAAAAAGGTAGTACTCTAGGAGGATTAAGATATGAAAGAAAAAATAAATAATATAGAATTTTCTAGTACTCTATTTCTAATATTATTTTCTTGTACTTTAGGTATAGCTCCATATATAACTATTAAAATAGCCGGTATTGACTCATATATTGGTTCTATAATAGGAAGTATAATTGGTCTAATACCTCTCTTTATATTTATATATATCTTTAATTATGAAATAGATAAACCAATCTATCAGAAAACAAAAATAATATTCAGTAATACTCTAGGTACTATTATTAATATTTTTTTAACTATATTATATTTTATTTTAGCTATAACTATTTTATTTAATACTAGTAATTTTATAATATCTCAATATTTGACTGATACTCCTATTATATTAGTTATTATTATTCTATCTCTAACTGCTTATCATACTTCTAATAAAGGAATAACAACTATATCAAAGATTAGTTTAATATATACTTTGATTATAATTATATTATTTATTATAGCTACGATTGGTTTAATACCAGAGATAGAATTAGATAACTTAAAACCAGTACTAGAGTATGGAATAAAAAATCCTATTATTGCAGGGATGACATATAGTTTAGTATTAACTATACCTATTAGTAGTCTTCTTATAATACCTAAAAAAGAAATAGAAAATTATTATAAGACAACAAAATATATCATAATAACATATTTAGTAACTATAATAATGATTATTTTTATGTCATTAGTCGCATGTGCTTGTCTAGGTAGATACCTCATATCAATGTATCAATATCCTGTTTATGTAACTTTAAAAAAAATATCTATTTTTGGTTTTATTGATCGTATCGAAAACTTTCTTTCTATTGAATGGATACTAAGTACTTTTGTTACTTTTACTCTTCCTATAATTAATATTCAAAGTAATATAAATAAAAAGAATAATAAAATAATTAATCTAATAATTATAATTATTATTATTATAGCTACTATGCTATTATTTAAAAGTAATACTAGTTTTAATCATTATCTTGATAGTATATATCCATATATATTATTAATTATCTTAATTATATATATAATAATATTTATAACAATTATAATAAAAAAAGGTATAAAAAAGAAAAACTAGAATATAATAATAATACAGTAAGATTAATTACTGTTTAGATATAGAGACTACTAATGTCTCTTCTTTTGTTATATATGCCCATACATTATATATTATATTACATAACATATTAATGTGGAGTTGATTATAATGTTAACATTTTTAGAAGAACAAAATCCTATACTTCTTGCTTTTCTAGCTACTTTATTTACTTATAGTGTTACTTTAATTGGAGCCTCTATTGTGTTTCTATTTAAAAAAGTTAAAAAAAATATCATGGATGCTATGCTTGGCTTTGCTGCTGGTATTATGATTGCAGCATCATTCTTTTCACTACTCGAACCATCTTTAAAAATGGCTGAAAGTCTTAAGATGATACCTTGGATAGTTACCACTATTGGGTTTATATCTGGCGGCTTACTTTTATTTATTGGTGATAGAATATTTACTAAGATTGATAAAAAAATATCTAAGAATAAAGATGAAAATAATAAAACAAAAAGTTTAAAAAGATGTATTATGTTAATTCTTTCTATTACTCTTCATAATATTCCTGAAGGTTTAGCAGTAGGAGTTGCATTTGGTGGTATTGCTTATGGTATTGAAGGAGCTACCTTAAGTTCGGCTTTGATGATAGCTCTTGGTATTGGTATTCAAAACTTTCCTGAAGGAACCGCTGTTAGTGTTCCATTAAGACGTGAAGGACTAAGTAGAAAAAAAGCCTTTTTCTTCGGACAACTAAGCGGACTTGTTGAACCAATATCTGGGGTACTTGGGGCCCTACTTGTATTAAAAGTAAGAACACTTCTTCCCTTTCTACTTGCCTTTGCCGCTGGTGCTATGATTTATGTAGTAGTAGAAGAATTAATACCGGAATCACAAACTAATAAAAGAAAAGAATTAATGGCTCTATTTACTTTAATAGGATTTTCTATTATGATGATTCTAGATGTTGCTTTAGGTTAAAAAAACAAGTATTGTTTGATGTGAACCCTGTTTAGGAGATACAAATAAAAAAGCAGTATATTAAAAAGAGAAAATTATTTTTCTCTTTTTGTGTAAGTTTTTCTCTTTTTCTTAACTTTTGACTTTAATCTTGTTGTATTGTAAAATAATATCCATTCTTCTACAAGTTGAATATATTCTTGTAAAGATGTAATATTATTGTTGTACAAAGTTTCTTTTTTTAGAAGAGCGTGCCAGCTTTCTATAGGAGAATCATCTATTGGAGTTCCTTTTCTAGACATGGATATTTGAATTCCATTTGATTCGCATATTGCTTTGTACTCATAAGATGTATATTGGAACCCTTGATCAGAATGTAGGATTAAACCATTTACATCTTTTTCTTTTGCTATTGCTTCATTTAAAGTATCTATAACTAACTTATTATCATTGTGTTTGGAAATTTTATATGAGACAACATGTCTATCATATAAATCTATAATCGTTGATAAATATGCTCTGGACCCTTTAAATATCAAATATGTTACATCGGTATCCCAAACCTTATTAGGAGCATTTGTGTTAAAATTTCTTTTTAATAAATTAGGTTTGACATTATCTTCGATTCTTTCATTTTTATTCTTCTTTTTTGATTTTCTTATGTACTCAGCCATTAAATTATATTTTTTCATTATTCTTAAAACCTTCTTTCCATTCATAACTACACCATATTTTAGGAGTAGACCTTCAACAATCCTACGATATCCATATGTACCTTTAGAAACATCAAAAATTTCTTTAATTATTAAATAATCATAATAATCAGGATCTTCCTTGCTTCTATACTTATAATAAGTTTTAGGGCTTATATTAAGTACGGCACACATGTTAGTAAGTTTATAATTATTTCTGTATAAATTTATAAATGTCACTTTCTCTCTCGTTGTGCCTTGAGGAAGGCCTGGTATTTTTTTAATATTTCATATCTTTCTTTCCAATCTTCTTTAGTTAAATTTGATTCTTTAGTTCTACCTCTCTTACGATAAATATCATTTTCTAGAGTACCTTGTTTTCTATCTTTTGAAATCCAATTCCAAATTGTTGCTGAACTAATATTGTAATGTTTTGCAACTTGATCTCTACCACCATATTTGCCTGATTTGTATGCTTCAAGTACTTCATTTTTAAACTCTAATGAATATGAAGCAAATTTTTGTCCTTTTGAAGCCGTAAAAAATACACCTCCTTTCGGAAGTGTATTATATCACTTTCTTTAAACTGCTTTTTTATTTGTGTCTACTCTAAGGGGTGCAGTTCAGTTACTTGTCTTTTTTTATTTATTACAGTTGCTTGTACAGATATTAGTTTTAGTTTCTTCAAACATCTTGGCAAGTTTTTCTTTAAGACCCTCTAAGTCTTCATTTTTCCAATATTCTTCTGGAGTCTTATAGCCTTTAGTATCCCAAGCTGTTTCATCATCAAAATCTAATATTTCACCATCTTTTACCGCTATTACAGAAGGAGCATATATTCTCTTATTTCCTTCTTCATCAAATTTTAAATAATCTTTAAGAATATCTACCATTTTTTTATAATTATCTGTATTATCTTTTCTATCATTTAAAATATTATAATAATAAACTTTATCTACATCATTTGCTTTAGCTACTTCATTTAAATATGGTACATAGGCAGTACACCATGGACACTCTGGAAAACCTAGATATACTACTCCTGTTCCATGTTCTAATATATTAATTATTTCTTCAGCACTTCTGTAAACAAAGACATTATCCTTGGTAACACTAGTATACTCTTCGGCAAATTTCTTACCATCAATATTAGTATTTTTTTCTTTATTTAAGTAAAGATATCCTAAAACTCCTAACGCTATAACTAAAACTACTCCTATTACAATTATTATTTTCTTTTTCACTTTCTCACCTCATAATCAGTATAAATTATTTATTATTATTTTTCTATATAACTTAAGTTGAATTAACTAAACTCTAGGTTGAGTTTAATTACAGCTCTTATTCATTGACAATGGAACCTTGTAAATAGTAGTTTTATCTTCTTCATCAGTAGCAGTTATTTCTAGTGTTATGTTACTTTTTTCAATGTTCTTACACTCCTTAGCAAAATTATCTATACTAAAATTTACATCTTTTAAAAAATCATTTAACTTAATACTACTATCTTTTTCATAAGTATAATTACCTATTTGTTTTTTAACCATACCATGTTCTTCATATAATAAGCATTCTATCTTTTTATATAAATTATTATCAGTACCACCACAATAATCTATATTAGATATATATAAATATGATTTATTCTTATTATAAGCAATACTACCTGATATTTCAAAATTAGAACAATTTGAAGATACTGTTTTAAATGTAAAAGAATCATCATGAAATACAATAAATAAAATTATCATTAATATAAGTAATAATACTCCTAATGAAATATATATTATTTTTTTCTTATTTACTTTTTTACTTTGATTATTCTCACTATTTTTACCATCTAATAAATCATTAATATTAATATCATAATCATCACATATTTGTTTAAGTAAAGATATATCAGGAATATTTTTACCATTCTCCCATTTACTAACTGCTTGATATGTTACACCATATTTTTCTGCAAACTTTTCCTGTGTTAAATTATTTTTTTTACGAAGTTCTTTTATTAAGTTACCTATTCTTTTTTGATCCATACTACCACTTCCTATGTATAAAATATCTACATATATTATTTTATCATATTTTTTAATATTATCATATATAAAATTTAAAAAGCAGTAATTTTTATTTACCACTTTCTTATTTTTTTAGAATTAAAGTTTTATTTTCTTCGGCCACTTCTACATCATTAAATACTTCTTTTGATTCTTCTAAATATATTTTTTTATCTTCTTCTGGCCAAAAGTGTATTAACAACAATTTTTTAGCATTAGAATTATTTGCCAATAACCCAGCATCATATGCTGTCATATGTGTACTACTATTAGAATTATATCTTCTTAAGAGCGAACTCTCACAAATAATTAAATCTGCATCCTTACAAAAACTTATTAAATCAGTAAGATTAGAAGTACCAATATCAGAAGTATATATAATCTTAAAATATTTATTTTGTAATTTTACCATAAATGCTTCTATGGTATGAGATTTATTATCATGAAAAGTTATTTTTAAATCATCTATAAAAAATGAATAACTATCAGTTATATCAAAATACTTGGCATAACTCTCTTTACTAGATACTATAGATTTCTTATTGAAGTCATAATCGTTTTTGGGTAAAAATATATTTATCTTGTTATTAAGTAATCCTAAATTATGATAGACATAAGATGCGTAGCAGATACTTCCGATATCTCCGAAATGATCTCTATGATAATGAGTAATTATCACATTTAAATCTTCTAAAGTATCAGGGAATTTTAATAGTCTAGATATTCCACTGCCACAATCTAATAGTATTTTTTTATTATTATAATTTATTAAAATCCCTGGGCAATTCATATTACCTTTAGTATATGGAGAAATAGTTCCAAGTGGTGTAATCGTTATCTCACTCATTTTACTATACTCCTCTTTTTTATTAACATTTTTTCTTTAATAGTAGGTTCTACATACCTTATAATATCTTTATCAAGATTAAATAGTTCTTTTACCATACTAGAAGAGACTGATTGATATTTAGTATCTGCAAATAAGCAAATAGTATTTATCATATTATTAGATATTTCTCTATTTATTTCTTGCATAGTAACTTCATAATCATAATCACTTAAACTTCTAAGTCCACGAATGATAGCCTTACATTCATTTTGAATTGCAACATCTACTGTCACCCCACTACCAGATATAACTTTTATATTACTCATATCTAGATATAAATATTTAATCATTTCTAGTCTTTCTTCTATAGAAAAGAATGAAATCTTTTTTGAATAATTTTGCATAACTGCCACTACGACCTCATCAAATAAATTACTTGCTTGCCATATAATGTCCATATGTCCCTTTGTTATAGGATCAAAGCTTCCCGGATATAAAACTCTTGTCATAATATCTTCACCACCTTATGTAAATTAAACCTTTTTCCTTTCTTTACTTGTATTATAATACTTTTTGTTATATAATCAAAATACATATTTGTTATGTTTATCATAATTGGAGGTTATTATGAATATAAATTTTGAATTATATAGAATATTTTATGTAGTTGCTAATCATAGTAATATTACTAAAGCAAGTGAAGAATTAAATATATCACAGCCTGCTATTAGTAAATCTATTAAGAATCTTGAAGATCAATTAGGAGGAAACCTCTTTATAAGAACTAAAAGAGGGGTTATATTAACAGAAGAAGGAAAAGAATTCTATAACTATATTAAACAAGCTATGGAATATATTAATAATGCTGAAAAGAAGTTTACCAATCTTATTAACTTAGAAACAGGATGTATAAAAATTGGAATTAATACTACTTTAACAAAAGAATTCTTACTACCCTTTCTAGAAGAATTTCACTCTTTATATCCTAAAATAGATATTCAAATTATAACAGGACTAACTACAGAATTAATATCTAAATTAAAAAATGGATTAATTGATATAGTAATATTAAATATTAACAATAAAGATTACGGTAATGATATTGAAATAATTAAATGCCAGAAGATAAATGATTGTTTTGTAGTAAATAGTAAATTCAAAGAATTAATTAATAAAGAAATATCACTAAAAGATATAAACAATTATCCTTTAATATTGCAAAAGAAAGGTTCTAATACTAGGGATTTTTTAGATAATATTGCTAAGGAAAACGATGTTATTCTAAAACCTAATATAGAACTAGCAAGTTATTCTCTAGTTGTAGAATTTTCTAAAACAGGACTAGGTATTGGATATGTAACTAAGAAATATATACAAAAAGAATTAAAGAATAAAGAACTATATGAATTAAATATCAAAGAAAAGATTCCTAGTAGATATATAGGCATCGCTCTATCAAAAAATCACTTACCTAGTTTTAGTACTAAAAAACTTATTGAAATAATAGAAAAAGACAAATATAATTTTAAATAATTTTATATCTGTCTTTTTTAGTTTTATAATATATTCTTAGTACTATAAACTCATAACTGGCAGTTAAGCAAGTTCGAGTAAAATAGTACAAAAAAAGAGCTTGTTTTTGTTTCAAACTCTTTTAAGTACTATTTGGTGCCCTTTTGGCGGAAGTATAACAACCACTAGGCATAAATTTATAGGTAATACTAACTAGTTAAGTTAAACTACGTTTTTGATAAAATGTATCAAAAAAATGATAAAATTATTAAAATTTATGATATAATTACGTTAAGGAGGTAATCAAGATGAACATAGATAACTTGAATGAGGATGAAATAAGAAGTATGGAAGCTGAAATAAGAGCTAGAAAAAGTGAGGTAAAACCGACATTTCAACATTATGGTTCGGTAGAAAGTCTAAGCGATAGTGAAATAAGAAGTATGGAAGCTGAAATAAGAGCTAGAAAAAGTGAAGTAAAACCGACATTTCAACATTATGGTCCAGTAGAAAGTCTAAACGATAGTGAAATAAAAATTATAGAAGCACAAGTTGCAGAAAAAAGAAAACAAGATATTCCTTATAAAGAATATTTTAATAATTTAATTGATAATCCAACTATATCTGATAATCAACAATTTGAAAATGCCGTAATTAGAAGTATGGAATCTAATAGCATAATGAAAAATTTTACTTCTAATTTAGTTGAAAAAATTTCTGAAGCGACTTATGCATTTAGAAATATAGAAAAAGCAGACACAATAAGTATTAATAGTCAAAAACAAAAACTTGAAAATTTAGTTAATCTATATGTAAGATATTTATATGAATTAAAAAATCATAATTGGGCTTTTTATGGTTTAGGTAATGATATTGGATTAGAAATGATTAGTAGTGATATGTTAGAAGATTTGTGGCAAGTACAAAAACAATTTGATTTGACTTTCAATATGCTTATACCAAAAAATTTAGGAGAATACTACGGACAAGCATTTGAAAGAGAAGGAAAAATGATTCCTGCAATTACACTAATGTATGATGATTTAAAAAATAAAGAAGTAAATTGGCATCAAGTTTTAATATATAAAGAAAATGAATTAACACCTAGACAAAGATATATGCAAAGAAAAGAAGAAACGGTTAAACAATTTGATTTGGCTAGACAAGAAGAAATAAAAAGCACATTAGCTTATGCTCATTCACAAATCCAAGTAAATAATAATGTGGTTTCAAACATAGAAAATCAAGAACAATTAGATACCACTTCAATAAGGAGATAATAAATGATAAGTTTAAAATTAAAAGAAGCTTATAACAATTTAGATTTAGATGATAAAAGAAATAAGCTTAGCAATGAATTGCTAGTAATGGAAGAATTATTAAAAAATATTCAAAACAAATGCGGATTAGTTTCAAATTTTAAAATTAAAAATTATGAATCTGGTTCAAATATAAATGAAGAAGAATTTCTTTCATTTATTTATGATGACCTTTTTGAAATTCAAAAACAGTTAATATTAATTACAGACAAAATTAATATTAGTTAAGTATATAAAATAAAAGCCGTGGCACGTTTTACTCGCTCGCGAGTAAAGTGGCGATAGGCTTTCTCTTTTATTTTCAATACGAAATTTTGAAAACAAAAAAATAATTTTTTTATTTGGTTTTATGCCTTGCTAAAATTATGCTTAAAAGGATTTAAAAAGGTAAATTCCCTTTTTCACACCGTTATTGTCTTTGCCAATAGTGTAGTGTGTTACTAAATTGTCAAAATAAAACTACTCTCAAGTTAAATTGAAAGTAGTTTTTATATTATCTCGAAAAGTCCGAGTTTAGTATCAAACTGGTGCGGGTGAAGGGACTTGAACCCCCACGGATAAACCACTAGATCCTAAGTCTAGCGCGTCTGCCAATTTCGCCACACCCGCACATTATGGTGGACCCTGCAGGACTCGAACCTGCGACCGCCCGGTTATGAGCCGGATGCTCTAACCAACTGAGCTAAGGGTCCATTACTATATAAATATTAACTTTTCTTACAAGATAAATGCTATCTACTATTGTTAGAGCATCCTTCTTGAAGAACATATTAAGTATACCATTTTTATACTATGATGTCAATAAGTTAAATAATTATTTTAACTATTTTTTACTATTTTATGCTATTAATGAATAAAATTTACTATGAATAATCAAAATATTGAAGATAAAGCATTGACTACTCTAGCCTTTGTTATAGGGCTTGCTCTTATAGATAATCTATCTAGTACTGAACAAAATGCTGTTGGTAACTGGATAATGCTAATAGCTCAAACACTCTGTACTAATGGTAGTTATACTTTTAATAAAGAATGGAAAGGTCATATAAATAATGGTAATACTCCTGTTACTAAAGATACTCTAGAAAAAGTTGGAGATATTATTAATAATACAATAAAAAAGAACTATTTCTAGTTCTTTAAATTATTTTTTTTGTAGATTAAAGACATTATTATTAATATCTCTAATAACTAATTTTTTACCCTCAAAATTATATTCATAACATTTATCTATAGTCTTTTCATCTTTAAAATCTATACATATTTTATTATCTTTAATTTTATAAGTAAATTTCATTTTTTTATGTGGTAAAACCAAATTTCCTTTATTATTTTTTAAAAATTCATAATTAGTATAACCATCTATTGTCCAAAATCCTATAAGCTTATTATTTTTTTTATTTGTAAGTAATAAATATCCAGATATTAAAATTATAATTGTTATAACTACCACTATTATAATAATTATTTTTCTTTTTAGTTTCATATTTAATTAAGGAAAAGAACTAGTTAATTCTAGCTCTTTTCTTTCCTATAATTACTGCTGTAATTAAACCTAGAATACTTACAACCAATATTGCTATATATGTAAAGATTCCATCATATGTTTTTGGATTATCCATACTAGGATTTTGTGGATTAACAGGAAGATTAACAGTATTAACAGTAATCTTACCATTTATTGCTTCATCAGTAAATGTTACTCTAATATTATGTTCTCCTTTTGATAAAGCATTCAATTTTGCTAAACCAGTAGATGTAAACTCAATAATCGTGCTTCCATGTTTAACTGTATAGTCTACATCCTTTTCATATAAAACTCCATCTATCTCTAATGAAACAAATTTAGTTTCATCTGCATCTATCACAATCTTAAATGAATTTGCTTTTCCATCTATAGTTTGTTCTCCAGTACTTTCTAAGAATTCATATGAATAAATTATATCTTTCCAAATTGCATATACAGTTTTATTTTCAGTCATATCTACTTTAGTAACAATTGCTCCATCAGTAGTTAATGACCATCCTTTGAATTGCTTTCCACTTGGTGCTGTAAAGCCATTTGCTGGTAAAGTATATTCACCAGTTAAATCAGCAATTGGTGTCATTGTTCCAGTTCCACCATTTGCATCAAATGTTAGTGTATATGTTACTACAGGAATGTCTTCCCAAATTGCATATACAGTTCTATTTTCAGTCATATCTACTTTAGTAACGATTGCTCCATCAGTAGTTAATGACCATCCTTTGAATTTCTTTCCAGTTGGTGCTGTGAACTCATTTGCTGGTAAAGTATATTCACCAGTTAAACCAGTTTTTGCTGTCATTGATCCAGTTCCACCATTTGCATCAAATGTTAGTGTATATGTTGCTACAGGAATATTTTCCCAAATTGCATATACAGTTCTATTTTCAGTCATATCTACTTTAGTAACAATTGCTCCATCAGTAGTTAATGACCA
>OGOJ01000748.1_pt1 | contig 28395 bp, 41 predicted proteins | sample 1552601 | NCBI WGS metagenome assembly OGOJ01 (sample SAMEA2580184, study PRJEB22360) | human gut metagenome | biome: human gut; feature: human-associated habitat; material: faeces | place: Denmark | collected 2008/2010
TACTTGAAATAAATTAAAAAAAGTATATAATAAATAAAAAAGTTAAAAAAAATAGGGGATTAAAAAAAATGAATAGCGAGAATAAACAGATAATAGAAAATCAAATTAAAGTAATTAATGAAATTAGTTAAAAAAATCAATCTGAAATAGCTAACAAGATATTAAAAGAATATTTAATTTTAAGTATTGATTATAGTTTAATATTGCTTGACAGAGAAGAACTTTACAAACAAATAGATAGTAATAAACAAGATATAGATAATGCAATAAATTTATTGACAGAAAATAATATTTTGATAAAAATAAAAGAAAATGATAATATATATTATAGCTTGAATGAAAAATATTTTAATGATAATAATATATAATAAATAAAGAGAGAGTAAAAAAAAATGGAAAATGTAGATGATAAAGTTAATTATCAAGTCTTACTTGAAAAAGACTTTAATAAAAAAATAGACTTGATTAAAGACAAGACTAATATATTACATTTTTCGACAGGAGCGGACAGTGTCGCATCATTTCTTAAATTAAGAGAAAATGGAATTGAACCTATTTTAATATATAAATATTTCATTCCACATTTAAAAATGGTTGATAATTATATAGATTACTTTCAAAACAAGTTTAATGTTAGAATATATCAATTATCGCATCGCATGTGGGGAGAAATGATAGGCAATTTACAATTTCAAAAACCAATGGTAGAAAAAAAAGGCAATAAGTTATTTAATAATTATTATATTCAATTAGCCCACGCTTTCGGTAAAGATTTAAGTGCATTCGATATGTTTTTAGACAATATATTTGGTAAAAATGCAATTTATCATTATGGGCTACGATATACGGACGGTATAAATAGATTTAGACATTTAAGAAAAGCTGGAGTTATGTTTAATAATAAGTTTTATCCGATTGCATCGTTTAAGATTTCGGATATTCAAGCAATATTAAAAAAACATAATTGTAAATTACCTATTGAATATGGTTTATGGGGGATAAGTTTTGAAAGTCCGAGAGCGTGGAATATAGGACTTATAAAAGAGCATTGTAAAGAAACTTATAAACAAATATTAGGACATTTTCCTTTAATTGATTATGAAATGTATAGAGAAAAATATAATAAATTAAATAGACATTTTACAACAAGATTAAGTCAATATTCGCAATTTGCAATATCAAAAGAGGAGTATGCGGAATGGTAAGACAAGTAAAAATTAATAAAGAAAATACTAAAGAAGCACAATTAAAAGAGCTTGAAACTTTAGAAAATGAAACTTATGAAGATGTGGAAGCTATAAAGAGAGAGAGAGACAGAGAGCTTGAAATGGATACAGCTTTTTATTTTTCGGTTATCTTTAATGATAGAGAAGAAAGAGATGCATTTTTGAATAAATATAAAATAAAATTGCATGATAATTATTCAGTAATTGCAAAAGATTTTATTAAAGCAATAGAAAATAAATAAAACTACCTAATATTTTTTAAATACCTTATGCCTGCATAATTTTTTTTTATGCGGGCTTTTTATTATTGCTCACTATAGAATAATATTGATATTATTCCTATAATATTGATATTATTCCTATAATATTGATATTATTCCTATAAATTTAAATTTTTGGAGGTATCAAATATGTTTAGACGATTTACTAGTGCGGTCGGTAATGCCGTTAATCGTGCAAGAGGATGGGTAAACCGTAATATTAGAGGACAAAAAGGTTTGCCAAATTATTCCCGCTCAAGCGTGCGAGGAGCAACGGGTTAATTCTATATTCGAGCGTATCTTAATATGGGATTGAAGAACACCGAGTCCGCTTTAATTACAGAGTTAAAGCGGACTTTAGAATTAAAAGAAGCCGAACTTGAAGACGGCACGATTGTCTCTAATAAAGAGGCTATTTGTCAATTACTTATAGGAAAAGCATTGCAGGGCGATTTACTTGTAATAGATTTAATTGCAAAGTTGGTAAAATAAAATGAACGACAAAAATAAAAAATACCAAGAAAATTTAAAAACGATTAATAAATCTTTATTACAAGGCGATAGCATTACTATAGAAAAAAAGAAAAAAAACGCTATCAATATAAAATATAATAATGAAATTATATACACTATCGGCGGTGATAAACCTATAAAATATACATATGAATATAAACTTAAATTATTAAGAAAATTAGTAGAATATATCGAAACGGAAGAATACCCAACCGTCCCAGATTTTTGTAGAAAACATAGAATATATAAACAACGACTTTATGAATTTGCAAACGAAAAAAGTTTAAATAAAGACGATTTAGGAAAAGAGCCTATAGGACAATACTATTCGGACTGTTTAAAAAGAATGGCAAATAATCAAGAGGCTTTTATTGAAGACAATGCAGTAAATAATAAAGTGCCGTTAGCTTTCGCTATTTTCAAATTAAAACAGTTAGGTTGGACGGACAGGCAACAAATAGAGCATTCGGCAACAGACGATATTATCAAAATGATTGAAGCTAAAAACAAAATGATTAAAGAAGCTATCGATAATAGCGATTTATGATATATACAGAAAAACAAAAATTAGACATTAAATACGGAAACCATCGCTGGAATGTTAAGAGTGGTGCTACCCGCTCGGGAAAAACTTACCTCGACATTGATTTTAAGATAGTTGACAGAATAATTGAAAGAAGAGGTAAAAGCGGTATTGCTATTATTTGCGGGAAGAACTACGGCACTATCGAAAGAAATGTTATCATTCCGCTACGGGAAGTTTACGGTAATTTAATCGGAAGTATTACGAACACTTCAAAAAACAAGTCTACTCATATTATGATAGCAGACGAACCTGTATATTTATTCGGGGCTGGTGATATATCACGCATAGATACTTTAAGAGGCTCAAGTGTAAAATATGCTTATTGCGATGAGGTTGTTTCATACAATCCGTTATTTTTTGAAATGTTAAAATCGAGGTTAGATAAGGAATACTCAATATGCGACTTGACATGCAACCCAGATAATCCTAATCATTGGTTTAAGGAATTTATGGACAGCGATGTTGACAAGTGGATATTACATTTTACTATTGACGACAATCCTTTTTTACCGCCCGTTTTTGTCGAGCAGTTAAAAAAAGAATACGAGGGAACAGTTTATTATGATAGGTATATATTAGGTTTATGGGTAAATGCCGAAGGATTGATATTTTTACAATTTGCTAATAATAAAAATAAATACATTATTGACAGAGCCGAGAATATTATTAAAATTGACATTGGAGTAGATTTTGGCGGGAATAAATCAAAAACTATGTTTATTGCTTCCGCAGTGGTTAGGAAGTTAGAAAACGACAACGGAACATTAAGAGAAGTTTATAAATTAGTAGTCCTTGAAGAGCATCATGTCAGAGAAAAAACACAAGGAGCGGGAATAGACGCAGAGCAAGTAGCGAGAGAGCATTACGATTTTTACAAAAAGATAGCCGAAAAATACAATATTATACCGCAGGTTTCGTGGTGCGACCATTTCGACTTGGCAATTATTCAAATAAGGAATTATCATAAATTAAAAGGTAGTAATCATAAAATCGATAAAGTAGATAAGTCAAGCATTACACTACCCGATTACATACTTACGATTAATAGTCTCCTCAATATAGAAAAATTACTTATTTTAAGTCAAAATATAAGAGTAATAGAGAGCTTGTCGACTTTACTATATGACGAAAAGAGCAGTAAAGACGCAGTATTGGATGACGGCACATGTGATGTAGATACTTATGATGCCTTCCGCTATTCAATTTCACGCTTTTTATTACAAAATAATTTGTATCATTGGACTTATAAATAATGAGCGAAAATGTTAATCAAAATAATGCAGTAAATATAGCTATTGAATATTTACAAAAGGCTTACGGGATTAATTCTAATAGTATATATACAAACCATATACCGTATATGATTGAAAATAAACAATATTTATATTCTAAAGATATAAACAGCACTACAAACAAAGAATACGAATACGATAATGTAAAAGACGAAAACGGACAATATAAATTAGATAAAAAGATAACAACGAAATATAAAAGACAATTACACCCGCATTTACAAGTATGTAAAGAATTTTCTTCTTACTTCTTTAATGAAAAAGTCGATTTCAAATTGGCAGATGCTGAAAACGATGAAGAAAAAGCAGAACTTGAAACTGCATACTTGAGAAAACATTACAACGATAAAGACTTATGGAAACGGCTTGAAAATGAAATGGTAGATGTATTTGGAGTTGGAGCGGTTGGAATAGTTAGCTCTTATGACGAAGTATGGGGAATACAAAATAATTTGTATGACGCCTATTGTATTTTACCGCTTACTATAATTGACAATCAAATTAAAGAAGTGGCTTTTATCGGAACTGATGTTATCGACAATCAAAAGACAAGAATATCTTTACATCGTATTAATTGGACTACCGATACATTTTTGACTGACGAACCTATACCGCAAATATTGACTAACAAAAAAGAAAACGGCTATATAATCGACACTATTACATTAGACCAGAACGGGAATATGATTGAAGCTGAAAGTTTATTAAATAGAATTAGTCCTGTCCGTTTATTTGTAATATTCAAGCCTTTTAATCGTAAATCTTATGATTATGCAAATTGTTTTGGAGTGCCGATTTATGAAGACAGTAAAGATATATGTAAAGGTATAGACGAGATATATGGGGCTATGCAAAAAGATTTGGCAATATCGCAGAATATGTTATTGATTAGTAAATCTTTATTTACTAATCCTATCGACAATAAACTTGAGATACCTGAAAGATTTGCAAACGGGAATACAATACTTTTGGGCGAAGAGGTTTCAAATAGTATTGATAATAAAGCTCTTGTATCGCTTGAAAATCTACAAACTAAAATAAATGAATATTCGCAAAATCTAACTGAAGCGTATAAAATGTTATCATTATCGGTAGGGCTTGGAGCGGAAACATTATCATTAAATAAAGTGTCTACTCCGACAGCCACGCAAGTTATTAGCGATAACGGGCAGAAGTTTACAACATTAAAAAAACATTTCGGACAGATGCGGGATGAAATATGCAAATTAAACTCCGCAATTTTATTTTTAGCTTATGAAAATACTAATAATAAATCATTAGATTATAATATTAGAATAACTTTTAATACAAGCGATAACATATTAGTCGATGACGAAACTTTGAAAGAGCAGGCTTTAAGTCAATTTCAAGCGGGCTTAATGTCGGCTTATCGCTTTTTGACTGAATATGAGAACTTGACAGGCAAGGACTTAATAGACGAATTAGAAAGGTTAGGTTATGACGAGAACGGAAAAAAGACAGGTAATAGCGATTTTAATAATCTTTTTGGAAATATGAACGATAACAACGACAATAAAGATAATAAAGATAATAATGACAATAAGGACGGAAAGGTAAATAATGAATGATTTTTTAATCGAGGAAAGAATATCTACGCTATTATCTTTAATAGATAGTTTACAACTTGACATATTGAAACTTGAAGCAAAAACGGTGTCGAAAGTTATTGAGAAAAAGATAAAACAAAAAGATAAAATTATAAGAGAATATTATAAAGAACTTAATACTTTAATCAATTCAAAACTTTATGATATAGATAAAGATTTAATAAAAGTTATTACCGAGAACGCCGAGCTATACTTAAAAACAGATTTGGAAACTTATAAAAAAGCATTCAAAAAAGGACTTATTAAATCGCAACCTGTTATAACTAAAGCTAATAAAGTGATTTTGGCAAAAAGTATAAAAGCTGGAAAATCTATTATTGACAATACGATTAAAGAATTAAAGATTAATAGCAATAATCAAATATCGAACATTATAACTAAAGCTATATATAATACCAATCAAGGAATACCGAGAGAAAAAAATATAATACAATCGGCAACGGAAATATTTAATAAGAGTATCAATATAAAAGATAATGCGGGCAGAGAATGGAAAGATATTACCGCTTATGTTCGTATGAATGTAAAGAGTATTGGCAATAAAACTTATATATCGCAACAGGAACAGTTAGCAGAAGATATAGGAATACCTAAAAAAGACAGGAAAATCGAGGTTTCAAGCCATCACGGAAGCCGTCCCGAACATGCGGTTTGGCAAGGACGGGTATATTCTTATAAAGATTTTGTAAGTATATGTAAACCGAATACGGCAACGGGTATTTGCGGAATAAACTGCAGGCATCGTTATTATGAGTTTATAGACGGAATAAGTAAACCTGTTTTTACTCATTACAACGAAGAAGAGGATAAAAAAAGATATGAAATACAACAAAAACAGCGATATATCGAAGCGAATATAAGAAAATATAAGCAACAATTAGTAATATCGGAAAATATGGGACTTGATACAACGAAAGCAAAAAATAAAGTTTCGGAATGGCAAGAACGGGCAAGACAACATACGAAAGAATATAATACTTTAAGAAGATATTATAGAGAAAAAATAAATTAATTTTAAGGAGAGAGTATATATGTTTAATATTATAATCGAAAGAAAAAAAGGATATGCAGGAATACAGAAAAAAGGCAGGGCGAAAATTGAAGGCTCAACAATAGGAATATTGAAGGTTTATGAAACGGAAGGCAAGGCGTATCCGAGCGGTGATGAAAAAAGTTTATTTGATTGTTTTACTTTAGAAAATGAAGGGGCTTCGACAGATACGGCGGGACAAGATAAAAGAATAATGCCGAGAGAATATAATATTGAATGGTCGACAACTTCTGTATGTATTCCGAAAAAATACAAAGGACAAGGGCTTTTACTTTCATGTGATAGTATAATGCCGTCTTTTAGGAGACGCAGAATATTAATCCATATTGGCAATTATCCGCAAGATACGGAAGGATGCATTTTATTAGGTTTGAAAGATAATAATAACGGAACTATAGGACAATCTACCGATGCTGTTTTACAATTTTATAATTTTGTAAAAGAACGAGGTGTAGAAAACTTTAGGTTAATAGTAAAGGAAATGTAATGCAATTTTTTTCATTTTTTTAACTTCTTTTTATTAATTTGAATTGCCTGCGATAGTTTTTCACAATTTTTCTATCGCAGGTTTTATAAAAAAAGTTATGTAAAGCGAGGGCTATGATTTGACTAATAAAAAAGCAAGTAGACAAGCAAAAGATATGAAAGAGCGACTTTCATTTTTAGAGACGGTAATTGGTTATAATGAAAATAGCGAGCGAAACGGCAACGGCATTATTACTTTACTTGACAATATATTTGAAAAAATAAAAGCGAGCGAGGATAGAGTAGATAGATTAGATAATTGGAGTAGTGATAGATATAACGAACTTAATAATAAAATAGAAAAAATCGAGCAAACTTTGGATATATTAAAAAAACAACTATATAGCATTAACGAGCAGTATGTTATATTAAATAATTCTTTGAAAAGTATTACTGATAAAATAAGCAAGTATGAAGAGAGTTTAAAAAGTCATAGCGATTTATTAAGCGATGCCGTGACGGGCAATAAATTAATGAAAGTAGTGAAAGGTGTGGGGATTTTGAGCGGTTTTTTATTAGCTTTAGGAACGATTTTTGGAACTATAGCTTTTATATATAATAAATTAATGAATTAAGGCAGTATATAATGATTAATTTTTTATTTGGAAGTTTCGTATTTATATTATTTTTGTTAATAGTATGCGTAATGGTTTTTTGGAGTATCGATGACTAAAGAGAAATATTTTTATATGATTGATATTAAGGATGTAGACAGAGTATTTGACTATGAAGCATACATTAATTATTTTCGGAATAAAAATAATGTTAGTCGTTTGACGATTGACTTTATAAATAAAATGCGGAGGTTAAAAAAGGTTTATGATAAAACACAATGCTAAAAATATAAGTAATATACTCAAAATAGTTATAGTCGGTTTTATATTTTTTAATTATATGTATCAAAGTAAAATTGCAGGGCATCCGCTCACGAGCGATGAAGGTAAATGTTTATTATATATTGCTATATGCGGTTTTTTAATATTATGTCCGATTGACGCCAGCATTTTTATAAAAAATCTAAAATCGATTAATGAAGTAAAAAAGGAGCGAGACAATGAAAATGCTTGAAGATTGTATTAAAGAAATAGACGAAAAAATAAACTTTAATCAAAATGATGCGCAGAAAGAATTATATAAATCAATTTATTATCATTTATTAGATTATAAAGATATTTTGAATAAGACTATTGAATTGAATAATGAAATTGATAATATATCGAAACGCTGGAGATTAGTAAAGAAAGCAAATGAAAAATAAATAAAAATAGCGAGGTAAAAATTATGGCAAAAATAATAATCGGCATAATAATTGGAGTATTGATAGTATTATCTATCATATATCGTAAGCAAGTGAAAGACGGCTTTATAACAGTTAAGGCATTCTTTCAAAAGATAGTAGGCAAAATCAAAAGTAGAAAAAAATGAGTATAGCTTTAATTTTAGGTATAGTTAAAAAGTTATTTTCGGTTTTGACGAACAAATGGACTTATTTTATATTGACTATTATTATAAGTTTATTAGTGATAACTTATTTAATAGTCGATATAAAGAAAAAAGATAAATATATAATAAATTTATCTACTGAAATAACTAATTTGACTATAAGTAATGTATTCTATCAAAATGAAATATTAGACAGAGAGGACGAAATAAGGGAATTGAATATATATAATAATAGTTTAAGTAAAATTAATCGTATAGTTATACGAACGATGCCGAACGAAGATATAATTGCATATGATAGTATTTCAAATGATTTTATGGAGACGCAATCAAAATGAGAAAATCTTTAATTCTTTTTTCTATGCTATTTATTTTAGGATGTGCGGCGAAGGTAAAATATATAACAGTTCCTCTAACGAAACCGCCTGCTCGCTATGAAATATATACGATAACAAATACACAGCAGGCTTTACTTGAATATAGAAAAGCAACAATGAGATTGGCAAGATGGCAGAATTGGTATAATCGACAAGTTGGTAGTAATTATTTTAATTATAAAAATTATACTAATATAATTCCACAATATTTTGAAAGCGATACTAATTATATTATTTTTACAAACATGTCAACAAATATAATAACTAATGAACTAATAACGACAAATACAAATGAAATACGAAATAAATAAAGACGACTTATTAAAATTAAAGAATAGACTTAAAGATATTCAAGCTAAAAATGAAAGCAATAAATATTATATTGACTTGAGAATAAAAGACCGCTCTTACGAACAGTTAAAATTGTATTGGGGAGCTTGGCTTCCAGCAATTCTTTACTTTTTGAAAGACGATATTAAATTAAATAGCGTAGAAGAATTACATATATATTTGAAAGAGTATTATTGCTATCAAAAGAATAAAGAGGAGTATTTTAAGCAAGTCGAAATTATGGGAAAGAAAAGATTTATATGTATTTTTAGTATCAATTTTGATAAATGTAAACAAGAAGTTTTTAACGATTATATAGATTTCGTATTAAATCATTTTTATAATTTACTTAATATAGATATATCGAATATAGACGACTTATTAATTGAATATAATAAAGCTATAAATATAGTGTCCTCAATATAGAAAAAACGGGCGCTAATTAATATAATTTTCTTATACTCATTGATAATAGAGTTATAAAATATTATCGGGCTTGGTAGCAAGCAATAAAAACTAAAATCTGTCGAGAGACATTTAAATCAAGGAGACTTTTATAAGTATGGAGAACACAATATTAAACGATTTGCAAGGTATTTTCGGGGATAAGCCTATAAGTTTTGACGATTTCAAAAAAGGATTGGAAACTAACAAAATCAAGTTAGGAAACCTTGAAGGCGGTAATTATATCGCTAAAGAGAGATTTAATAAACTTGAAGAGGAATACAAGACTTTAGAAACGAAAAATAAAGAGCTTATGGACATGTCGGAAAAACACCAAAAAGAAATAGCTAAACTCAATAAAGAGAGCATATCGAAAGAAGAATATGACAAGCGAATGGAAGAAATCCAAGCGAAGCATAAAGGCGAAATAGATACTCTCAAAAAAGGGATGGAAGAGGCTCAACGAAATAGTATTATTTCTAACTTTTTGGATAAATATCCGATAGCTCCGAATTGTAAAGAGTTTGTAATTGGCAAGTTAGACAAGGACATTATAAGAGTGGATGGCGACAAGGTATTAGGTTTGGAAGACCAAATGAAGAATCTAATGGAAAATTATAGCTCTTTATTTATACAATCTAAACCCGCTGGAGCTACTCCGAATGCCGCAGGCACTTCTTCGGCAAATCCATCACTACCTACTTTTTCGGATGACCCGAATGAGCGGGTGCAACAATTAAAAGAACTAAAAGAAAAAGACTTTACCGCATATAAAAAATATATGGCAAGTAAGGGCTTAAAAGTATAAGAATACAAGGAGTAAATATTATGGCAGTATTATCACCAACGCAAGCAAATGTCCCTTTTGACCCTGAAATATTTCTTGCATTATCGCAAGAATATAGCACAGAGAAAAACCTACTCGTGACGAGCGGGGCTTTGGCATTCGACCAAGAATTATATAATATAGCTATGGCAAATGCAGGAAAAATAACAAGAGCATCATGGCTTTACGATTTCAAGGATGCTGACTATTGGGACGGACAACACAACACCGAAGTAGACAGTATCGGACATAAAGAGCAGACTTCCGTTATAGTTCGCAAATATAAAATTTGGGGCTGGAACGAGCTAACAAGATATATGACAAGAGGCAAGACGCCCGAAGTTGCTATAAACGACATCGTGACGGAACATAAAAACACTTCGTTAAAACGCTGTATGTTATCTATGTTAAAAGGCAATTTTGCTAATACCGAAGTAGCAAAAAAACTTGTCTATGATATATCTACAAAGAGTATGACCTCTGCGGATTATATCAAAGCAAAAACGAAGTTCTGGGGCGATATGGCGGATAGCGCATCTTTAGTAATTATGCATAGCGTAGTATATGCAAATTTGCTAACGAAACTAACCGAAACGCAGATGGTTAATTTCTTACAAGGAGCGCAAATATTGGTAGACGATAGTATTACGGCTGGCACGGGCAATATATACGAAACATATATATTGAGAAACGGTGCTATAAGATGGACGGGCGATTTACCATTAAGAAATGCGGGCGCATTTGTTGAAAGCGACCAACAAAAAAATCAAGGTGAAGAGTATATAGGTTATAGAAGAGCCTTCTTATTCGAGCCTGTCGGATTATCTTTTAAGGGAACATTGACTAAACCGCTCACGGCTCAAAATAGCGAGTTAGAAGTTGGCACAAATTGGGAAATGGTGCTTGAACCTAAAAAAGTGGGAATAGCTATGATAAAATCGAAAGAGGTTTTGGAAGAAACAGCAACGGCAGAGGCTAAAAGAACAGAATGATGGACGAGATACTAACTTACGAAAAGTTTAAAGAAGAGTATCCGAACTCCAAGATAACTGAAAACGATTACAAGGCTTTATATAAAGTGTCGAGAGACTATATATTAAGCCGTATCGTTTACAGTTATGATATTTTAAGCGAAGAGAATAAAAAAGATATTCAATTTTATATACTCTATCAAATAAATTATTTTGGAGAGAACGAGCTTGAAAAAAGCGGAGTAGTAAGTCAAAGTATTAACGGCACATCATTAAGTTTTAATAGCGATAATAAGCAGGGCGACTTGAATATTGCAGGTATTGTAAATAATTGGCTCAAGAGAAGCCCGTTGGGAGTTAGACGCATATGAGTAAGTGGATACCATTACCGAAGGCAAGCCTGCCTTATACGATTATGTTATTCACGGCATTTGCGAGTAATACCAGCGATAATATAGATAGCGAGTATGCTAACTATGTTATGCCGACAGTGATAGAGAATGTAAACTATACCAGAAATTCGATATATCAACAAAGTAATAATGGAATAGCTCCGCTTGGCAATTATTCGGTTGTTATCGACATGTCTACAAGCAAGTTTTACCGAATGATAGAAGGCGAGCGACATGAAGTTAGTTATTTGGATATAATAGATTTTGGGAGTAAAGGTTTTGACGAACAGACTAAAGATTATTGGACGATACAGCAAAAAACTTCAAGTTTTATTTTAGGTATCTGCGAAAAGTATAATAACGGTTTGAAGGTAGAGAAAAAGCTAATAAGAAGTATCGATTTTAAAAAGTTAGGTTTTACCTATCATACAATAACAAATATCGATATTGGAGGGTTTGGCAACAAGCCTGACTTATTGACTTTGACGGGGAATATATGATTAAAGTTAGTGTAATTAATAATATTACTGAAGAGGCATTATTAAAGCAACTTAATGCGAAAATAAAAAATGCTTCTGCGGTTTTAGTTAATGAAATAGCAAGAGTATCTGCTCCGTTTGTTCCTTATCTTTCGGGTAGTTTGTATGATACAATGAAGTTTGAAAAGAGAGGCGACAAATTCGTTGGTATATCGTATAACATGCCTTATGCACGCCGTATTTGGTATGGCGACCCAAATTGGAATTATACGAAGGAAACGCACCCTCAAGCTTGCCCTCGCTGGATTATCAGGGCTTTTGAAGTTCATAAAAATGATATTATGAAATCGGTTGTTGAGGCTTTTAATGAAGTTTAATGGTATTTACGATGCTTTATATGACTACTTAAAAAAGGTTATAGAAAGCTATGAAGACGAAGATATTACACTTGAGAAGACGGTAAACATTGAAATAATGAATATCGAAAACTCTAACGGAATATTGATACAAAAGATAGGTTCTAATCCTATCGATAGTGTCAGTATATGCGGAAAGAAAGATTTAATATTTAAGTTTTCTATAAAGTCGATACAGGCATACACGCCGTCCGATAACATAAATAAACTTCAAATAGTGCAATCGCTTGATAAATTAGGCGATTATATAGAGAAAGAATACAAGAGCGGGAGAAACATCCCAACATTGCCTTTTGAATGCGAAAGTATCGGGATAGAGGTGTTAAATTCCGCTTCAGTAGTAGAAAGTTCGGAGGATAGGATAACTGCGGTTATAGACCTGCAGTTTAACTATTCGACATATTATTAAAAAAATAAATACAAGGAGAATAAAGATGCAAATAGCAAGAGAAAAAGTAAGAATATACGCTTTAGTGCCAGACACTCAAGGAGCAAACGGCGATAAAAAGTATTATATTGTAGGAAGAGGCACGGCTTCAGGCACTATAGCTTTCGGCTATGCTTTGGAAGAACAAAAAGATATAACGCAAGCTCAATCTTCACAATCGATAAATAAGGGCGCATGGAGTATTCAAATAACAGGAAAAGCCGAGACTTCAGACAATGTTCATAACTATATTACGATGAACTCTATACGAGGAAATACAGAAAACTTACTTATGGATATTTTAATCGTATTTGAATATATACATAAGAGAGACACAGTTAATACGGCTTTGGCTTTAAGCGGTAAAGGAGTATTACCGTTGACTTCAATCGGCGGTGATGGACAGGCTAAAATCCAAATTGACGGCACTTTGTCGACTTCTGGCGACTTGACGATTGGAAGTTTGACATTGAATGAATGCGGATTATCTGGCGTATATAAACCTGACACCGACATTTACGAAATAGCTTCTTTTACGGCTGGCGATATAAATACGAATTTAGACCCGAAGGTAGCGGCTGTAGATGGCGAACAAAAAGAGAATACAGGACAAGATACTCGAGTCAATACAGAAGGAAAAGACACCCCGAATGGAGATGTTGGAACAGAACAGATAGACCAAGTATAATAAAATAATCTTATATAGGGTATATCGTTTATAAAACGAATACCCTATATATTTATAAAGAGAGAGAGAGAGATTATATGCCGACTAAAAAGAAAAATGTAAAAAAAGATAGAGTTATTACTTATGACAAGAGCGGGATTAAGATTATAGACAAGTTTTTTGATGTAAACCAAGAATTGCCTTCGGCTGAAATGCTCGGGGAGATAATAAAGTATCGCTATATTCAAAAAAACATAGATACTCAAATAAACAACTATACGGGAATAATAGAACAAATAGATAAACAACAAACTGAAATATTAAAGAACTTTACGAACACGAGCATAAGTGAGTTTAACGAGCTTGAACGACAAAAAGAAAATTATATTGAAAAAATCGGAAGTATCTATAAAGATACTTTGGAAAGTGTTTATAATATTCTTAATTGGCTATTAGGAAACGAGGCTGTCGATTATATTAAAAATAAGTCTATACCTATGAACTCTGTTTATGAAGTATTATACGAAGCGCTTAAAAGAAATAGTTATATATCTGACAAGATGAACGATGCTACTTAATAAATGTCCGAATGCTATACAAATATACGATAGAGTATTTGATATAGAAACGAATGCACGATTATGGCTTAATATTTCAATACAATTAAGTAAAGTAAATAATGCTTATCAAGTAATCGATATATTATTTTCTGCGATAAAAAACAAAAAAGATATAAACGAAGAATACAATAATAAATTACTTGAAAAATTATATTGGTTTTTGAATTGTGGAAAAACTAATAATGAAATTAAAGCCGAAAGCGAGAAAGCAACGAGAGGGAGTAATGAAAAATTATACTCTTTTGAGAAGGACGATACTTTAATTTTTTCTGCATTTTACAGAACTTATAAAATCGACATTGAAGCCGAACTAGATACTCTTCATTGGTGGAAATTTATGGCAATGTTTAACGATTTGGATGAAAAAAGTAAATTAGTCGGAGTATATATGTATTATCGTGGATTAGACATTAATGAAAGTAGTATTTACAAACATGCGAGTGAAAGAGAAAAACAGAAAATACTTGAAATGAAAAACTTTGTATCGCTTGAAAGTAAGAATATTGGAAGTAATATAGATAATGCGGAAGAGGAAAAAATAAGATTAGAAAGATTAAAAATATTGGAGGCGCAAAAGAATGGCAACGGAAACTGAAGGTATAATAATACCCATTCAAATTGACGGCAATCTATTAAAGAACGACTTAAAAACGGGTATAAACGATGTTAATAATTTCGTAAGTGAAATTAAGAAAAGTTTTGAAGGACTTAATAAACAAGCCGTTTTTAAGATGAATAAGCAAGCGCTTGCTAAAGATATAGAAGACATACAGGAACAACTAAAAAGCCTCGATAAAAATAAATTAAAATTGTCTGCGGAAATAGAGACTAAAGATATACGGAAACAACTTGACTTTATCGAAGAACAGAGCAAAAGATTAAATCAAAAATTAAAGTTTAGAATGGAAGTGCAGGAAGCGAAAGGCAAGAGTTTACGAACATTAAATAAAGAAATTAAAGATATAAATAATCTATTGAAAGAAAAAAATAAAGTTATCGTAGATGCCGATACTCAAACATTTAAGAAAACACAGAAAGAAATTGATGATTTGGAAAAGCAATTAAAGAAATTAGAAGAGACAAGAGACTTAAAAGTCGAAATAAATAAAAATAATTTAAGTCAAATACAAGCCTCATTATCGACAATGAAAAAAATGGCATTGGGAGTAGCGGCTGGAGTTGGAGCTATTACTGCGGCTCTTGTTGGCACTACAAAACAAGCGATGGATTTCGAGACGGCTTTTGCGGAGGTTAGAACATTAATAAACGACATGCCTGAAAGTGGACTTAATCAATTAAAGCAAGGCTTGATTGATTTATCGAAACAGACGGGAATATTAACGGGCGAGAGTATCCCTGCAATGTATCAAGCAATATCCGCATCCGTGCCTGCCGACAATGTAGTTAGCTTTTTAGAAGTAGCGAGTAAAAATGCGATTGGAGGCGTGACGGATTTGCAAACATCCGTTGACGGATTAACGAACATATTAAACGCCTATGCTATGGAAACAAGCGAGGTAATGAATGTATCGGACTTAATGTTTGAAACAATGAAACGGGGAAAGACGACAATCGGGGAATTATCAAGGAGCTATTTTAATGTAATACCGTATGCGGCATCGGCGGGCGTAGCTTTCAGAGATATATCGGCGGCTATGGCAACGATAACGGCTCAAGGAACGCCGACAAGCGTAGCTACTACTCAATTAAGACAAGCGATAGTCGAATTATCGAATGAAGGAAGTCAAGTAGGAAAAACATTTCAATCTTTGGCGGGTAAAAGTTTTAAAGATTTTATCGCAAGCGGAAAGAATTTGCAGGACGCTTTACAACTTTTAGAAAAAAAAGCGAAAGCATCGAATGTAGGAATAAATACTTTATTTAGTTCTGTAGAGGCGGGAGCATCAGTATTAGGATTAGTGGGAAATAACACGCAGAGATTTACGGCAGATATGGAAGCTATGGCTAACGCTGCTGGCGCTACGGAAGAAGCATTTAAGAAAATAGACGAGACGCCCGCTCAAAGATTAAAGAAAATAAGAGCGCAATTTTCGGCAATCACTTTGGAAATAGGCAATAAGTTATTACCGACTGCAGAGAAACTAATAGCAATAGCGGAAAAAAACATGCCTAAAATATCAAAAACGATTGAAGCGGTAGGCAGTGTTATTGTAGGATTAGTAAAAAATATGAATATCTTATTACCGATAGTGGCTGGAGTTGGAGCTGGCTTTTTGGGATTGAATATAGCTCTAGCAATAACCGCTCCTGCAAGTATGGGAGTGGCTACGGGGATTAAGGCTATAGCCGCAAGTTTCACTTTATTAAACGCTCAAACGGGCGGACTTATAATAGCTATCGGTTTATTGGCTACGGCTATAGTATCGCTTATTACTAATTTTGAAACGGTGGCAAAATGGGCGGATAAATTATTAGCAAAGTTAGGTAATTTGAATAGTCAAATGAAAGTCGCTGGGCAACAAGCTGAAAAATCAAGTCATGCTATGAGCGAGAATGCGAAAGCGATACAGTCGGGTAGCGATGCTTTAACGGAACTTATATTAACTTACGATAAACTTAATAAAAAAACAAATAGAACAGCAGAAGAGAACGAGAAATTAAAAAATACTTTTAAGGAATTAGCAAAAGAAATGCCAGAATTGGCAGAGGCTATAGAAAAGAATGGTGGAAAGATTGACGATAATATAGGATTAGATAAATTCTATACAGAAGAAGAACGAGGACAAAAAGATTTAGCAAACAAATCTTATTTAGACGCCGATAACGCATATAAAAAAGCTGTAGAACAGAGAATAGATTTAGAAAAAAGGCAAGCACAAGCAAAGGAATATACAAAAAAGAATTACGATAAAAGTATAGCAGATGCACTTAAAAAAGAAGCAGAGGCTATGGAATTAAAAAACAAAGCACAATCTGAAATGATTAGATTATCGGAAACATTAAAAAAAAGACGAGGTGGTTATAAAACAAGTGATACTTCTACAGGCATAACAGATACGGGAATGGATGCAGATGTAGGCGGTGGTAATGAGAAAGACCCTATTGCTGAATTAAAGAAACGCTGGAAAGCAAATAAAGAATTTATTAATAAAACTATATCGGATGAAGAGAAGAAGAATGAGGCTTTACTTGAAGAAAATAAAAAATTCTTTAGTGATTTGGAAAAACTTACAAAAGAGACAAACGCTAAACTTATAGCGGAAGGAAAAAATAAATCGGCAACCGAAAAAAAATATTTGCAAGGCTTGGTAAAAGATAATATATGGGCGAGGGAAGAATTAGAAAAATTAAATAAAGACGATTTACATAAAAAAAGATTAGAATTATTGGAAAAAGAATATAATGCAAATGTAAAAACTATAGAGAAAACGATTGAAGACGAAGAAGAAAAAAACGCAACCTTGAAAGCACGATATAAAAAATATTTGCAAGATGTAATAACCGAAAAAGAAAATCAATTAAATAAACTTAATGCTTTGTCTCAAGAAGAAAGAGAGGCTCGAGCTGACGAAATAGCGGGATTAGAAAACGACTTAAAAGACTTAAGAAAAAAATTAAAAGATGCGGGAGGCGATGGCGACACTTTAGGCGAAGCATTGAAAAAGCAATGGCAAAATATAGTTAGTCATGTGCAAAACGCTGTTAATTCTTTGGCTAATATTTGGTCGACAATGTGGAGTAATCAAATTGATGTCGTGCAGGATACTTTAGACAAAGAATTAAAAATAATAGAAGACACTTTAGACGAAGAATTGGCAAGGATAGAGGAAAACCTTAAAGAACAGCAAAAAATGTATGATAAACAAATAAAAGCGACAAAAGAAAGAGAAGACGAAAGAAAAAAGATAATTGAAGATACTCAAAAAGAAATAGACGAGATAAACGAAGAAATCGGCGAACACATGACTGAAGAAAAATATAAACAGTTAGAAGAACAACGGGAGGCTTTGGAAGAGAAATTGCAAGCCGAACAAGAGGCTTTGGAACAAGACGAACTCTACAGGCAAGAATTGGAAACTCAAAAACAATTAAGAGAAGACGAAGCTCGAGATTTGAAACAACAGAAAGAAGACGAAGCTCAAGATTTGAAAGAAAAAAAGGAAAAAGAAGCGGCTATTAAAACTGCCGAACTTAAAAGAAAGCAAGCGATTATGGATAAGACAACGGGCATATTTAATGCAACCGTAGCATTGGCAAGCGGTATAGCTCAAGCAACAGCTGCAGGCTCGGTATTCCCTGCCGTATTAATCCCGCTTTATGTTGGTATGGTTGTAGCTGCAGCTGCAGGACAAATAGCGGCTATAGCTGCCACGCCTTTACCTGAAATACCTCAATTTGCTTCGGGCGGTTATGTTCCGAGCGGTAATGAAAATTATTATAAAGGACTTGTTGGAACGAGCGGTAATGAAAAAGATAAAACTTTAATATGGGCTTCGGAAGGCGAGCGGGTATTAAATCACGCCGAAACTAAACAATGGGAATATTATCAGAGTAGAGAATTAAAGAGTATAAATAATAATACGATAAATAATAAAAATCCTGTTGTCAATTTGGGTGGTATAACGATAAATGCGGGAATAGGACAAGACGCTAAAAAATTGGCTAATTTGTCTGGTAAGGCTATAGCAAAATCGGTAGTGATGGCAATAACGAGAGGTTATAATTCATAAAAAAACTGTTGACTTTTTATAAAAAATGTTTTATATTTTTTATAAATTAAATAAATAGGTATTTAAAATTTATGAGTATAAAGACTTACAATAATATTTTATTATACGGTTCAATTTCAATATTAATATTTTTTATTCTTTCGCTTATAACGGGACTTTTAGGTTTATTTATAATTTTTGGTTTTTGGGGTGTGCTTTATTTAATTTTTATCGCAGTAAAAAGACATCAAGCCATAGAGGAAGAAAATAATCGGTTAGATTTGGAAATAAAAATAAATATGTTAAATAGAGAAGAAGAAGAATTAGAAAGTATAAACGAAAATATAGATATTAATAAACCAGAAATAGATAATAATTATATGCCAATAAAAAAACAAGACGATAAAATAAGGTTTTATACCGAAGAAGATTATAACACTACAGATATTACAAAAATATTTTATGATGTAGACGGCTCGGGCGGTGTTTTAGTCGGAAATATGCGGGAAAGAGTGAAACAAGATTTAAACTCTATCAATAAGTTTATAAGAGAAGCTCAAGATATGCGAATACCTGTGAAACCGTTTTTTAATATAGATATAGATAAAGTTATTTTTGATTTGCCGAATGAAAATCAAGACCAAATTATGTCTTATACTCACTTTATTAAAGAAAATCTAACAAAAACAGGGAAAACTCCAAAATATCCGTATCGCTTATTTTTTAGGACTGTAGAATATGCATGGATTGAAAGCGATGGCATAATATCGACAAAAAAATATGATACCATTCACGGCAATTTATATTATTTAGAAAATCAGACAATAGGCAAGGCGTGGTTTGTAATGTGGAAGCAACATAATTCATATAAAATAGAATTAAAATTAATTGACAATATTTTATCGTTAGGTAAAATAGAATACTCGACACCTAACCATCAATATTACGAAACTTTATATAAATCGGAGGATAAAAAATGAAAACAAAAATAATTTTAATTTTTATATTATTTGTCTTATCTTTATTTTCGCAAGTAGAAATAGAAGACGATGCCCTTTTTGTTAGAGTTCCAGAATATAAAAACAAAAACCTACACTGCGAAATTGTAATTATGAAAACGGGCGGTTGGGCTATCTATTTTATAGAAACAGACGAAAAAATTAACATAATAACAACCGATAATTATAGATATAATTTTAAATCGTCTGAAGTAAACAATGATAATGGTTTTTGGATGTCTACTACAATATCATTAGATAACGATACACAAAAAAAAATACTTAAAGATATTATAAATTCAGAATATGTTATAATAACAACAGAAAAAAAGGTTTACGGTTTTTATTTTAGTAAATACAAAAAAGAATTGGAAAATAATGCATTCTATAAAAAGATAATGCAATAATATTACTTGACAAAAAATAAAAATTATTTAAAATATAATTATGGACGATAAAGAAATCATAAATGAAAGTATCAAGGTTGCCGATGTTTTGGCAAAAGAATTGTCATTTTGGAAACGGTTATTTATTTATGCCTGCAGTGTATTATTATCAGTTTTAATTGTTTTTGGAATATTGGCTTATATCTATATTTATAATACCGAAACGATTATAGAAACAACTACGCAGGACGGATTTCAAACGCAATATAAAGGCAGTAATAATATCACTATAACGACAAGCGATATAACCAACGATAATATTATAAAAATATTGGAGGGACGCGATGGCAAGACAAACTATTAAAAAATATAAACGAACGAGAAGAAAGGCAATTAAAACGCCGAAAATAAAGAAAAAATGAAAATTAAATTATTACTATTTTTATTTATTATATTTTGCTATTCCTACTCTGTAGAATACTCCGACACTATCACGGACAGAGACTTTACAATTATTAAAGTTAGAGACGGCGACACTTTTATTATAGATATTCCAAATATACCTGATGTATTCGGTAAAAACATAGCGGTTAGAATACGAGGCATTGACACGCCCGAACTTAACGACAGCAGAGAAGAAATAAGAAAAATATCTATTCAAGCAAAAGAAGAATTAGAAAGGTTATTATTAAACGCTAAAGAAATAACTTTATATAATTTAGGACGGGATAAATATTTTAGATTATTGGCAAGTGTAAAAGTCGATAATGTTGATGTATCGGAATATTTGATTAAAAAAGGACTTGCTAAAAAATATAACGGAGGCAAAAAAGAATGGTAAAAAATGATTTAGACAAATTTGACGATATAACAAAATTAATATTAGTAAACGCTGGAATAGAGGTTTTAAAATCTAATCTTTATAATACCTTTCTAAAATTACCAGAAGAAAAACAAAAATTATTTTTGGAAAAATTAAAAGAAATAAATAAATAACTCTCTCTCCTCACTATAGAATAATCGACACGACTTACTTATAATTTAATTATGAGTAAGAGAATATGGTCTAACCTTGAATTTATACTAACCGACACGAATACGGGTGAAACTTTACACTTGGGCGAAGGCTCAAAAACATACCCGTCTATTTCAAGCGATGAGGCTTTATTTAATGCTTTACAATCATTTACTGTAGAAGAAGACGAAGGACGGACTATTCCTATTAAATTATTATTAAGGAATATGAATGAAACCGCTTTTTTGAATGCCTTTCTTAATCCGAAACGAAAATATAATTTAAAAGTTATTAGAGATGGCTTGAATTACTACACGCAATGCACGGCATTAGAACCCGAGCCTGCGGGAATTGACGATTTATACGGAGACAGTCAAAAAGGTATAACCTATACCGTCAACCTTCAATTATTGGCAAGTCGGAATTATTTTGAAAGCGACCCGATAAGTAGTAATAGTGTTGGCAGTCAATTATCGGAAAACTTTATGTTTGGAGTATCTTATCCGCTTGATATGAAGCAATATATTTTTTCGGCAAAATTACCTATACAGCCTGTCGTTGTTAACAATCAAGGTGGCGATAATATCGGCTTTACTCTAACGATAACGCCTAAAGCTCCTTTAATCAATCCGATTTTACGCAATGAGACAACAGGGCTTGAAATGAAAATATTTATACGAGCTGAAGTTGGCGACACTTTAATTATAGATACGAGAGACAAGACAGTATCGCTTAACGGTGTTTATTATGAGAATGTAAAGAGAATACAAGATAATTGGCTCAAGTTAGAATTAGGGAATAATACATTAAAGTTTGATGCCGATACGGGCGGTGGCTCTGCTGATGCTTATATTGTATTTAGAAATAAATATCGAGGCTTTTAATGAAAAATCCGCAAAACATAGACGAATTATATATATTTGATTATGATTTTAATTTTTTATGTAATATAAAAGAGTTTAAAAAACTTGAGTGGACAGAGAAGATATTTGAAGCCGACAGCTTTACTTTGGAATTAGAGTTTAAAAAAGAAAGGAATACGAGGACGGCAGAGTATAACTATTATAAGACTTTATACGATGCGATAGTAGGCTCAAATAGATATTATGATAACGAACAAAAAAAATATAAGAGCGGTTTTTATTATCCACGCTTTATTATAACGAACGCCGATAGCGGACTAACGCCTATAGCATATATACAAAGTTATAAGTTTACAGACGAGGGAACGCTTGAAATAAAAGGCGAAGGTTTTTTACAATTTTTAGAAAAAAGATATACGATTAAAAAAGAATATATACCTACCGATGAAAATAATGATAAATGCGGACGGGTAATGTGTAGAATAATCAACGATAATAATAACAATAGTCAAACTAATTTTATGCCTTTCTTTGTTGCTAATGAATATGATAACGATAATGGAGAGGAGATATATGTTAGTTGTGAAAGGAAAGATACTTTATATAAAAAATTAAAAACTCTTTCGGAAGCATACGAAGTAGGAATGCGAACGCTTTACCATCCCGAAGAAAAAAAGATATATTTCAAAACTATAAAATATCCAAAAAAAGATTTGCAAGATTTAAGAGTATTAAGCGAAGACGATGACAATGTAGTATCTATCGCTATGGAAGTAGACATTGATAAATATCGTAATTATGTATTAGTCGAAGGCGAAGAAAATGTAATAATAGATATTAGACAAGATAAAGAAAAAGAGCCTGCCCTTGAATTAGTAATACAATCGAATAAAAAGCGAGGCAGTAAAACATTAGAACAATATAAAAAAATACTTGAAGCCGAAGGCAGAGAAAAACTTTCAAAATATCTTATGGAAGAGGCTTTCGATATTGAACCTACGCAAGATGTAAAAGTAGATTTGGGCGAATATGTTTTATGCAAATTAGATTTAGGATACGAAACTATTTATAAACAATTATTAGTAAGCGAGATAACGCATACTATAGAAAATGGCAAATATACACGAGAGGTTGCTTTTGGTAAACCTTTCGGATTAATAAATGAATTACAAAACAAGATTTTGGAGGAATAAAAATGCAAAGAAATGGAATAACGCAAGATATAACGGTTTTACCCGTGAACTCTCAACCTATAATGGTTGTGCAAATTGGAAGCGGTGAGAATATAGAATTGATACGATGGGGTATCGATACTATTATAGAGTATTATTTCGAAACTACAGAATTATGGAATGAGGCTAAAGTATTATCGCCTTCTTCTGTAAAAGACGAGAAAACGCAAGAAGTTGTTAACCTTCAAGCGAACACGCCTGTAAGATTAAAAGAAAATCCGACAACGAGCGGTTTATTAGTATTATCGACTAAAATGTATGATATAGAATATAACGCCGAAGATTTACAAACGACTTATCAATTCTTATATGGTAGCGGAATAGTAAAAGATAAATTATACGGAAATATAATTGCATCTGGCGGTAGACAAATAACTGTAAGTTCGTCTCAATTTGTTATAGACGGTTTTGTAGGATTTTTTAAGTCTCCGCAAAGTGTTATTGTAGATATTGGGGACGGTTCGGTTAGAAAAGATTTACTTATATTAAGAAAAGTGCAAGCTGAAGGCGATGTATATTTATGTATAAAAAGAGGCATCCCTTCCCCTAATCCCGAGCCTCCGAAATTAACTCAAAATACGAATGGAATATATGAAATAGCTTTAGCGGAAATATCGGTGCAGGCAAATAGTCAAACAATAAGTCAAGGCGATATTAAAGATGTCCGTCCGACAGGCTTTTTATCTATTATCAATATGATGTATCCTATAGGCTCAATTTATATAAGTTTAGATAAAGACTTTGACCCGAATAACACTTGGCAAGGCACTAAATGGGAATTATTAGAAGAAGGACTTTTTATTGAAGCGACACAAAATAATAGTCAAGTCGGCATAAAAACCCCTGCTGGTTTGCCAGATATAACAGGGACTACGAGTTCTCATGTTGGGAATAATGTTTATTTATGGAATAATACGGATGGTGCTTTTTATTCAGACGAAATCATTGATGCTTATGACCCTGTCTATGATGATAATATTAAACGCACTAAAACGAAAAAGATTCGTTTTAGTGCAAGTAGAAGTAATATAATATACGGCAGGTCTAATACTGTGCAGCCTCATTCGATAAGATGTTTTATTTGGCAGAGGACAAAGTAATGAAACATAAAGAATTTACTTTAAGCGATGTTAATATTATTTTAAATATGCCAGAAAAGGAATATATCGATACTCTTTTGTCTTTAGTCAATCTAACGGATAAGGAAAGAGAAACTATCGATATGTATTATTTCAAGGGATTAAGAGATATTGACATCGCAGAAAAACACGGCATAGACCCTCGTCAAGTATCGGCAATCAAAAAGAAAGCAAAGTTAAAAATGTATCAAGTATGGAAATATAACGCTATGGCTATTGCATTTTCAAATCTATATACTCAAAATAATTCTTAAAAACTTCTTTATTTTTTCGTTTATTTATCATTTACAAAAACACGGCAAATATTATTATTTTGTTATTATGATAGAGAATAACAGTAATAACATAACTAAAATTATACAAGCTATACCGAACATATTAAAACAAGCTCAAAATAAATATGTTGACGACAATTCGATTATTCAAATTGCTAAAAGTCAAGGTATAGACTTGAATAAAGTTTTAAGTGTTATTAGTCAATACGAAAATAATATAATTGTAGTTGGTATCGCTAAAAAGTTTGGAGTAGATATAGTGGCGGTAAAAAATAAAATACAAAGTTTAGTTAATAGGTAAAAATATCCGCAAGGATTTTTTATATATCAATATTATAAGGAGTATATTATGAATGAAAGTTCAAACGCTATGACAGGCGGAAGTATTGGAGTATGGGCAATAGCTGTAATCATATTATTGGCTATGTTCGGCGGAGGCGGTTTTTTTGGAGGCTTTAATCGTTTTCCAATGGGAGCTGGCGGTGATTGTGTGACGCCTAAAAATAATTTAGAGTTCGGATTTTATAGTATGAATAATACTAACTCTAAAATAGACGCTTTGGCAACGCAAAACGCTCAAGAGTTTTTTAACTTACGACAAACGATAGACGGCAACGAATTAACAAGAGTTAGAGACGAACTTGCAAATACAAAAATGGCTTTGGCTTTGACGGAACAAGGCAGATACATGGACGCTCAATTCTGTAGAATAAATGCACGACTTGACGGAATACCAAAAAGTCCGACTTTTTATCCTGCAGGAAATATCAACGCTTCATGTGTTTACAAATGCCCGACTGAAACAACAACGACAGCGTAAAACGAACAGGGCTTTTTATTGTATATAGCAATGAGAAGCCCTATATTTTTTTGAATTATAAGGACGGTTATTATGAATAATGTTTTATTTTTAGTATTAGGTATCGCAGGCACTCTTTATGTTAAAGATAAAGATTTTAGGAATGAATGCAATAAAACGATAAAAGAAATTATAGAAAATATGAGGAATAATTAAAATGACACATGAAGAAAGAGATATATTGAAATTAAGCGAAGAGCAGGCAAATCTTCTTGACGGCAATGTTATGGATGCCTTTTATACGAAAGTGCAAAAAATGATAAAGGCAGGTGCGGGCGCATTTAACGAAGACGATATTATAGTTTATATGCTCGCTAAAAAATATATTTTACATGAGAATAAGAATATTGATAAAAATACAATGTCGGAAGAAATACAGGACTTATCGGAAGATGTAAAGAAGAGTTTTAACGAAGTCTATAAAGAGTATAAAGATATAAAGCATAAATATAGCAAAATGACTAATTCTATAGATAAAGCGGATGTTGTAGAAGCTCATAAAAGAATGTCGGACGGTTTACATAACATTTTGGATTATATAGAGGATTTATTTAGAGACTTATATAGCTGTAGCGAATGCGAAGAAGAGAGAAACGAATTAAAAAAATCAATAAAAAATCTTGCATTAGAATATAAGATAATAAATAAAGAATAAATAAACTATTGACTGTAAACCTTTTATAAGTTATAATACAGTCGATTAAAAGGTTTACAGTTAGTAAAAGTTTTTTTTAATCCTCATAGCCTCTTGAGTTGTTGCCAGCATCCGCAGAGGCTTTTTTTATTATATCGATTATTTTATGCATATTATTCTTTATATATTCAGACAATACTTCGTCCGATATTTCATTTGAAATAGGCTTTTTTTCTTCTAATTTTTGTTTTCTTACGCTAAAAGACGGATGCCGTTTTACCGCTCGTATCATTTGTTTATTTTGTAAGTCTAAATAATGTTTATTTGTAGTATCAACGCTTTTATGTCCGATTATTCTACTTACCATCGTCAAGTCTATTCCGCTATCGTATAAGTCTGAAACATAACCTGCTCGGAGTTGATGTAAATGAAACTTTATGCCGTATTTTTTTTGAAACCTTTCGGGAATTCTATCCATAATGCTTTCGCTTGCATTTTCACCGTTCGCATTAATAAAAAAACTGTCCGCGCTTCTATTTGCATATTTTTCGCGCTCTTCTAAATATAAATTAATATATTTCATAGCAATAGGCGGGAGTAATACAATTCGGTATTCTTCCGTTTTTGATTGAAATATTTTTATTTTATGCTCTTCAAAATCAAAAACAGAGTTATTGTTTCCGTAAGCGCTTGAAACATTTTTTATTTTTAAGTTAGTTAATTCGTTTTTTCTTGCTCCTGTTGTCGAGTAGAGAAGAAAAGCGATTAAATCTCTTCGTTCAATAAACTTTTTTGTTTTGTGATAATTTTCTTTGAATAGATTAATAACATCTCTAAATAAAAAAGCGGACGGGCTTTTATGTATTCTTTTCGGAAGTTTAATATTGAATACGCTCAAGTCTAATTTATATTTTGTAGTAGTATCGTTTAAGAAATTATAATATTTTCTTAATGCCGATGCGCATGAATTAAGTGCGCTACTTCCTCGTTTGTATTTTTTAAGCAATTCCCCGAACGCTCTTTTAACATCCGATTTTGAAATATCTTTTATTTGTTTTGATTTTATAAAATCAATTCCAAAAAAATTTTTGAGCCAAAATACATCCATTTTTAACGAACGCATTTTATTAGATATAGCATAATAATTAATATATTCTTTTTCTTTTAACATAAACAAGTCTCCGCTTTTAAAATCTTTTTCTGGCAAATGAAAATCAAACAACAGAGAATTATTTATATTATCATTATCGGAAAGTAAATAATTAAAGTTTAAAATAGAAATCATAAAAACACCTCTTTTTTATTATATATTATAATAGTATAATTATTTATAATTAAAATTCAAGTGTTTTTTAATTAATATTATTGAAATAACTTGAAATAAGCTATTTTAATTAATTTATTTACATCCCACTATGATTAGATTTATTTTTTGGAATATTTAAAAATTTTCTTATTTTTTTAATTTTTAGTATGTAGTTATGTTTACTTATTATGAAATAATCTAAAAATAAAGTATATAGTATGCTATATATGTTTTTTCAAGCTAAAATATGTATTAAATGTAGTATAAACAGAGTATTTAATATAAAAAAGCTAATTTTTTTTATTTTTTTTCAAAAAAACACTTGACAAAATATATTTTATGATTTATAATATAAGTATAAGTTAATTGAGAAATTGACTTTAAGAGAGTTCTTTAATAGATACGAGATTTAAATTTATGCAAGTTAAACTGAAACATGCAATTTAAATTAAGTTTTATGCAAGTTAAACGCTATCTTTATGCAATCTAATTAGATATAAATTGCATAAATGAAAATTTAAAATGCATAAACTCAAATTTAAAAC
>OGOJ01000749.1_pt1 | contig 28381 bp, 22 predicted proteins | sample 1552601 | NCBI WGS metagenome assembly OGOJ01 (sample SAMEA2580184, study PRJEB22360) | human gut metagenome | biome: human gut; feature: human-associated habitat; material: faeces | place: Denmark | collected 2008/2010
TGGGGAAGCTGCAAAAAGACAAGCAGTAACAAACCCTGATACAGTAATGTCGGTTAAACGTTATATGGGTACTGATCATAAAGAAAACGTAAATGGTAAATCTTATACACCACAAGAAATTTCAGCAATGATCTTACAAAACTTAAAAGCAACTGCTGAAGCTTATTTAGGTGAAACAGTAACAAAAGCAGTTATCACTGTACCTGCATATTTCAATGATGCTCAAAGACAAGCAACAAAAGATGCTGGTAAAATCGCTGGTTTAGATGTTGAACGTATCATCAACGAACCAACTGCTGCAGCATTAGCATTCGGTCTTGATAAATTAGACCAAGAACAAAAAGTATTAGTTTATGACTTAGGTGGTGGTACTTTCGACGTATCTATCTTAGACTTAGCTGATGGTACATTTGAAGTATTAGCTACTGCTGGTAACAATAAATTAGGTGGGGATGATTTCGATAAGAAAATCATGGACTACATCGTAGATGAATTCAAAAAAGAAAACGGAATTGATTTATCTAACGATAAAATGGCAATGCAACGTATTAAAGAAGCTGCAGAAAAAGCTAAAAAAGACTTATCTGGTGTAATGCAAACTCAAATTTCATTACCATTCATCTCAGCTGGTGCTGCTGGACCATTACACTTAGAATTATCATTAACAAGAGCTAAATTTGATGAAATTACAAGAGACTTAGTTGTAGCTACTGAAGGACCAGTTAGACAAGCATTAAGTGATGCTGGAATGCAACCAAGTGAAATCGATCAAGTATTATTAGTTGGTGGATCTACTCGTATTCCTGCTGTTCAAGAATCTGTTAAACGTTTACTTGGAAAAGAACCTAACAAATCAGTAAACCCAGATGAAGTTGTATCTATGGGTGCTGCTATCCAAGGTGGAGTTATCGCTGGTGACGTTAAAGATGTCTTATTATTAGATGTTACACCACTTTCATTAGGTATCGAAACAATGGGTGGAGTTATGACAGTATTGATTGAAAGAAATACTACAATTCCAACTACTAAATCACAAGTATTCTCTACTGCTGCTGATAATCAAAGTGAAGTTACAATTCATGTATTGCAGGGAGAACGTCCGATGGCTGCCCAGAATAAATCAATCGGTCAGTTCAATTTGTCAGGTATTGCTCCGGCTCGTCGTGGTGTTCCTCAAATTGAGGTTACATTCGATATCGATGCGAACGGTATCTTGAAAGTATCTGCTAAAGATAAGGCTACTGGTAAAGAACAAGCTATCCGTATCGAAGCATCCAGCGGTTTGAGCAAGGAAGAAATCGAAAAGATGAAGGCTGAAGCTGAAGCTAATGCTGAAGCAGATAAGAAAGAACGTGAAAAGATCGACAAGCTGAACCAGGCTGACAGCGTAATCTTCTCTACTGAAAATCAGTTGAAAGAATTAGGTGATAAGTTGCCTGCTGATAAGAAAGCTCCGATTGAAGCTGCTTTGCAGAAATTGAAAGATGCTCACAAAGCACAGGACTTGGCTGCTATCGATACTGCTATGGCAGAAATCAATACTGCCTTCCAGGCTGCAAGTGCTGAAATGTACGCACAGGGTGGTGCACAAGGTGGCGCACAGGCTGGTCCTGATATGAACGGTGGTGCTGGTCAGCAAGATAATAGCAAGCACGGGGATAATGTTCAGGATGCTGACTTTGAGGAGGTGAAGTAAGTTTGATAAGCAAACAACAAGCAATTATAGAAATCCCGTATAACTCAAGTAGTTATGCGGGATTTTGCTTTTAGTTAAACTTTGTAACTTTCTGCCGATTTTCGGATTTTTACCGTAAATTTGCACCAAATCGTTAACGCGACACTTTGGTCGGTGATGTTCAACAAATAGTAGTAACACCTTATTATATATAACATTTATGGCTCAGGCAAAATACGAGATTCGAAGGAAATGTCCTATCTGTGGTGCAGTATTCCAAATCCGCACCATCGACTCTGTGTATTGTTCTAAACACTGCTCAGATGTTGCCTACAAGAGGAAGAAGGACAGAGAGGCAAAAGAAGCAAAGTATGAACAGCTGGCTAAGGAGATTCCAGACATCAGAGAGTTCCTTTCTGTTCAGGAGGCCGTTGCCGTTTATTGCGTTGAACGAGACACCTTGTATCGCGAGATTCGTAAAGGCAAGATTCCTGCTGTCAATCTTGGCACAAAACAACTAAGATTGAACCGTGCCGACCTTGAACAGCGTTATCCAAGAAGAAAAAAGGTAAGGAAAGCTGCTCAGAAGCCCATTCCTAAAACCTATAATATGGAACCAGAGAATTGCTATACCATCGGAGAAATCTCGAAGAAGTTCAGAATTCATGATTCATCCGTATGGGCGCATATACGCAAGTTCTCCATCCCTACCCGACAGATAGGAAACTATGTTTACGCTCCAAAATCAGAAATCGACAAACTCTATAAATCTATCAAGTTATGAAGACTCCAATGAAGCGCACGGTATTCAAGGTAATACTCCGCAAATCCGAATACAAAGAGCAGTGGTCATTGCTCATTGAAAGTTTTCCTGTCTTTGAGCCTGGCAAGGATAAGCCACTTCGCAAGCATGAACCACTTGGTCGGTTTATAACTACTCCTATCTTTGATAAGAATAGTTCTGGTAGGACATTGGCCGATGGCAAAGCCTACTATCGCCCCAAGCGTGATGCCAATGGAATCATCCTGTGCCGTTCACAAAAGGACCAAGAGGCATGTATCTTTGCCGATAAGGTTCGTGACCTTCGCCAGCACGAATACGATAATCAGTCATTGTACACAGATAGTGAGGCTGAACAAGCAGCTCAAAACGAAAGAGCAAAGTGTGACTTCATCAAGTACTTTGACGAGCTGAAGGAGAAGCGCCATAGGAATAGCTCCAAGTCAATTCAAGTAAACTGGAGCCGTGAACTGGCATTGATGAAACTATACACAGGCAACAAGCCTCTTCCTTTTGGCTGCATCGACCTAACACTCATTGAAGATTATCGGGATTACCTACTCAATGCGCCTAAAGGTGGAGGTAAGTCTGGTACCATATCAGCAAATACCGCTTCTACCTATTTCTCCATCTTCAAGGCTGGACTTCATCAAGCATTCATTGATGGCTACCTCAATGTTGACCTTGCAGCCAAAGTGAAGAACATATCCTACGAGGAGAGCCAACGTGAATATCTCACATTGGAGGAACTCAACCAACTTGCCTCCACTCCATGCGAGAGCGATATACTCAGGAGAGCAGCCCTTTTCTCTGCTTTGACAGGACTGCGCCACTGTGATATCAAGCAGTTGAAATGGCGTGATGTGGTGAAAGACGAGGGGCACTATCGACTTCTTTTCACCCAGCAGAAGACTAAAGGAGTAGAATACATGCCGATTTCAGACCAAGCCTATTTGCTATGTGGTGAACGAGGCGATGCTGACCGACTTGTATTTGAAGGTTTGCAGGATCCTTCATGGATTAACCGACCTGTCAAGAAATGGATTGAGGCATCTGGTATCACGAAACACATAACCTTCCATTGCTTCCGCCATACCTATGCGACATTGCAACTTACCAATGGCACAGACATCTATACCGTCAGCAAGATGCTTGGCCATAGAAAGGTGACCACAACACAGATATACGCTAAGATTGTCGATGAGAAGAAAGAGGCTGCTGCTGATGCAATCCGCATTTCCCTCTCAAACGACCAGATCAAGTCTCCTGACGGTTCCAATAATCAGTAAACTCATAACGCTACAGCAACTCGATTTTTATAGCGACATTTACATCATTTTTCAAGAAGCCATTCACATTCACATGTGAGTGGCTTCTTTCGTTTTTACCCATTTTTCTATCCAAAAAAATGATGATTTGATGGTGATTCAAATCACCACGAAATCACCATAAAATTATTTTCCATTTATTTGAGTAATTATTATATCTGATTATCAACGAGTTATACAGATTACGCAGATATACAAATGATGGACTTATGGTGGACAGAATCATGCCGAAATCACCATTGCTTTTAACGATACTTTTGCAGTCGCTTTCTTACCAAAGAGAGTGACTGTAGCATATCGCTGCAGCCAACTTTAATACAATTCTATAATGAACTCAGAGGTTCTTTCATTCGATGCGATGCCACAAATGGTGGCTACCATCCTCAAGAAGTTGGAGACGCTTGAACAGAAGTTCGACGTTCTGCAGTCAAACAACAATGTAGAGGCTGATGCCTGGTTCTCTCTGCAAGACCTATGCAATTACCTCCCTAACCATCCTGCCGAACAGACTGTTTACGGTTGGACAAGTAATCGCACCATTCCTTATCACAAGAATGGTAAGAGTATCATTTTCCGTAAATCGGAAATTGACAACTGGTTAATGCAGACCTCTCGTAAGTCTGTCAATGACATCTACGATGAAGCGCGTGCATACGTAGCGAACAGCTCAATGAGACGAGGAATGTAATATGACGTACATTGATTACATGAATCAGTTCTGGCGCGCTTCATCTTTGGAGTACATGTCCACCAGCGAGGTTGCACTCTACGCTTTCATAGTGAATGAGTGCAACCAACACCGGTGGAACATGCCAGTACCATGCTCTACGGTACGGATCTGCGAGATGCTGCACATGTCCAAACAGACACTTTGCACCGCTCGTAAGAATCTTGCCAAGCGTGGACTTATCTCTTTTACTGAAGGCAAATCACGTCATGTACCGTCTAAATATTCACTACTAATTTGGACGGATAACTTGACGGTAGAGTTGACGGATGGATTGACGGCAAACTTTACCTCTTTAAAAGATAAAGAGAAAGATAATTTTAATAAAAAGGATTCTGTCAAAAATTTAAGCAATGGAAAAGAAACTCACAATCGACGTAGAGGCATTAAAGAAATCTCTACTACAGCGTCGCCCTATGAAGGCTCGTTTTAAGTTGCCTATGTCTGAAGACGAGGCATATGCTTATCTGTTAGCAGCAATGATGGCTGAGGTGGAATATCGCCACCGTAGCTTCTGTACTAGCGAGGATATGGAGAATCAACTTCATGAGATAGCTCATTGGCTTACCTCGTCATCATCCAAGTTCGGTATGCTACTATGTGGTGGTTGCGGTAATGGCAAGAGCACCATGCTCAAAGCATTCCAACAGCTACTAAACAATCTGCGTATTCCAAAATCATTCAACGATGGCACATACGGAATCCAGATAGTGGATGCTAAATACATTGCATACTTGTGCAAGAACAACTATGATGCATACCGCAAACTCATCAGTGTGGATATGCTCGGCATCGATGATCTTGGCACAGAGCCTTCGGAGGTGATGGATTATGGCAATGTCTATACTCCAGTCATTGACCTGTTGACAAAACGCTACGAAGAGCAGCTTTTCACCGTCATCACCACTAACCTCACTCCACAACAAATCAGAGAACACTACGATGACCGCATCGCAGACCGTCTCAACGAGATGGTGGAGAAAATAGTATTCAAGAACGGTACATACCGCAATAATTAACTAATTCACAAACTTTTTAAATCTTGTAAAATTATGATTTCAAACATCAAGACCGTGACACTTAGATTGTCACAGAAGGAATTCAATTTCCTTATGAACGGCATCAACGCCAAGTTCTTCATGGACATCATGTCCCTTCTCACAGCATCGTTTTCTATGGATGAAGACGATACAGATCCCCAACTCGTGTATGGGCCTACCGCCTTCTTCCATCTCTACGAACTCGCAGAGCGTTGGGAGGTTGCTCCCGAGGATGTGCTCAACATCATGTTCAACCTGGAGCAGAACGGATTGATAAAGTATTCACTCTCCGAGAATGAATTCGCTATCGAGCCATGCATCACAAGTTTCGTCTCAACTGATGATGTGGTGCATAAGGGGACTAATTGCGACACTCATCTTGATGAACTTTGCTTTGAGATGATGACTAAAAAGCAGATTTCTGAAGCTATCGCTCGTTACGACAGCTTGATCACTCTTCATTTCCCTATGGTTACATTCAAGGCATTCTCTCTCAAAAAGGACGAGAATGAGGACACTTACGAGAGCATCAACGGAGTTGTAGTAAATCCCTAATTGCTAATGGAGAATGGCTGGTTGTCGAGACTCAGCATCGAAGCGACCAGCCATTCTAATTGAGATAAAGATAGGGAAAGGAATGCCACCTAAAGGAGCCTGAATTGTCGTACTCTCTAAACAAGAAGTGTCAATGTCCGACAATCCGCTTCGCTACTTGCCAGACCATTTGACCTCTTGCAATACTCGCAGGCTCGCATCGGGTTGACCAATCCCAGTTATAACTTGACGATAAAACCTATCTACAAATGAATAAGACAATAGAACGAAAAGGGCGCAATCCGCGTATTACCGTGTGCTATACGCCCGACGAGAACCAAAGAATTATAGAGATGGCGTCTGCCTGTGGGCTGAAGAAAAGCCAGTATATCCACGACACATCTTTGGGACGGGAGCCAAAGGTGATGATGAGCGACAAGGAGGCAGATGCTTTAATGTCGCTGAAAGCTGCCCGAGGCGAACTCATTCTGATTAAGAATGCTCTTCATGGCACTACCCAGGAACAGCGTAAGAAGTACTTCCGTAACGAGCAGTTCATGTGCCAATGGATTGAGGGCGTTAACAGCCTTATCCGCAGGTTAGTTGAAATAGAAGGAATGTTCAAAAGATAATGGTATGATAGCAAAAGCAAGGTCCATATCGCATGGCTCAGCCATGACGAACTATGCCACCAAGCATAATCGTGCAGACATAGTGCTGACACGCAACCTTGGCGATGGGCTTACTCCTCTCGCCATGTGGGGAGCGATGGAAACCATCCATCAGAAGTATGAACCGAAATTCAGGCGCAAGCCCGTTACCAAGCCGACCCTTCGGATGGAGGTTTCCCCATCCTTTGAAGAAACAAAGGGCTGGACACTCAAAGACTGGTACGACTATGCGATTAGGTTTCTTGATGAGTTCAAGAAACAAGTCCAAGCCAACGAGGGAAAGAAGCGAGGAAAAGGCAAATTCAATCTGGACAGAGCGCAGATTTTTGCCTGCCTTCACTTTGATGCAAAGTCTGGCATTCCTCACCTTCACATCCTCATCAATCGCATTGACCTTGACGGGAACCTGATGAATGACTCCTTCATTGGCGATAGTGCTGTCAAGGCAGCCCATGCCATCAACGTTGAACGTGGATGGGAGTTGCCCGAAGATATTCACAAGACACACGAGAAGGAGATAACGGAAGCTTGTTATAACATCCTTCGTGGAATGCCAAGCTATGACTGGAACGATTACAAGCACAATCTTGAAAATCGTGGCTATACAGTTCATGAGCAACGTGACAAGCAAGGAGTCCTGCATGGATATACCATACTTCGTGGTAACTCCCGTTTCAAATCGTCCACACTGGGCAAAGGTCGTAACCTAACCGTTCCTAAACTTGAAACCACATGGGAGAAGCTTCATCCCGTAGCCTCAAGTGTTGATAAGCTCAGTTCTATTGGGGACACCACTCAGACTACTGAACGGAAGTCGCTCACAGAACACAATTCTGAACGTCATAGTGATGCCCAATCCAAGCCAGAAGCGCCATCTGTATTCAGAAAGATATTGTCTGTTGGTGGAAAGAATTATTCCATCGCAATGCCAGTGGATGCTTACAAGGCTATGAAGGAGACCATCGAATCACCTGACGAATCTGTGCCGTTTGAGAACGTCTTGAATGTGGCTATGCTGCTGTTCATGAACTACGTCGATGCTGCCACAGCCATTTCTGAATCCTGTGGTGGCGGTGGCTCTACGTCATCAAACTGGGGAAAAGACGATGATGAAGATGAGCGTGAGAGGGCTCGACGCTGCGCCCAACATGCAAACTGGCTATGCAAACAAATTAGAAAATATAAAGGTCCACACCGTTAAATACATTAGGGATATGTCCAAGTATAGTAATCTTGTCGAAGAAATCGACAAACAGGAAGAGGTCAAGGAGCAAAAGGCTAACCTTGACAAAGAACTTCAACTTCTTAAGCAAGCCATAAGCGACTTGCACGATAGCATTCAAAAAGTTGAGAAGGCTCGCAAAGACGGAACAGATATGGTGATTGCGATGAAAGCTGCCACGAATAGCATGGATATGGCTGTTTTCGCATTCTGTCGTGCCGTTACCCGTGCCGAGGCTACAGTCTTAAAGGTTGAAATGACCGATGAGTGCTTAACCACCATCCAATCTGCAAGAGAGAAACTGATTCAGGCAGAAACCGATCTTCTTGCCAGCCATAGAAGGTTGCAGCTACAAGAATTTCGCAATCAGAACGAAGAAATCAAGTCTTTCATAAAATCTTGTCAAGGAGTGTTCCTGTCGCCCAAGGTATTCTGGTGGTGGGCTGGAATCTCATATGCCACTTCGTTATATTCACTTTGGTGCCTTTTGCAAATGGCCCTTCAGTGGTTGAAGTACTGATGGAGCCTTGTCAGGAACAGAAAAATGCAAAAATGTGTGACACGTCTCACATTTTCACGATATGCACTTTTTCGATTGCTGTAAATCGTAGAGACCACTGTTGCAAATCGCGACGGTGTTTTTTGAACTTCGATTACTCAATTCTGCTAAATCGTCTGTTGATATTTGAGGATTGTTTTGGATCTGTTTCTCTATCCAATCATCAAGTTCGTTATCTTGAGGGACATCTTGAGGGACACCTTGGGTAACACCTTGAGTAACACCTTGAGTAACACCTTGAGTAACATCTTGGGTATCACTTTGAGTATCATCTTGGGTATCACCTTGAGTGATTGTTCTGTTCTTCCATTATATGACTTTTGTTAAATTGAATCTTCAACAAATTCCCAATAGCCATTTCTTTTACCATTCACTCTACGTAGAATGTTCTTCTCTTGCAACGCTATGGTAATTGATTTGACTGTTCGCTCAGATTTTCCAATTTCAGCAGCAATCTCTTTTTGGGTAGCAGATGGATTCTTTTGCACTATGCGAAGTAGAGCGACTTCTTCCAAAGTGCAATTTTTGCACTTTGGAGGTAATTCTTCGCCACCTTTTGCACTTTGAACTTCATGATTTGCACTTTGGGATATGGTTTCGTTATCAACTTTGTTCCAATCAACGTGCATTATCCTGTTCCTAAGGTCATGTTCTTCCCCAAGCAACATACTGCGGAAGAATCTCTCCAAATACTCTGTCGTTTCTGTGATGCCATTTGTCAAATCACTATAGTTGGCACGAACGAGCGCATTTCGGAAATACCATGAGTTTTCTGCAAAGACATCATTGACCACATTGAAGCCCAATGTACGTAGGTACTTTATCATAAATACGGCAGTTGTTCGTGTGTTGCCTTCGCAAAATGCATGAACTTGCCACAGATTAGCACAGAAACGAGTTAGATGACGAATAGCATCGTCAATATTCATGTTAGCATAACTAAACTCGCGTTCCTGCCCCATATCATAATTCAATGTGTCGCTGATAGTATCTGCACTGGCATAATACACAGTCTTGCCGCCAAGTACCCACTCGTTCTTCGTAATATTATAGTCACGAATGCGTCCTGCCAGCTTGTAAATACCATCAAACAAGCGACGATGTATAGAAATCAACTGAGCAGGAGTAAATGAGAACGTTTTTTCCTCTATCAACTCCGTGATACGTGCAGCCACCTTGTCTGCCTCTTCCGTTCGGTCATTCTCAACAACCTTTCGTCCAGATGCAGACTTGTAGTATGAGTCGATAAGTTGCTTTGCTTCATTGATGCTGATATCACCCTCGATATGCCGTTTGGCAGTATCAAGCAGATATTCAGAAGTCTGAAGTCTATCAACCTGTTGAAGCCCTATAGCAACCCTCCAAGCTTCGCTACGCTCTCGCTTCTGTGGTTCGCCTTGGCGAATGTATTCATTCAATCCAAGAATCGCATATTTCTGTTCGTCGCTCATATGTCGTTTATTATATTATAATTCATAAGCATCGTCTACAAACGACAGCTCTACCATTTTCTATACAAATTGCCGAGAAAATCTCGGTAGTTGCTTCATTATATATAGCTCACCAAACGCAAATATGTTTTTTAAGTGAAGGCCGATGTTGTACGTTGAGCAGTCAAATAGCATACTCATAGCTTTTTGACCGCACCATACTGTATTATCTTTGTAGAATACTTCCACCCCTTGTTCCTTCCCTTCTATTTGGAATATTAGGAATTCTGCTATGCTATTTTGTATTTCTTTACACTTTGCCATTTGTTAATCCTTTTCAACGTCAAATTGTATCACACCACCCATACTTTTTCCAATCATAGAAACAAATAAGTTTCCTCATATAAGTAGCATGACTATTTTTCTTAACCAAAAAATCGCTAAAATTCTGTTTTATAAAATCTTTTAAAATGTCCATCTCATCCTCGTTTACTGCCAGATAAGGAATTAGAGCCACAGCCTTCCACGTAGATGCACCTTTGAATTTGTCGATTGCTTCAGTAATGCTCATCTGTCTCTCTATAGGCGAAAAACTTCCATATGCCCGAAAATCCACAAGTGAATATAATGGCATATTAATTCCTAATTGGTTTCTTTCATAATCCGATTTAGAGTGGATGCCAACTATTGATAGGTATTTATAAACTGGCAGGAACATCTTTGGAGAAGTTCTTCTGAGGCTGGGTATACTTTTTGTTAATACTTGAATGGCATCGAGTTTTTTATCATCTACGATATCACTATATACATCTATCGGTTTTAATCCTGTATACCCAATAGCAGACTTATACATTGACACTGCTCCGAATCCATATACTACTTGGATATCTGCGTTTTGATCAATCCTATCTCCTGACAAAACATATAATTGTTTCTCTGGTTTTTCTGATACAATTATGTTATAAAATTGCTTTTTATATTCACGTAGGAGATTAGCAGGAATAGTGCGTTCATACTTACTGAGGCATTCAAAGACCCTCAAATAGCTATTAGTCTCTATTCTTGTTACTGGTAATACAATATCGTTGTTTAGCGATATGCTATGGCTATCAATTTTAAAAACCTCAGTATCAGAAATCTGCCAATCAACAAAAATCAAATTGTCCCTTAGTTTATCAAGATTCTTCTTGTCCATGCAACAAACTAATGAGCGCAAAAGATCCATTATGTTAATATCGGATATTGAGTATCCTATAAAGACGATAGGATGTTCAATAAAAATAGTAATTAATTTAGCTGCCAAATAGGCATTCTTTTCATTATAATCATTGTAGTCTGATTCTGTGAGAACCATACTGGATGGTTCCCTTAAACATCCGTGTATCTTATAAATTTCTCCGATATTGAATGTTGGAGCAAAAATTAGTTCTTGCTGCCCTATGTACGGAGTGAATTTGGGAAACATTCTTTCTGCTGTATCATCCCAATTTGTAGTAATAATACCGTCAATACACAGTTTCTGAAGAACAGCTATTTCATCAGCATATTGAGAAGGAAACTCTTCCAACGACTTCGTTTTCAAATAATCTGCAATTTTAATTTTAAGCAATATGCTTTGATCTGTTATGTTATCTGCATATTTTTTCTTGTTTTCATCCGTTTCTGGTAGATTCCAAAAGTCATTTGTCAGATCTTTTGCTATATGTGTGGCAATCGTAGGTAGATTGTCCGTATTAAGTACAGAGAAATACTGATTTATATGTTTGGGTGCAAACATTTCAAGAATACCACGCCAATCAGGAGTGTTTATGTAATGACGAGAAAAACCTGACCCTAAAAAAAGAAAGGGCGCATGTTTCTTTGAAACTAATTTCTGTATCAATTCTTCTTTTGTCATATTACAAACTTTAAAGCTTTATTATTTTACAAATAATACCCCGATGTCGTTACACTCTATCAACAACATTCTCCAAGCTATTCAACTTGACAAGCATAAATGCCATGCGCTCATTGCCCCAATACTTATTGGAGATGTCTTTTACATTGAATTGCAATTTTTGCAAGTCAGCATCAGTATCACTTGGCTTTCTTATTCGGATCATGAAATAGGCAGAATGACTGGGAGCATCAGGATAGTTCCCTTCTACCAACTTTTCCTTTGTCCATACATCATGTTTTGTACGGACAATCTTACAGAGATTGCCCACGAATTTCTCTCCCTTGACATACAAGAGCAAATACTTCGCTTGATTCCATGGAGAATCGGCAATTTTTTCCAAAGGTATGTTATACCAAAGATTGTCAAATGTCCATTGACGTTTCTCTTCGCTGCCGGCAACAGCGATCATCACCAAATCATCAGGCAACATTCCTGCCTTTTCTTCTTCAGTAACGTATGCCAATGTGCGTTGTGGTTTGGCTTTAGCCACATGAGTATCTGCAGCCGTATATTTCATCAAGATATCATCCAAATGCGCTCTCAGTAAAGAGTCACTATTTGGCAGCAAAGGGAATGCGCCGATATTCACACTTTCAACACTCGCACTATAGTAACGTTTCCTGATATATTCATCGCTACCACGACCAGGGAAAAGAATGTAGCCACCAATTATTTCCTTAGAGCGATATGGTTCATGCTCTTTACTATAATAAATGGCATCACGGTAGCGGTGCATCTGATTGATTGCATCCGTTGGCGGATAATCTCCTCCTGGCAAATCTGCCATTTCGACAATATCTTGTTCCTCAAAGTCTTTGTCAAGCTTCTTGTCGTTGATGACACGATACTTTGCATCATACAGATAGGTCAAGACAACTTCGCCAGATGCCTTGCGAATATTAAGTACAATGTCTGGACGTTGCTCTGTTGTTGCAGTATTGATGCCCATGCCATACTCATCTTTACCACTTGTGCGGTTAAACGTATGCTGGTAATGAAGAGTAACCACGTCACCCTCATGAGAAGCAAGTTGTGCTTTGCGTTCATCCGTATCATCATCCTCTGCTTCTGGATAACGATATTCCACAATATGTTCCAACGAAGAATTCGTAAATGGATTGAGCAGCGTTCCTTTTGGTTCTGTTATCAGTTGTTCATGCGAAGGCTTATTATAATCAATGCCCATAGCATCGGCCACAAGTTTCTTCATCTTGATGAAACACCAAAGCTCATAGATTTCCCATATCTGCAAAGTACCAATGTTCGCAGCTCCATTATACAAGTCAATTCCTCGCTTCAGTTTCAACCAGTCCTTATATATTTGCTGATACCCCAATCGACTTTGTAGCACAAGGCTTTCTTGTTTCATTCCATCGAAGCGACCTACAGTCTTGAAGAATGGGTGTTTTGACAGTCTTCTCAAAGAATCTTGATAGTCTGTCCACATCTGACGATGACGTTCTGAGAGTTCTTCTTGTGAGGAGCTGAGTACGGTGGTTATTACAGAAGAAAGTCGTCGTCCAATGCTCTGAAGGGTATATTTCACGAAACGGTTCTCCATCGTGTCGTGAGTAGAACGCACTTCATTATAGCCAAAGTAATACTCTTCCAATTTTCCTTCCTTCTCCACTTCACCATAGCGTTCTTCCATGGCAGGAGTCCAGAACTTAATCTGTTCTGCTTTTCGAGATGTGCGGAAGTTCACAATCTGTGAATGTGGATTCTGAATCACACGTTTGACGTTCTTCACATAATCATCCACAACGCTTTGGAATGCAGCCATCCATGTAGCATCGGTATTGATTCGTCCTCTACTGAATTGCTGAAGAGTGATGCTCAGATAACGATAGATGACATTTTCGTACTCCTCATTAACTTCTCGCAACAGCGACTTATAATCGTTCTTTGTGTCGAGTTTGGGCGATACCACATCAAACGTAACATAGCTGTCTTTACGGACACCATTCTTCTGATAGGAGAAATCCAGTTTGAACACTCCTGGTTCATTCAAAAAGTCTAACTCTCCCGTGAGGGATTTTTCTTCCCTTCCATTCAACTCTTCATCAACAAAGAAACTATCCTCTATGTCTTTTCGTACATGTCGGATTTCTGGAACAGAGTCCTTATCAACACCATGGAATAGTAAACGGACTTGATATTTGCAGGTTTCAAAGATGACAGGCCACAGTTTATCCCACACCTTGCCTGCATCAAGTCTTGTTTCCTCTTCCTCTTCAGTTTTCTTCCTTGTTATAGGACTGTATAGGCAAAGTTCACATTCATCTTTTGAGGTGTAACGGCAATAAGCCTCTGGCGCATCAATATTAGGATTGTCTCTCCTCGAATAATTGATGCGTCCCTTGAAGCGTTCCCACGAATAGCTAATGTCTTGCGTGCGGACAATCACCTCATAGTCTGGATGAATGAATCTTAAAACCTCTGTCTGCATATATCCTTTCTATACGATTATGGCCAGAAACGAGTGAACTCTTGATTATTTAGTCGGTCAATCATTTCTTGTATCTTCTCTTTTGCAGTTGGTTGGTGCTCTTTGACAGCTTCTGCCTTTTGTTCTGTTTCGTCATTATCAGATTCTGTATCAGTCAATGGCTCTTTGAGGTCTGGCGCAATATCTTTCAACCATTCCAATCGGTTATCATACGTTACACCAACCTTTGCCTTGTATTCTCTTGACAAAGCAAACATTTCTGCATCACCCTCAACACGTGGAAGGATCTTCATCAACAGAATGTTATTTACAGATTGTGCGATGGCATCATCTAATTCCTTGCCTTCATCAAGCATCACACCAACCATAATAGTCAGTTCGTTCAGCACACGATAACTTACCTCAAATGGGGTTCCTTTCAAGGCCAAGTTGATTTGCTCCAGTCTTGATGGAAGTTTATCCATCAGTTCTTCTTTTTCGTTTGGATGTGCTTCTAAAACCTCGTCAGCTGTCACATATCGACGAGTGAACGCATTCTGCCATTTCTTTTGCTCTTCATTAGGAAGATACTCAAGATTCTTGCTACCACCGAACATATTGCGTAGATTGCCTCCATTCATCTCTATAGTCATAGCACGATCAATCACCTTACGAGAGAACTGATGCGTGGTATCATCCATATTGACTGTACCAATGATTACAACATTGTCAGGAAGGGTTAGACCTTCGGTTTTTAGGTCAGTACGTTTGCCTACCGCTTCATCGATATCACTTTCTGTATCTATGTCGTACAGTTTCATGTAGATGTCACGATCTGTAAAGTTCGGTGCAAAACCACCTATCTTCCCGAGAGCCTTAAAATGTTCTGCATCGATGATGGCTTCTGTCTTTATGGTCTTGTTGCCATCTTCTCCTATTACCACTTTACGTGTTTCTAATATACTTAGAATCTCAGCAAAGTATTGTTCCACAGGAGCTAAATTCATTTCATCCAAACAAACAAAGAATGGCACATCGGGGTACATTTTAGCCTTCACCAAGAATTTAACGAACTTCGTAAACTGATACCCAGGTTTGTTTCCGAGACGGCTATAGTAGCCCAACAATTCGGTTGAGTCATGCCAATTCGGTTTCACCTCTATCATGCAGTAGTTGCCTGGGGTTGTTCCATCCTTATCTTGTAAATACTTAGGACACGACTTAAAGGCAAATTCACGAACGATGCGGCTCTTACCTGTACCAGAAATACCAGCAAGAAGCAAGAATGGCTTTGACTTGATTGCAGCAGTAAAGAATGTATAACAATTATCTTCAGACTTACTCTCAACGTTGTTCTTTTGGCTATTTGATAAAGAATTGAACACAGCATTATCAAATTGAACAACATTGTATTCACTCTTGGGAAGCATCGCAAGAGAGGAGGAACTTCCAAGTGTCAAATAATAAGTTCCATTCGCAAGAGGTTGCCCATCGATTTGTGCCGTATAGTAATCTGTTGTATTGGGAGAATCTGATCTCTTTTTTCTTGACTCCTTAAATGAAATCTTAAGAATGTTTTGTTTTCCCCTATCAGAAACATTAATTTGATATATCCCATTAGTAAGATTGTAGCTGTTTAATCGGTCAATATTTACAATTTCCGCACCATTTGAGCCCACCAATAACACCACACGTTGATATTGTTTGATATTCACACAAATATCAGATGCATTTTCACTCTCGATTTTGGTGATAATAATTTCATCACCAGGATTAACATTATAATCACGATATAAATCCCCCATCTGGTTCACACGAAATTCTCTCCCATCAGAAGATTTTAAGAAGTAATACTTGCCAGATACCACGTCTCTAACCTTTACTTCTATTGATGGAGGAAAGATTCCAGACAAATCAGTATTTGTATTAATTAGCATGTATGTCTCATGCGTGTTTCCCATACCTAATTCTGTCGTATTAGGGCGGTGGGTGTACTGAATTAATTTCGTGTTACTCATAATTATATGTATTTCTTAATTATAGACGCTATTCCTTTAGCCATAATGCATGGAACTGCATTGCCAATTTGCATGTATGTCTTCAAATATGCCCCCAAGAACATGTAATCGTCTGGAAATGATTGGCAACGAGCAGCCTCACGTGGGGTTAATGCTCTAATCTGAAATGGATGTATATGTGAATGACAATCCATACGCAAATGTGCAGTGATTGTTCTTGATGGATAATCTGCCCTCAATTTATAGTATTTGTCCTTAAAACAGTGAAGACGATTTGTGTAAGGCATGATATCCGCAATCTTTGGGTCTGAAGCATCATCACCTTGGTTTAACAGACGATAAATGTCATAATTGATATCATTTACGAAACGTGCCTTATGGTTATAAAGAAAAGGTATTTCTCTATTTCCATTAATAAGCTTGAGATAGTCATTTTCGTTTCCTAAATAATTGTTGACATCTATCTTTTTCCCAGTCTTTTCGTCATCAACCTCATTCATATTTTTAACACGTGGAGCGTCAAGAGGCTTTATATAATCTAAAGCATCTTTTAAAACATAGGTTTTATGACCTTTGTTTGCCTCCTCTATCTGTTCAAATATATCTTCTGGCGTAATGCCCTTTGATTCAGAAATATCTGTTCTAATAGCGATGTATATAAGACGTTCTCGACTTTGGGCTACAGAGAAGTCTGCTGAATTTAGAAGTTTATATGCTACATTATAACTGTAGGTAGTACCATTGCGTTCAACCTTGATATTGTTGTAGTCTTCAACGACTTGATTAGCAACAGAAAGCATTCCTTTCACATTCTCCATAACCACAAATTTTGGGAGAAGTTGCTTAATGGCTTTTACAAAATATTTATATAATTCATTTCTTGGGTCGTCAATAATACGCTGCTGATTAGCCGAACTAAAACCTTGGCATGGCGGTCCTCCTACTACCATATCGACTGGTTCTGTAACGTAATCCTTAATATTATCTACAATCTGGCGTATATCACCTTTCAACACCTTGTTGGCGGGTAGCTCTGGGTGATTAAATCGATATGTGCGTACACAAACATCTTCAAAGTCGTTGGCAAATACGACCTTAAAACCAGCTTGGACAAATCCACAGCTTAGACCTCCTGCTCCTGCAAAGAAATCAACAAAAGTGGGTTTTGAATTTTGTTTTTCTTTCTCTTGTAGTTTCCTCCTTTTTTCATTACTTAGCTTATCCAATAGCGTGCCCATTTCTTTTTTATGACATAAATAGAAATGTACACAATTGATAAACCGAGAACAATCCTTCTTCAGAACCTTATAAAGTTCATTGATATCTTCTAGTTTATCAATTACGCCAATATTAATCAGCTCCTTTTCAAGAGCCGAATTCAAGTCATTATTTGTAGGGATAACAAGCTTATTGCGTTCTGCAAAAACCTCGACTAAACGTATATAAATGAGTATTTTTTCAAGAAACTCATCCTTGCTCGTTATACAATTAACAGATTCAAATATCATTTTTTAAATCATCTAAATTTTTCTTTATGGACTTTGCCAATGCTTCCGCAAACAAAACAGGAACGGCATTTCCAATCTGTTTATACTTCTCTCCCCTAGAACCCTCAAAGACAAAATCATCAGGGAAAGACTGTATTCTTGCAGCCTCTCTTACAGTGAAGGAGCGTAATTGCGCTCCATCAGGGTGGATAAATTGAAATCCATCTTTATGGATGTGCGCAAGGATTGTCTTTGACGGGAGGTTCCACCATTGAACAACATAGCTGTTATCAAAAACTCTTGCGTGTTCGTGCTCCAAGTCTGGTCTTGCTTTACGCATCTCTCCGAATGACCAGTTATTGTCTATCATAACCTTAAAACGCTCTCTGTCTTTAACATTATGATTGCGAGCAATGTGATCCATCAATGGATGTATGCCAGCAGAACCTATTCTTCTGAGAAATTCATTGTCACAAGGGTAGTTGAAGCTCATAGTTGAGCCATCTTGCCCAGGGGCAACTGGTGGCAAATCACCAATTGCTTCTTTCACATCAACAAAGCGTTTTAATCCTTTACGCATTTCTTTGGGCATATCTGGATCATAATTCGTTTTTTTAACGTCATTGTACAAATCTATAGCTTCTTTATCCTCTATATCTTTACGGACTCCCATAATAATGATTCTTTTTCTAATTTGAGGAACTCCATAATTGGCAGTGTTGTGAAGAAGAATATTAGGATCATCAACCAACTTGTATTCTCGCCCCAACGCATTAAGAACTTGAGGGAAAATAGGCTTTCCATTGACCTTGGCAGACAAAATGCCAGTTACATTTTCAAAAACGAAGAATTTGGGACGATAATGATCAAGAATATGCACGTAACTTTCAAAAAGGAAATTACGAGGGTCTTGCGACATACCTTTACCATCACGTACTCGTCCAGCAGTTGAATAAGCTTGGCATGGAGGACCGCCAATAATGATGTCTGGAGAAGTGCCATTGGTCGCTTGTTCAATTCTATCTATGATATCATCCGCAGTAATGTCGTGTTCGATAACCCCTTTATCAATGTTGGAATACCCATAATAGCGCATACGAGTACGTAACGTCTCACATGCCCAATGGTTAATTTCAACATGGGCAAGCGCTTTGAATCCTACTCGATAGAAACCTTCAGAGAGCCCGCCACATCCTGCGAACAAATCTATAAATGTATATTTTTTCTTAGGCATATTATTTTTTGCCGTTATTTGATTCAACTTCATTCTTATTCTCTCAATGTTAAGAATCAATCTTTCTACCTTGAGAGTTTTCAGCATTACCTACCTTGCACATCAAACGCTTTGTTTCCTGCAACCCCTTTTGCAAAAGGCGTACACGCTCAGCCAATTGTTCTTGGCTTGGGACGCTATGCCATGATTAATAGCGTATTGTAATTCTCCAACAAATTGTTGGAGTTTTGGATTTATCAATTCTGCACCAGCTTGGTGCATTTTCTCCGCTCCATTTACTGAAACAAGTTGTTTCAGTTTTTTTATCTTCTCAGCATAGAACAAATAGCGACTCTTAATGTCCGCTATCCAATCCGCATAGTCCGCATCAATGTGAATATCGTGCGACTTCACAATATACGGTTCAGCCAATGGCTGTATGTCTTTATTTTCTTGCGCCATTTCTTAGACGTTATGTGATTCGACCTTTATTCTATTTTGCTATCTGTCAGCAAGTCCTTCATGTTAACATTGAGAACTTTCGCTATCTTGTTTAATGTTTGAAGGTCTGGCTGTGATGCATTTGAGCACCATCGGCTTGTGGTTGTAGTGCTAACACCAAGTTGCTCTGCAAGCCATTTGCCAGTTTTCTTCTGTTCAACCAGCACAACCTTTAATCGATTCAAATCGTCCATCGTAATTTTATTTAAGTTCAATGCAAAGGTATTAACAATTTTCGGAACAACCATGATAAAGGCTTTCTTTTTATGCTTTTATAACGAATTTGTAACCGAATCATCACTTTTTGTGCTTCTCAGATAGCATTATCGCCCCTCTGCTATTCGCGATAAAACTGCATTTCTCCATTCAAATACAGTTTATCCAAATGTTTCGAGTTTGTCTCAATTTGGAACTAAAATTTGGTCACTCCATCTGTCTGTACATTAAAATAATGTCAAGATTGGCAGTTTTTTAATGTAAAACTTGTGTAGTAGAATAAAAAACGTTATCTTTGCATCGTAAAAAGTTGCCAATATTGGCAAAAATATAATATAGAGCGATGGAGATAAAAAGAGATCGATATCTGAAGCAACTGATAGAAAGCCGTCAAAATGGCTTTATTAAGGTGGTGACAGGAATCCGCAGATGTGGCAAGTCGTATCTGCTGAACGTCTTGTTCTATCACTACTTATTAGATAATGGGGTAGCTGATGACCACATTATCCGCATAGACCTTGAAGACCGCATGAACAAGGAACTGAGAAATCCTGATACTATGCTCCACTATGTTCATGATAGAATCAAGGATAATGACCTCTATTATATCATCATTGATGAGGTGCAGCTGATGGACGAGTTTGTGGATGTGTTGAATAGTTTCCGTCATATTGATAATGCCGACACATACGTGACAGGCAGTAACTCCCATTTCCTGTCTTCAGATATTCCTACGGAGTTTCGTGGTCGAGGAGAGACTATCCATGTGAATCCTCTATCTTTTGCAGAGTTCTACTCTGCCGTTGGCGGTGACAAGCAAGATGCATGGCGTGAATATTACACTTATGGTGGTTTACCGCTCATTCAATCTTTTGAAACAGAAGAGAAGAAAATAAACTATCTGAAAGGACTCTTCGAAACAGTTTATTTGGCAGATATTATTGAACGCCACAAAATCAAAAATGATAATGAACTACGTGAGTTGGTGCTAATTTTAGCATCGTCAATAGGTGCGCCATGCAATCCTACTAAATTATCAAACACATTCAAGAGTGTAAAAAATGTAAGTATTGGCAGTCAAACTATCTCTAATTACCTTACCTATCTGACGGAATCATTTCTGCTGAACAAAGCAATACGCTACGATATAAAAGGAAAGAAATACATCAACACGCTATCCAAATACTATTTCTCTGATATTGGTTTGAGAAATGCTATCCTCGATATGCGCCAACAGGAAGAGACGCACATTATGGAGAACATCATCTACAACGAACTTATCACACGTGGCTATAGTGTGGATGTTGGAATGGTGGAGATAAAGAAGCAAGACAAGGATGGCAAGTGGGTGCGCATCCAACTTGAGGTGGACTTTATCGCCTGTCTTGGCAGCAAGAAGTATTATGTGCAGTCAGCCTTGTCTATACCTGACAGAGAAAAGGAAATACAGGAGTCTCGTTCTCTGACGAACATCAATGATTCTTTCAAGAAGGTTATCATTGTGAAAGACCACATCATGCCACGTCGAAATGAAGACGGCATACTAACAATAGGTCTTTTTGATTTCTTGCTAAAAGAGGACAGTTTAGACATCTAATAATCTGTATATATAAGACTTGGTAATTATGGAGATAGACATCTTTCCCGTTCCATCTGCAAAAGGAGTGCATCGCTATATTGGCACGTCATTCTTAGGACTGCTCATCATTACCTACATAGTTGGCGCTTACAAGATTGCCCAACAGTTGATAGGTGAGGACAAGGAACTGCTTTGTTTTCTTGTCACTATACCTATATTTATAGGAGGATATGCGGTATTCGTTTTGTTGCTTCATGGCATCAAACAATGTATCTATGCTTACTTCAAAAGCAACAGAAAGGAGTTGAACAATCGAGCAGACCAAGAGAACATGGATGCTTGCATCATAAAGCATCTGGAGGACATTCAAAAGAAACTGGAGACAAAGCCTGCGGTAGAAACACCACAATGTGATGTGGTTTCACAGCCTGAGCGACAAGAGCCTCAGACTTCAGAAGTGGTAAATGATTTGAAGCCACAGATTATATCAGAACTCGAAGAGACGCTGAAAAACGCACAGCGAGATTTGGCTCCATTCATTCAGCAACTTCACATTGATCGCCAACAAATGGCAGAAGCGAAAGAAAAGCAAGAGAAGGACAAACTTGATAAAATCCTTAGATATACACGTCTTGTTTTTCTTCCACACGGATTCTGTGACGAAGAGCTTTTCCAGATTGAGGAAGCCGTTAAGCTACTTGTACAGTACAATGGCATTGTGAATTGTGTATCGGTAAAGATTGAAAAGAAGAAACTGAAGCAGACCGACCTAAAGAACTTTGCTTGGAACATCGGACATCAATATAACATCGACTCCGAGGTGCTCGCTATGTTTGTAGTCAATCTGTTCCATTCTTGGTTCAAGAATACCGAAAAGGGCACGATACAAAAGACGCTCCATAACACAACAGGTACATATTCAATTAAAATTGACGAGAATATCTTAGAGCATCTGCCAGAGTTAGAGGAAAAGGTGCTTGGCAAGAAAACAAATAAAAAGTAAGATGGAAAGATTTGACATAATGAATTAGGTGGTCAGAAAGGTGGTCAGAAAGGTGGTCAGAAAGATACTGGTAAAACAATTGACATTATTCTTCAACTTATAAAAGACAACCCAAGTATAACGAGAAAAGTTCTCTCAGAAACTCTTGGCATATCTCCAAGTGCCATTCAAAAACACATTGACCGTCTAAAAGCTGAAGGTATAATTGTTCGTAATGGTGGAGATAGAGGTGGTTCTTGGGAGGTAAGAACCATAGTTAGTGATAAAAACGTAAAATAGTCCTTACTTGGGATTTCTATATTCTATATTTGTTTGGCTTAACAGCCTCTTTTACATTCTCTTATCGTTCACGTGTGTTTGTAAATATCTGATACACAATAGTGTTTAGATTTGAGGAAGTGAAGTAAAGATCACTGAATATACAATAAATCAAAATAAGAGAGCTGTAGATTAAATGTTTACAGCTCTCTTTTGTTTTATATATAATGTGATTTATTTGAACCTGGACTTTATTACAGTATGTGGTATTAGAAACATCGAAGCTATTTTATTAAGCATGCTTTCTCGTTTTTGTACTTTTCCGTTTTGTAAGTAGCCAATTCCAATTACGTCAGATACAGTATTTCTCTAATCTTCTCGCGGTTACCCACAATCCAAACGAGATCTCCTAATTGGAAAGCCGTATCTTTATCCAGAGGGATCAATTCATTATTCCGTTCAATAGCCACAACGATACCGTCGTACTTTTCTCCCAAATGAGACTGCGCAATGGTTTTATTTAAGAAACGGAATTCATCATCTACAGTGAAAGAGTGGAGAGTCATCTTTTTATCCACTGCGTCCGTATCTTTTGTATTTTTTACATCTTCTATTCTATTTCTGAACTCCTGCAATTGCATATCCGTACCGACTACAGTCAGTTTATCCTGCGGATAAATAGGTTCAGAACTTTTCGGAATGTATATATTCAAATCACCACGCGTGATTGCAACTACATTCACTCCAAAATTTTGCCTGAATGAAAGTTCTCCTAAAGACTTGCCGATGTAATCGGAATAAGGCGATACTACGACAGATGTCAAATCAAGGTCCTTGTCATTGAACTCGCTATTGAAACTTGTTTTTAGCGGGTGTCGTTTTTTAGCAGCCTCTTCCCGTCGGTTAAGATTGGCTAGGAATCTCGTTTCCAATCGTGAATATTGCGTGAGGTCTTCCCTAAGAATAAGAATCAATGCCACAACAGCTATGGCAATAATCACACTTATTCCCCAGTTCAGCTTGAAATAGCTGATAACTACGCTAGTGATAAAGAAAAGAGCAACAGATACACGGCCTAGAACGAGAGAAACCAGTCGTCCGTGATTGTAATTCTCATCTCTCCATAGCTTCAGGAATAATTCGGAAGAGTTGTATTTGTTGGAGATGAGTGCCCACAAAAAAGGAGTCATAAGCAAGAGAGTGCCCAGACACATCACCAGCTTAATCCATAGGGTAACAGGAGCAAACATTTCACTGATGGCGGGATAAATGATTTGTATAGACAGCAGCCAGATAGCAGTGAGCAATACGCTATAAATAATAACCCTGCCAATCATGTTTTTTAGTAATTTCTTCCAATCACTATCGTGGTTCATGGTCTTCTTGCCGGAAGCATAACGATCTAATGTTTCCTGTACTTTAGTAGGCAATATTTTGTAAAGCCATTCGGCAAAAGGATTGGCCAAACGGATAAAATAAGGAGTCGTGAAAGTGGTGATAACAGATACAGCCACAATGATTGGTGAAATGAACGGGTCGAGCACTTTGAGCGAAACACCCAGTCCGGCAATGATGAAAGCAAACTCTCCGATTTGTGCCAGGCTGAATCCGGATTTGATAGAAGTGTTTAGCGGTTCTCCGGATAAGAGTACGCCAAATGAAGAGAAAATGGCTTTACCGATAATGGTAACCAGAGTAATGATGATAACAGGCCAGGCATATTCTACCAATACCGCCGGATTTACTAGCATACCGACCGATACGAAAAAAATAGCTCCGAAGAGGTCTTTTACCGGTTGTATGATATGTTCGATGTGCTCGGCTTCGATGGTTTCGGCAAGGATAGATCCCATGATAAATGCACCTAATGCCGTTGAAAAGCCTGTATAGGTAGCCAATACCACCATTCCCAGACAAAGACCGATCGAAACAATCAAAAGCGTCTCATTATTCATCAGCTTCTTTGCTTTTTTAAGAAAAGCCGGAATAACGAAAATACCGATGAGAAACCACAGGATTAAAAAGAAAACGACTTTGAGAACACTAATCAATAAATCTTCACCCACAAAGTCCTGACTTACCGCCATTGTAGAAAGAAGTACCATCATTAAAATGGCAATCAGGTCTTCCACTACCAGAGTACCGAATACGATGCCCGTGAAACGCTGGTTGCGTAACCCCAAATCATCAAAGGCCTTGATGATAATTGTGGTAGACGACATAGACAACATTCCCCCAAGAAAGATGGAATTCATTGTGCCCCATCCTAACAATTGTCCTACCAGAAAACCTATGAGCAACATACTGACGACTTCGGTGGTGGCCGTAATAAAAGCTGTGGAACCTACATTCATGAGCTTTTTAAAACTAAACTCCAGTCCGAGTGCAAAGAGCAGGAATATAACACCTATTTCCGCCCATATATTGATATTTTCGATATCTCCCACTGTGGGGAAAATATTTATATAAGGCCCCGCTAGTAATCCGGCAATGATGTAACCTAAGACTAAAGGTTGTTTCATCCATTTGAACAGCAAGGTTATTACACTGGCCGATATTAATATCAGCGCAAGGTCGGCAATCAAAGTTGGTAAATGTGACATTTAGTGATGGATTTATTCATTTTTTTCTTCCTGATAGTTAGACAGAAAAGAGCCAAGGGACATGGATGTTCAGCTCTTTTCTTTTTCGAGAGTGTCGGCAGTCAATTATTCATTATATTGTTTTCCTCTATAAAAAGAAGGAAACAATATAATAGATAGCTGCTGCCAGGAGTCCACTGACCGGAATTGTAAGAATCCAGGCAGTCATGAGGCTTTTTGTTATTCCCCAGCGAACGGCAGAGAGGCGTTTGGTTGCACCTACTCCGATGATTGCACCTGTGATAGTATGTGTTGTACTAACGGGGATTTTCAGCATTTCCGTAATGTAGAGAGTGAAAGCACCGGCTGTTTCGGCAATCACTCCTTCCAATGGGGTTACTTTGGTGATTTTGGTTCCCATTGTCTTTACTATCTTCCAACCTCCGGACATGGTGCCGAGTGAGATAGCGGTGAAGCACGAAAAAGCAACCCAGTCGGGAAGGTCATTGATGCTGTTGATACCCATGCCCAATCCCATTGAATGGCCGGCTATCATGGCAGCGGCAATAATACCCATTACTTTCTGTGAATCGTTCAAGCCATGTCCGACGCTGAAGAGGGCGGAGGATACGAGTTGCAACCTCTTGAACCATTGCTCGGCTGTGTGGGGATGTGCGCGTCGGCAGATGTAGAGGACAAACAGAGTGAAACCGAAAGCAATGACCATTCCGATAAAAGGAGCCAGAAAGATAAAGGCTGCAATTTTAAGAATGATGTTAAGCTGAATTGCTTCAAATCCGTTTGCCATAATGGCAGCTCCTGCAAAACCTCCAATAAGGGTGTGTGAGGAAGAAGACGGAATCCCTTTCCACCAGGTAACCAGGTTCCAGGTGATAGCCGCTATAACTCCTGCTAATATAATGGGCAGGGTGATATATTGCTCTACCACAGTCTTGGATACTGTATTGGCGATACCGAATCCACCTATTATATATTTGGCAATGAAAAAGGCTACGAAATTGAAGAAAGCAGCCCATATTACAGCTTGAAAGGGAGTAAGCACCCTGGTAGATACGATGGTAGCTATTGAGTTTGCTGCATCGTGAAAGCCGTTGATATAATCGAATATCAGAGCCAGAATGATGATAGTCACTAATAATTCCATGTGTTCCGGCTTGCTTTATGCGTACTTTACAATCAGATTTTTGAGAATCTTGCCTACATGCTCTGCGGCATCGGTCGTTTTTTCCAGTTCATGCATGATCTCCTTTATTTTGATAAGTTCAATGCAATCCTTTTCCTCTTCGAAAAGTTTGGTGATAAAGAATTCATATACATCATCCGCCTGGTTCTCGATTTCATGCAGTTTGGAACAGTATTCACGGAGAAGAGTCGGTTTCTTACGGAATGTTTCGAGTTCGTCCATGGCTTTGCATATATAGATCGCTTCCTCCTGAATCAAACGGCTCAACTCTTTGCCATTCTCTGAAATAGGACGGGGATTGTAAATAGAGATTCGTTTGGCACAACTGTTTATTCCGTCAATGACGTCATCCATGCAGGAAGCTAAGTCATGAATATCTTCGCGGTCGAAAGGAGTGATAAAGGTAGTACCTAATTCATCAAAAATCAGGTGTGTCAGTCTGTCGCCTTCCCGTTCCAGGTCTTTGATTTTTTTGTAGTAGTCCGAACGTTCTGTAGGTGAGTCATGTTGCAAGCTTTCTATTAAAACAACTGATGCTTCGCAGAGCACTTCTGATAGCTGTTTCAGTAAAGGGAAAAATTTGGGCTCCTTTGGAGTAAACCGGCTAAAAAAAGAATTTTTCATAAGTGTAAAAACTTTAAATTGTTTTTTCTTCTCTATTTATATTAGTAACAAATGAATACAGATTATAGTTTGCTGTTTTTAAGATTTTAGTTTGGCACGTACTACCTCTATAATGGCAGGCAATACAGAGATAAATATGATGGCTACAATCAGTAACTTCAGGTTTTCCTGCACAAACGGAAGGTCGCCGAAGAAATAACCAGCATAACAGAATACGGCAACCCAGAGCGCACCACCAACTAAATTATACATCATAAAATAGTAGTAATTCATCTTTCCCATTCCTGCTACGAAAGGTGCAAATGTGCGTACTATCGGGACAAATCTGGCTAGAATAATTGTTTTCCCACCATACTTTTTATAGAACTCGTGTGTTTTCTCCAGATAACTTTGTTTGAATATCCTGGAGTTGGGGTTATTAAACAGCTTTCGGCCGAAGAAATGTCCTATCATGTAATTGCAGGAATCGCCTAATACGGCAGCAGCAAATAAGATAATGACAAGTATATGCACGCTGATGGGCATATCGGGTAATGCTGAAATGGCTCCTGCAACGAAGAGTAAAGAATCACCGGGAAGAAAAGGAGTGACCACTAATCCGGTTTCACAGAAGATGATAGAAAACAAGATGGCGTATGTCCAGGCATGATAATCACGCACAATCATCACCATATATTGATCGATATGAAGTATAAAATCCAATAAAAAGTCCATTTTATATACTTTGGTTATTATTGTAATGAAAGAATGTTATAGGCTTCCAGACCATAGTGAATTCTTTTTTCACTCAAATGGTGGAGGCAAACAGAAAGTGGGGCATAAAAGACTTGAATTGTCCTATGCCGAAAAAAGATATAAAATGGCTAAATGAGTATGTGTCCTAATGAATAGATATGATATCTATCGGAATATTTAAAAAGATTGGTATAATATGAAAAACCTGTCCATTGATTTTTAGGAAGTTGAATCTTTAGCGAGCTTAGTATGCGGATAGTGACAGAAGGAATATTGAATCTTAGTATTTTTAAGGGAGAGAGGTGGCGGAAGGAAAATGGATTTAAAACGCCGTTATCGTTATTGTAATTTTGCTTTCCGGCGTATTCTTTTGTCTTGACTAGTTTCTGTTCTTGATCCAGTTGTATAATGCTAGCTTTAGAGGTATATGAATAGGAATAGGAATAGGTTTGTATGCCGTTACTACCGGCTTCTAACCGGTATGCCTCTTGTGCTTCGTTGAAAATCAGATGGAATCCCCAACACAGAAATACGCCTAATAGTATACAAAATATGTACTTCATCATAACGGCCGCAAAGGTAGAAACTATTTTTATATGAAATACATATTCACAAGCATAATTAACA
>OGOJ01000752.1_pt1 | contig 28333 bp, 29 predicted proteins | sample 1552601 | NCBI WGS metagenome assembly OGOJ01 (sample SAMEA2580184, study PRJEB22360) | human gut metagenome | biome: human gut; feature: human-associated habitat; material: faeces | place: Denmark | collected 2008/2010
ACATTGGTAAAAGCGCCGGAACTGCTTGGAAAAATATGAGTGAGGACATGATCAGAACGCTTGTTATTCTTGATCGAGCAGGCAATTTTGATCGATAAATAGAAAACACCCCGCTGTAGCAAATCATCACTACGGCGGGGGGTACGAGTGTGGTGTACTAATAGTGTACAAATAATGTACTAGCGTACATCATCTCACTGCATTTATCCACTTTTAACCACGGCTGAAGGCATTGAAAACACTTGGTTTTTGCCAATCAGGCTTACTTCATGGCCTCTTCAACTGCGACTGCAACCGCAACCGTAGCGCCGACCATGGGGTTGTTGCCCATGCCGAGGAAGCCCATCATCTCGACGTGCGCAGGGACGGAGGAGGAGCCTGCGAACTGTGCATCGGAGTGCATACGGCCCATGGTGTCGGTCATGCCGTAGGAAGCGGGGCCTGCGGCCATGTTGTCGGGGTGCAGCGTGCGGCCCGTGCCGCCGCCCGAAGCCACCGAGAAGTACTTCTTGCCAGCCAGCACGCGCTCCTTCTTGTAGGTGCCGGCAACGGGGTGCTGGAAGCGGGTAGGGTTGGTCGAGTTGCCCGTGATCGACACGTCGACGTCCTCCTTCCACATCACGGCCACGCCCTCGCGCACGTCGTCGGCGCCGTAGCAGCGTACCTTGCCGCGAAGTCCGGTCGAGTAGGGGGTCTCCTTGACGATCGCCAGCTCGCCCGTGTAGTAGTCGAACTTGGTCTGCACGTAGGTGAAGCCGTTGATGCGCGAAATGATCTGTGCGGCGTCCTTGCCCAGGCCGTTGAGGATCACGCGCAGCGGATTCTTGCGCACCTTGTTGGCCATTTCGGCGATCTTGATGGCGCCCTCGGCTGCGGCGAACGATTCGTGGCCGGCCAGGAAGGCGAAGCACTGCGTCTCCTCGCGCAGCAGACGTGCGGCCAGGTTGCCGTGGCCGATGCCCACCTTGCGGTCGTCGGCTACCGATCCGGGAATGCAGAATGCCTGCAACCCCTCGCCGATCGCCTCGGCGGCGTCGGCCGCATTCTTGCAGCCCTTCTTGATGGCGATGGCGGCGCCTACGACATAGGCCCACTTGGCGTTCTCGAAGCAGATCGGCTGCGTCTCCTCGCAGGTCTTGTAGGGATCGAGCCCCTTCTCGGCACAGATCGCCTTCGCGTCTTCCACGCCGTTTATCCCGTACTGAGCAAGTACAGCGTTGATTTTATCAATTCTGCGCTCGTAGCTTTCAAACAAACTTGCCATATCTCAATTTCTTATTATTCGGTTAAACAACGGTTATTCGTGACGCGGATCGATGTACTTCTTGGCCTCGGCGAAACGACCGTAGCAGCCCTTGGCCTTTTCGAGCGCCTCCTTGGGATCGATACCCTTCTTCACGAAATCCATGAACTTGCCCAGATGCACGAACTCGTAGCCGATCACCTCGTCGTTCTCGTCGAGCGCCATGCGGGTGCAGTAGCCTTCGGCCATTTCGAGGTAGCGCGTGCCCTTGGCCAGCGTGCCGAACATCGTGCCCACCTGGCTGCGCAGGCCCTTGCCCAGGTCTTCCAGAGAAGCGCCCACGACCAGACCGCCCTCGGAGAACGCGGACTGGCTGCGGCCGTAGACGATCTGGAGGAACAGCTCGCGCATGGCGGTGTTGATGGCGTCGCAAACAAGGTCGGTGTTCAGCGCTTCGAGAATGGTCTTGCCGATCAGGATCTCGGAAGCCATGGCAGCAGAATGGGTCATGCCCGAGCAGCCGATCGTCTCGACGAGCGCCTCCTGGATGATGCCGTCCTTGACGTTGAGCGTCAGTTTGCAGGCACCCTGCTGGGGCGCGCACCAGCCCACACCGTGCGTCAAACCCGATATGTCCTTGATCTCCTTGGCTACAACCCACTTGCCCTCTTCGGGGATCGGTGCGGATTCGTGATTTGCACCCTTCTTAACGCAACACATCTGTTGCACTTCGTGTGAATAAATCATAACCGTTAAATTTTATTGAAATTCGTTGAACGTGTAACTGTATTCCGTCACAAAGGTAATAATTTTGTTCGGTTCCCGCCATAGGAAACGGCGATTTTTCACTAATTTCGCCCCTCGAACGAATACTTCGGAACATGGTGATTCTCCCCGCAACCGAGGCCGATTTGCAGGCCGTCGTCGAACTCGTCGCCCAGGGGTGCGCGGCATTGGCCCGTCAGGGCGTCGACCAGTGGCAGGACGGCTATCCCGCCCCGGGACATATCTCGGCAGACATCGGCCGCAACCGCGGCTATGTATTGTGCAAACCCGGCGTGGAAGGCCCGCTTTCAGTGATCGCCTACGGCGCGGTGGTGTTCGACGGCGAACCGGCCTACGACGCCATCGACGGACAATGGCTCACCGACGAGCCGTACGTGCTGGTGCACCGCATAGCGGTCGCCGACGGGGAACGGGGCCGCGGCGTGGCGGCGGAATTCCTGCACCGTGTGGAGACACTCGCACAGGAACGCGGCGTCAAAGCCTTTCGCATCGACACCAACTTCGACAACCAGACCATGCTGCGGCTGCTCGAACGCACGGGATTCACCTATTGCGGGAAAGTCGTCTACCGGAGCGGCGAACGGCTGGCTTACGAAAAACGAATCTGAAAACACTCCGACACAAAAAACAGAACCCGAGGCTCCACTCCCCGGGTTCTTTCATTTCACTGTTCAGCGCGTCACTATCTTCTTGAAGAAATCCTCCAGAGGAACATTGTAATAATCGCACAAATCAGCCAGCGTCGTCAGTGAAATGCTATGCCTTCCGCTTTCGATCCGCCCGATGTTCAGGTCGGTGTCGAACCGGACATTTTCTTGAGTAAGGCCTCTCTCCCGGCGGACTGTTTTCAGCCGATCCACTACTTGTTTCACCAGAATCTCATTACGCCGCTGCCGTTTCATAATGCAAATTTCCGCAATTATGCACTCAATTTTTACTACACACTTGTAGCACAGCGACTAAAACGACACCTTCAAGCGTGTAGTTGCCGGAAGCACAACGAATACAAATCCATTCAAGCCACTTTTCGGCCTTTTTGAAATATGCAAAAATAAAAAAATTGTTGTATAAAGCAGCGAAAACAACCGGAACAGCGGCGAAAAAGCTGATGCCGGGGACCGTTCGTCACAGTTTTCACAACCCGGTCTTCGGATCGCCCCCGTCTTCCGAATGTGCACCGTATGCGCTGCAAATCCGGCCCCGTTCGACTCCCGCAGAGTAGCGGTGAGCGCCGACTGGAAAAGAAAAACGACCTGCATTTCTGCAAGTCGTTGATTTTTAAGTGGTACCACCAGAAAATGAGTTTCATTTCTAAATGGCTCTATATCTTCGTGTTAAAGAATCGCAACAATCGTAATCTCCCGCTATTGCTCCACCTAAATTCTGCACCATTTTGCAGTGTCTCGCAGAGTCGAGTTCCTACTTTGATGCAAAGGTAGTGAAATAATTTGAAACAGAAATAGGTACACTAAAATTTTGCTCCACCTCAGTTCAGAATCCCTACTAGTAGGTGTAAAACAATGCAAAATATTATATCCTTGGTATATCTTTTAATTTGATTTTACCACTTTTGATAGATGCTCCATCTGCATTCAAACGCCAACTTATTTCAATATCTTGATTAAGATTTGCATTTGGTTGCAAGACAATGCCTTTGTGTACACCTGTCATACCAGGAAGTATCGGCACAATACGAGGAAAACCATACTTTATATTTGTTGGAGTGCTACCTTCAAGAATATCACAATACAAGTTTTCACGACGCATAGTAACAAAACCGTCTTTCACTTCTGCGATATCAAACTCTTGTCCTGCAGCAACGATATTTCCGGGTAATTTTACAAAATAGTGAACATGTTCTGCTACAATTGTCCCAACATTTCTAGGAATACAATTTAGAACCAATATTGCTCTTTGCACTATTTGCGGCTGAGCAGGCATGGGTGAACCATATAGAGGATTATATGTTGGTTGTATCCAATATAATTCCTGTTTTGTTATTTGTCGAAATTCAAAGTCTAAAGTTATATCAGGATGGATGTTACGATTCATAATATCTCGAATCTCGTAATCCTCCATTGAATTAATCGTAGTTGAATAACGCTTGTGATATTGCTTTGTCTTTAAATTCTGATGGGCTGTATGACTTTGTGGAATATCTACAATATATATAACTTCATTTGGCTTGGTCATATCTACAACCAAACAACTAATTTCTAATCCTTTAATTTTAGGACTGATATTGCTTGATATAACTTGGGCTATGGTTTCCTTGGATACTTTTGTGGTATCTATCGGTGTTATATGGGATGGAATATGCCGTTTATCTTCTTCGTCAAACTCCTTAACACCATATATTATGGTGCCACCATTAGCATTAGCCATAGCACTAACATCCTTGGACATTTCGCCTTTCCATTTATCGCTAGTTGTGTTAATGTCGCTTTTGTACTCAAGTGTTGTGCTTTCTTCAACGCCGGCAGCAATCAATGCATTAATATCGTCAATTGAGGTTATTTTATTCATATCAAAATATACTTGTTAGCATAACCTATCATAAAACATAGAAAATGTGTGGTTTTTATATATTATATGATATGTTGAGTAAAATTACTTATTGCTTGTTAAGCTATTTTTCAAAGCTATACCCTTTGCTGTAAGGCGATATTTCTGCAGTTTACTTCGCTTCTCATTTGGTAGAGTAAACTCTATATAACCTTCTTCAAGAGCAGGCTTTATATATGTACTGCGGAAATATGTTCGGTGCTTGATGCCAATTAAGGATTGTAGAGTATCTCTATCAATTTCTCCTTCAATGCAAGTAACAATAGTTCTAATAGCTTTAGATACACTTCCAACATCATGAGCAGTATCATGAGCAGTATCATGAGCAGTATCATGAGCACTTATAGGCAAAGTTATACGAATAAAGTTATCTGTAAACTTGAAACAATCTTCGCCATAAGCACGCAAAATACGAGGTATACCAGAACCTAATGACTCTACCAATTCCACATCGCGGTAGATACGCATCAATTCTTTATTGCGTGGTATCGAGATACCATTGAAGAACTCTTCTCTTGTGAGCGATTCGGGCAGACGACCAGCAGAAGTTATCTCGAGTCTGTCGGGGAATATCTCAAACTTAGGCGGAACTTCAAATGAGTAGTCGTTATGCACAATGGCATTGATAACAGCCTCGCGCAAAGCAACCTTATTCCACAATGGAGTTTCAATGCGCTCCATTGGAGTTATTGTTGCAGCAACCTTGTTTTCAATATCCAGTTTTGACAAAACACTCTTGGTCGCTTTAATAAGAGAACAATATCCATACTCGTTGTTCTCTACCAAATCGCATCGGTCAAGACTTGAATACTTTGCCACTTTGATTGAATTGCCATTCTCATCAGCCAACAGATATGCCACATAGTTGTACTTGCCATCATCTGTGAGCAACTCCAATGTGCGCTTGAAATTATCATTGAGTCTCTTGCCTCGCTCATCGTAATAAATACGCAGCTGTTCAAAACTCAAATCTTGACGGTTAGAAACGATGCGGCCAATGGAGTTGCGCGTACGCATTGCAAACAAGCGGTCAATCTGCTCCTGTGGCATAGGATCGGCAGATGTCCCAACACGCATATACGCACCTCGGGGAGTCATTCCATACTTCGTTTTGAAATATGGTTTCTCAATTCCACTCGCTACCGTAACTTTGATAATGCTACGTCCATCCTTTTGCTCCTCAGCAATATCGAACAGTCCCATAGCCGAAGGCGAAATGTTATGCTTTATACGGTCTTTCAACCTAAGCATACAATCATCTACATCGTTCACGCCCACAGTTGAGCCATCTTTATCAATGCCGATATAGATGTATCCGCCCTCCTTGTAGTTAAGGAACGCTACAACCTCCTTCTCAATATCAAGTTCAGGAGTCAATTCTCTTTTATATTCTATGCGGTTGGTTTCTGACATATACAAACAGTACTATCTATATGTTTTAATGAATATTCTATTTAAATCAGTTCATTATCTAGTTTACACATCAACATACTGGCAAAATGTAATTTTCTAATAGCATCTGCTTTTGATAATGTTTGATTGCTATGAGCTTTGGGGTTTCTTATGCCAATCATTGCTCCCACAAACATTTCCATATATCCTTGTTGTACATTTGTACCTGTTTCAGTTGAAATATCTCCTAATTTTATTATTGGATTTTGAGGAGAAAATGCTGATTGCATTAATTTTACACCATCTTTTTCAATGGATGTCCTATTCTTATAAATTCCTTTAACTCTAGTATTTACTTCCTTAAATGCAGCTTCTACTGCATCTGCATAATAACTATCATCAAAACGACCTTTAGCAACTGAAACTATCTGTGGGTGTATATTGTCCCAAAAAGATGATGAATTATTATTACTATATCCATTTAGATATGTAACAGTTGCTATAACTTCGCCAAAAGAGTATGGATTAATGCCATTCTGAGGAGTACTAGTTGTTGACCAAATTGATTCACCGAGATTAGATCCGATGTTTTTAAGTTAGGTAGTATCTTATCTCTCAACCTGTCTCTAAATATATGATACTCTTCTGGTATTAATGGAATTAATTGATATAAAGCACTATAAAGGTCATTATAACTGATAGCGTTGCTAGGAATCCGTCGTACATTAATCATATTACGAACGCTATCAACAACTTGAATACATTTATTTAACTGTTCTCTATATTTGTTCATAGTTCCAATTGTTTTCTGTAAACTGAATCCAATGTGTTACCTTCTTTATCTTTCCACACAAGCCAGCCATTATTGCTACTGCCTATGCAGAAGTCAGCTGCAGTACTTGGGCTTGGGAAAGTTTTATCGGAGGTCATTACTAATTCATCATTTTCAATGGAGGCATACTCATGTAGCATGCTTTCACGTTTTTCTTTCCAGTTGAAAGATGGTACCATAGTTTTGGCAATAACACTGCCTTTCAAAACCGTAAAGCCATTGGAACTATAGAAGCCCTTCGCTTCACAACCACGCCCTTTAGTATAGAACAGATGTTCTGCTTTTGGCTGCGATACCTCAAAGATGTTGCAGCCGATGAATGAGGCCAGGAACTTTACATCCTCAAAGAACTCATCCATTGAGTCCTGCTGATATTCGGGCAAATTTGGAGCCTTTGGTGTCTGCTTATTGTCGCTCAATACAAAGGCATTGGCTTTCTTTGCTTCGGCTATTGCCTTGTGTTCTAAATATTGTACATCTGCTTTGGTCATATCGGCATCTTTTGACACAAATATGAGAGCTTTCTGCCAAAATGCTTTCTTGCTGTCGTGGTCTTTCACTCGCTCACGGAAATTCTCCGTTTCCCCAATATATGCCTGAGGTTTTGTCGCCTCATCCTCGCCTAGCAAAATATAAAATGCAGGCTTCTGTAACTTCTCTTGCGTATTTAGATATGAGAGGTTGGAGCGTGGCACAACAAACATCTGGCAAATCTTATTGCTGATAAATGCGTATTGAGTACCCTTTGGATCTCCATCAATTAAGTATGTAGTTACTGTTTTGCCCATAATTACTTATCCTCAATGATATGTTTAAACACCTCGTTGATTTGATCTACTTTTATATTTCCAGAATGTACGTCTTTTGCCAGCAAAAACAAATCTTTGCTAATAGGTTGCAGTCTGATACCATCCCATTCAACTGGATTATTTAATTCCGAATTAGCGAAAGTACTAATATCCTCTGTAACTGTTATATTGTGAAAGCTGAACTGTATGCCATAGCACCTAATATACATACAATGCTGCTGAGAATCATAGTATAACTCATCAGCATATCCATTTTCAAAGTGAGATGTGAGATAATTAACTAACCTTGATACACGAGGTTTAATATATCCATAACTTAATTCTTTTTTGTATTCCTTATCTTTAATTGCAGCATTAAGCAAATTCAAAGAACACAATGTTATAAATACATCATTCTTGTGTTCAACTTCTCGTTGAATATATTGCTTGGCCTCGTCGATCAATGCTTTCATATTTATTCTAATATTACATGTCTATATTCTTCCTCCCACTCCCTTAAACTTCTCCACGAATGCTGCAATCAATTGGAATACCTTATGTTTTTTAGTTAAGTACATAGGATTCAATGGACTCATCTTTGGCAAGATACTATTAAAGTCTGTTCCATTCTCACTGACAAACTCACGCTTTAAGGAAACAGTAATGTATCGCTTGGCTTCTTCTTCATTTAAGTTTTCAGAGGAAATTAACTCTGATGCCTCTTGCTTCTGTTTACTTTGTGCATATTCAAAGAACGCATCAATAATACTTGCTTTATCGGTAATGCTATCCAAATTTGTCTCGTTGATAAAATCAACGATAAGACTTTCCTTTGCTCTATTTCCAACACTTGCACGAATTACACCTCGTATCTCTTCAATCAATGCAGTTTTATCTTTGGTCTTATTATTCTTCTCGAAGATTAACTCCAGTATATAATCCAAGTTTATCTCTTGAGATTTTAGCAAATCAATCTCAAAAACCACATCATCCCAATCGATTTTGGATTTTTCAGCAGCAGTACTTTCTTTCTCTCTTCTTAGCCAATCTCTAATGTCATTATAAGTAGATTTGTAATCCTGAACTCTTCGATCAGGCAACATTTCCACTTGCTGCATATCCCGAATATCCTCATCTGTAACAAAATATGTATTCTTAAAAGCCTCAACAGCATTAGCATCACTCAAATCTATTGTCTGCAAAGCTTTAAGATGGGTATATTCATCATAATTCTGCAAGATATTCTCTATTCGTAAATACTCACCAAAGAGTTTAGAAAATTCTTTCTTGTCCTGTTCTGTTTCTATCTCATCAACATTTGAGAAGCGCTCGTTCAATTCTTTTACAATCTCAATATAACCTCTCCGGGCTTCACCTGAAACGATGTCTCTGAATCCCTCTAAATATTCCTTATAACTTCTTTCAAGTACAACATTCCTGGTATTGCTATCTCCAAATAGAGTTATGGCATCAATAGTGTGTTGCTCTAAATCTCTAAATGTAACGATATTACCAAATGTCTTGGTTGCATCAAAAATACGATTTGTACGAGAAAACGCCTGAATTAATCCATGGTAGCGTAAGTTTTTATCTACAAATAATGTGTTTAATGTGGGTGCGTCAAATCCTGTTAGGAACATACCAACCACAATAACAAGATCAATTTCCTTGCTTTTAACTCGTTTAGCTAAGTCTCGATAATAATTTTGGAATTCTCTGCTATCAACTCCAAAACTTGTCTTGAACATAGCATTGTAATCGTTAATAGCGTTAGTCAAAAACTCTTTTGCACTAACATCCATTGCTGTTGGCTCAAAATTCTCATCGATAATTTCACCAATTGCCGATTGTTCTTCATTAGCAGCGAACGAAAATATGGTCGCTATTTTCAGCGGTTTCTCAAAACCTTGTTGAAGTTTGTTTATTTCCTCATAATAACACTTAGCAGCATCGACACTACTAACCGCAAACATAGCATTAAAGCCCTTATTTGCGCCGATACTTCGATGAGTCTTTATCTTGAAATTATCCAATATATATTGAGATATTTCTTTGATACGTGCAGGGTGAAGCAGTGCAGACTTATTTTCTGCTGCACTTAACTTTTTCTCATCTTGTTCTGTTTCAATCCCCTTGAATCGAGGGCGAACATTGTTATAATCAACCTTGAATTTCAGAACTTTTTCATCACGAATAGCATCTGTGATAACATACGAATGTAACTCTCTTCCGAATACACTCGCAGTGGTATCAGAACCAAGTGCATTTTCAGGGAAGATAGGCGTTCCTGTAAAGCCAAACTGATAATATTTTTTAAACTTCTTCTTTAATTGCTTTTGTGCTTCACCAAACTGTGAGCGATGTGCTTCATCAAAGATAAAGACAACTTGTTTCTGATAAATTGGCAGATCACTTTCGCTCTTCATCAGATTATTTAGTTTCTGAATAGTGGTAACAATAATCTTGTTATCGTCTTTATCTATGTTTCGTTTCAGTCCAGCAGTGCTTTCTGAACCATTCACACTATCGGGAGAGAATCGTTGATACTCCTTCATTGTTTGATAGTCAAGATCCTTTCTATCAACAACAAAGAATACTTTATCAATGAAGTCAAGTTGAGTTGCCAGTCTCGCAGCCTTAAAACTAGTTAGAGTCTTACCCGAACCTGTTGTATGCCATACATATCCACCACCTTCAGTAGTAGACCATTTCTTTGCTTGGTATGAGCTTTTAATCTTCCACAATATTCTTTCTGTTGCTGCAATTTGATATGGTCTCATAATCAGCAATGTATCATTGGAATCAAATACCGAGTATGTCAGAATTATATTCAGTAAAGTATTCTTTTGAAAGAATGTCGCAGTAAAATCCTTTAGATCCTTAATTGGCTTATTGTTGGATCTTGCCCAATTCATTGTAAAGTCGAAACTATTCTTATTTCGCTCTACTGTATTAGCAAAATATCTGCTATCTGTGCCATTAGAAATAACAAAGACCTGAATATACTTGTATAGAGAGTGTGGTGCATTGAAACTCTCCTTTGAGTAACGATGAACCTGATTGAATGCCTCGCGAATCGCTACACCTCTCTTCTTTAGTTCAACCTGAGCCAAAGGCAATCCGTTTACCAATATGGTTACATCATATCGATTAACAGCAACACCCTCTTGTGTGAGTTGAGAGATTACCTGGACTCTATTTCTGGCTATATTATGCTTGTCTACCAAGTATATATTCTTAATATGACCATCGTCGAAAACAAAATCATAGATATAATCATCTTGGATTTTTCTTGTTTTTTCAACAAGAGAATCACTTGGCTTATCTAAATACTCCTCTACATATCGATTCCATTCGCTATCTGTAAAGATAACATCGTTGAGTGATTGAAGTTGTACTCTCACATTGGCAAGCAGTGCTTTCGGGGTATTCAAATCTGGCAAATACTCATAACCTTGATTCCTTAAATCTTGGATAAACTCATATTCAAGCGATGCCTCTGTTTGATACACAACAGAAGGCTCATTTAGCACTGAGTACTTTTCATAGTCATCAAGCACTATGAAATTATTTGATTCCGCTATAGTGTTATACTGTGCCATTTTCCTCCTCTTTATAGTAACTGTAATTATCCACTAAGTTTCTAAATAACAATTTCAATGTATTCTTCTCAGGTTCAGTTGGCTCTGATACAACTTCATTTGACAATGTCGAATGATTTGTAAATTGAATGATCCTATTGTAATATGTTATTTTGTCATCAGGTAATAAGTCTGACCATTGTGGGTAGTCTAGGAAGTTTGCCGTCTTCTCGTAAAGATTTCGTAGAAGCATGAAATGATACTTCTCAATGCTATTATTATCAACTGCATCTTGAAGGATTTGCCTCAAGTGCAAGTGATATGAAAAACTCTTATTTGAATCACCTAGTTTCCCATTTAATTCATAAGTGCCATCATCATTTTTATCTAATAAATAGCAACATTCTTTCCCCTCCTTATTTTTCTTTTTTAACTCTAGTTCATTGTAAAGTACATTATAAAACAATGGATTGTGGGTTGTAATAATGAACTTTATTTTCGATTGGCTTCCCCTTATTAATTCAGCAATATTCACGGCTAACTCTATTAAATGATTCTCATCTAAAGAGCTAACAGGATCATCTATAAATATATACTCTAGATGGTTAAATTGATCAGTATCTCTATCCGCCTCTTCAACTATATTTCGAGTATCAATAACTAGCTTCATTAAACTATAAAAGACGCACCAAATCAAACAACTTTCCTCTCCTTTAGAGATTTTGATGTTAGTGACCTGATTATTATCTCCTCGCTCTAACGAGAATGTGATTTCCGAATAAGCCTTTACTACAACATCCTTGTTATTGTCATCCTTTTTCGTATACTCCTGATTGAATGATGGAGTCAACTTATCATTTGTATAATGCTGAAAATGCGTTATAATATTTGGTTCTTGACCTTGATCTTTGAATATCCAATCTGTAAAGTTGTTTGGATGTATGATTAACTTCCTGTTTTTATCTTCGTCCAAATCATTATCCCAATAGAACAAATCTTCAGTGAAAGCATTGTAGTAGAGAACTTTTATTAGCATCTCTTCTTCTGCTGCTGCTTCTTCACCTTCTATTTTGGGCGCAACCAACTCCTTAAACTCGCGAGAAAGGCGAGTTTTTCCCACACCATTGAAGGCATAAATTAACTGAACCTTCTTATCGGTATCTTTGAGTGTTTGGGCTATTTCAGTCAATGTCTTTCCCATATCAAGCACTTAGTTTATACTTTGGAAATGATAGTAGTTTATCTCTATAATATTCATATTGCTCTTGCACTGCTGCAATCTCTGCGGGTAATCCTTGTACAAGATCACTAACCAATGCGTCGAACTTGTTGAGCAGTGTCGCAATTCTTACTTGTTCTTCGTACGGAGGTATAGGGATAATAGCACTGCCTAAACCTTTTGCAGAGATAGAACATATCTTACCCTCTGAAACATGTTTAACGATTTGTTTGTGATAGTAATTTGTTCGCAAATAATGAGAAACATATTGAGGATATAAATCACTCTTGAATATGAAACAAGCATCATGAACTGCGGCAGGTTCATCGCCAAGCCAGGCCATACCGATTCCAATATCTTCTTTGTTTTCTCCAGCAGCGACAATCACAACATCATTCTTTTGAGCGTACCTCATTTTTGGGGCTAGCTCATACCTAAGCATTCCCTTACTCTTTGTTGCAAACAAGCCGTAATATGTATACATATCACCATAATGAATGCAAGGGACACCATCATTAACAATGTCTGTCCTCACAAAGCGTTTTCCTCTTATAAATGTACCTATCTCACTCATTTTCATCCATATTACACCTCGAATGCCCCCCCCCTATTTCATTGAAAGTCAATAACTTATTTCGGTAGTATTCATATTGTTCTTGTCTCGCTTGTAGCTCCGCTTGCAGCTCCGCTGCATATTCCGCGAAGCGGTCGAGAATTTTCGCTATCTCCTCTTGCACAACAATAGGAGGTACTGGTATTTCAAAAGTTTCCATTAATTTGGTGGAACTTAAATTGGGCTGGGCTCCACCTCCTGCAAGCACATATAAAGTCCCTGAATTTGCAAGAAGTATATGATATAAATATCTACTTGATAGAATGCCATTATGAGGTTTAAATTTCCCAACTCGTTGGTTTAAATACGAGATATCATTATAATTATAATATCCTATTTTGCCAGTCGTAGCTCCTGACATTGCAATTAAAATATCTCCATATTGTATGGAAAATTGTTTCAGGTCAGTTTTGTAATCCTCTTTATAAAAATATTTAACATCATCTATATCAACAGTACGACCATTAATATTAGTTATACGAATAATCTTTTCTCCATCTTCCCTAAAAAGACTACTTTTAAAAGCAAACCCATTTACAAAATCACAAACCTCCCCCAGTTTCATGCTTTTAACCCCATTTGGACAAAACTCATCTATTAATTTTTTCAACTTACTCATAATTCATTCTCTTCTAGCTCAGTAATAATTTTTTCAATCTCAGATCTCAACTCGTTTTCCCTTGCTACGATCTTGCGAATTCGCTCATTGAGTTCTTTTATATTGGTCTCTTGACGAGTTTCTTTTGTCTCCACATAACTACTTACAGAAAGGTTATAATCATTTTCTGCAATTAGTATGTTGTCAACTGATTTTGCAATAGATTCTTTATCTTCTTTTCTATCAAAGATTTTTATAATCTCATTTATATGTTCTTCATCAAGAACATTGTTATTTGTTCCTTTTTTATAAAACTTGTTGCTGGTAGCATCAATAAATTGCGTTTTTGTATCCATCTTATGCTTGGATAAAACTAAAATATTTACCGCAATCGTAGTTCCATAGAAAAGGTTGGGAGCTAACGCAATAACTGTCTCCACAAAGTTATTATCCACCAAGTATTTCCTGATTTTCTGCTCTGCACCTCCACGATAGAAAATGCCGGGGAAGCACACAATAGCCGCTCTACCTTTGCTTGATAGATAACTCAATGCGTGCAGTACAAAAGCAAAGTCCGCTTTTGATTTAGGAGCCAAAACACCAGCAGGAGCAAATCGATCATCATTAATCAGTGTTGGGTCATCAGAACCAATCCAATTTACGGAGTACGGAGGATTGGATACAATCGCATCAAAAGGCTTGTCATCGCCAAATTGAGGATCCATCAGAGTATTGCCCAGCGCAATGTTAAACTTGTCGTAGTTTATGTTATGCAGAAACATATTCATACGAGCAAGATTGTATGTAGTATGGTTAATCTCTTGACCAAAGAAACCTTCTTCGATAATATGCTCATCAAACTGTTTTTTTGCTTGTAATAGCAACGAACCCGAACCTGCAGCAGGGTCATAAATCTTATTGATTGTGCTTTGGTTGTGCATTGCTAGTCGAGCAATGAGTTTTGATACACATTGAGGAGTAAAGAACTCACCACCAGACTTTCCCGCATTAGCGGCATAATTGTGTATCAAGAACTCATAGGCATCGCCAAACAAGTCAATATGATTATCCTCAAAGTTGCCAAAGTCCAAACCCTCGACACCCTTTATAACTGCTGCCAAGCGACTGTTTTTATCTTCTACTGTATTACCCAATCGAGTGCTTGTGGTATCAAAGTCTGCAAATAGGCCTTTGATGTCGCCCTCGGAATCATAACCAACCGCAGAACCCTCAATTGCTGTAAATATAGCTTTGAGGTCTGTGTTTAGATTTGGATTCTTGTTCGCTGTTTTAGCGATATTTACAAATAACTGACTTGGGTATATGAAATATCCTTTGGTCTTAATCGCATCGTCTTTAATTTCGGGAGTGATTATGCTATCAGGCAGATTGGCATAATCAATGCTTTCGTCTCCTCCTTCAATATAATTGGTAAAATTCTCGCTAATAAAACGGTAGAATAATGTACCGAGGACAAACTGCTTAAAGTCCCATCCATCAACCGCACCACGCACCTCGTTAGCGATTTTCCATATTTGAGCCTGTAATAGAGCTCTTTGTGTATTGCTTGTCATTATCGTTATGCAATTTTTATATACTCAATAGTAAATGCTACTTACTACTGTTTATCAAATCTTTCCTATCCATATTGAGAATTTCTGCAATCCTGGTTAGAACCTCTAAACTTGGCTGTGATGTATTTGAACACCACCGAGAAACAGTAGCCTCATTCTTTTGAAGTTGCTCTGCCAACCATTTACCTGTTTTGTTTTGTTCAGCTAGCACAACTTTTATCCGATTAATCCTATCAGTTTTCATATTTTGCCTTAAATATCGACCTCAATAAATTGACTTTATTTGCAAATATAATGATAAATTCCTAAACCATGTCTTTTGTTAGCAACTTTTTTACTGCATAAATTGTAATTTTTATAATTCAGGGATGAACATTCGAATAGCTTATATGATTATTCGGAGCATAAAGCTTGTACATAAAGTGAAAGTACTTGCAATATAAAAACATCAAATCCTCCCGACTTTGGAGAGTAGGATGCCGATAGGTAGTTTTGGGACGCCGAAAACATTTCGGGTGCCCCAAAACACAACTTGCTATGTTCGCTTGAACATAAATTTCCAGTGCCTGGAAATTACCATACAGCAGTCTAAATTTTACTCAAATATCAGCATTGGTGCGTTGGTTATAACACTTATTGGTTACTTGTTTATAACCAATAAGCAAATCAAGCAATAAAGAATGAGTGTAATCATTAGTGATTATAACAAGTAATGCAATCACTCAATCTTGCAATCTGCCAGACTTGCAGTCACACAATCTTGCAGTCTGTCAATCACTCTTTCTGTAATTGGATTAGCTATTTACTTTCTAAAATACTACCACTTATGCAATCTAATGACACTTGACGACACGTAATGTCGGGATTGCAGAATGTATTATTTTTTGTTTTTACTTAGCATTTGAAAAGCGAATATTTAATGTAAAAATGAAATAGATATGGAGATTATCAGTATTGAGAAAAAGACCTTTGAGGAGCTTGTGTCGCGCCTCGGGCAGTTCGTTAAGCGAATGGATAGTATTAACCGCCAGCGTAGTAGCAGGCGTATGAGCGATTGGATGGACAACCAAGATGTCTGTCAGGCATTGAAGATTAGTCCTCGTACATTACAGACCTTGCGGGATAGTGGGCGATTGCCACACTTTAAGATAAACAACCGCATATACTATCGCCCCGAAGATGTGGAGCGACTTATTGAAAATGATGTTTAACCTATAAATTCTATGCCTATGAGTAACGAAGTTATCACGCACAAGCACGAGTGGTTACGCGGTCTATTCTCGGAACTTGACCGCATTGCCAAAGATGCCGCAATGGTGGCAGACGAGAATCAACCGCTATTGGGTGGCGAACACTATTTGACCGACAGGGAGTTATCGCAACGCTTGAAAATCAGTCGCCGCACCTTACAAGATTATCGCAACAACGGTATTTTGCCATACCGCCAACTAGGTGGAAAAATCCTCTATCGAGAGAGTGATATTGAACGAGTATTGCAAAGTTGCTATCGAGGCAAATTTTAGATTATACCCTATAAGGTATAATATGGGTTAAGTACTTGCAAATTACACCCGATAGGGTATATTATAAGTGTAAAGGAAACACTGACTGAACTTATTATGCAGAGTTGGGAGCGAGCTGCCTTTGTCCCCAACTCTGTTTTTCTATAATAATGGCGGCTCGATTGTAATTTCAAGATTGATACTCTTAATAGATTTGACCTAGAAGCTGTTTGAATATTATTTCGAGATTATTTGAGAGCTAATTTCGTGTAAATTTTCATTTGGGGTATGCAGGTAATAGTGGACTATTTCCAATTATCACAAATGAAAAGTTGCCGAAAAGAGCCTCAAAGAAGCCGAAACTATCTTTTGCTGCAACGAACAAACTCTTTCAATAAAATTCAAAACAGCTTCTTATTATGCGTCGTAGGTCGCTTCGCTTGCTTCGTCCCAATCCCATTCTCAACTCGGACGGTGATACCGGAGAGTTTTTTCGGGTGAAAAATTATCAAAGAGAATTTTTTGCTCGAAAACCTGTGGGCTTGAACTCGCAGGTATTGCCCTCCGAGTTAACTTTATAATGGGGCGAAAGCAAGTGAAGCGTACCGCAGACTTCTATCCTAAATTCACTATTGCACTCTTTACATTCATCATATCCTTCAATATCGAACTGTCAAGCACTTTGGCATAGTGTTGCGTCATCTTGATATTAGAGTGTCCGAGCATCTTTGCTACATTCTCTATACTTACACCGTTAGCCAAGCACACAGATGTCGCGTAGGAATGGCGGGCCACATGTGTGCTAAGGTGCTTCTGGATTCCGCAGACATCGGCTATCTCTTTCAAGTAGCTGTTCATATTCTGATTGCAAGGGACGGGCAGTAATACGCCACGCTTAATGCAAGTCGGGTTGTCCTCGTATTTCTTGAGAATTGCCAAAGGAATATCCAACAGCGGAATATTACACATATTATTTGTCTTTTGGCGTGTCTTGCGAATCCAATAGTGTCCGTTGTTATCCTGTACTATATGCTCGGCTGCGAGTTGCTGAACATCTATAAATGCCAATCCCGTAAAGGCTGCAAAGATAAATACATCACGCACCAATGCAAGACGAGGCAGCTCAAACTCCTTTTGGTATATTGTCATAAGCTCATCCATCGTCAGGAACTCACGCACGACCTCTTTTTCGTGAAACTTGATACCTGCAAAAGGATTCTTCTCTATCCACTCGTTGGCAAGTGCAAGGTTGATAATCTTCTTCAAGCACTTCATATAGCGGATAACGGTATTCTGCTGGCAATTCTTCTCGGTCTTCAAATAGAACTCAAAGGCTCGCACAAGTTCGCCGTTTACCTCAGTAATAGGCAAATCCTCTTTGTCGTATTTCAATTTGATAAGTTCGGCAAGATAACGGGTACAACTTTCGTAACGCCTTACGGTGATTAGGGCAAAATCTTTACCCACCAATGCTCGACATTGCTCGTTGTGTTCACGCATAGTTCCGATGATGGTGCGTACTTGCTCCACCTTTTTGTCCACCCCAAAGAACTTTTCTTGCAATATTCGGGCTGTGATAAGTTCCCCATTCTCTTCGAGTTGTGTATAAATTCGGTGGAGTTTGATTCGGCTCTCCTCGATGTAGTTGTTAAGCTCGGTTGATTTACGGCTTTTGCCCCTCGCACACTCCTTTGCCTGGTTCCATGATACAGGCTCAATACTTTTGCGGATGTTTGTTTCTACTCTTGCGCCATTGACTGTGATACGCATACATACTGAAGCCTCTCCGTTCTTCAGCAGCTTGGTTTTCTTGATAAAGAAAAGCACATTAAATGAATCTCGTCTCATTTTCTCCTACTTTTAGGTTAAACTTTATTTGGCAAAAGTAGGAATCTAAACCTGTTTTAACGCTATGCAAAATGTTGTGAATCAGCGAAAAACACTCTTTCAAGGTGGAGATGTTTGGAACACTCGTTTGCTCCACCTCCTGCTCCACCAAAGGTGGTCGTGAACCGCACTTTTTTGCGTTTTTAGGGAAAATAAAAAATCCCGATTTTCGTTGAAAATCAGGATTTTACGTTGTTTTGCTTTTCTTTGCTGTGGTGCCACCAGGAATCGAACCGGGGACACAAGGATTTTCAGTACAAACCATTGAAAATCACAACAGTTACACCGTCTGTATCTTAAGATTCATTTCCAATTTATCCACCTATTTTGGGTAAGACACAGGGAAAAACAAGACGTTGGGTTAAACAAAATTCATTACATATTTGTACACCTATCTCTCTTATCATTATAAGATTTAGGTGTTCAATTCAAAAGAGGTTATTAAGGTATGAACAGACATAGTTTTTCAAAGTCAAGCCCCCATTTCTGTTGCTCCATAAAAGAGCATCCCAACAGACCGTGAATCTGTATGCCCGATTCTTCCTCCACTTTTCCAAAAGCCGAGGATAAATCCATCACCGAGAAATCTGCTTTGTACTCCCGTTCTTCCAGAGAGAAAGTCAATTTAACAACATCTGTGGTCTGGAGTGTTCCATCTATCCCGAATTGCTGCTGTTGGGCTGTTCCTCCCGAAAGTTGGAAGAACTCAGCCACTCTTTTATCAAGGACATTGATGTTACTCCCCGTATCAAGCAAAAAGCACAGGTTCTTGGCCTGTGCTTTTACTATGAGGAGGGGTAAACCTACTTGGATTAGACTCTGTTGGAGTAGAATTTTATTATTTTCGTTCAATCTCATCTATTTCATCTGTACTAAATTCAATTTCAATGACTTTTGATTTTAGAGGCGATATACTATTATCATAACCTGCAACTCTTATCACTCCATAAGTATTGAACTGGTTTTTCATATTCTGCAATGCTGTTTTTAAATCCATAGATAAAACATGCAAAACAGTAACCCCAGTTTGGTATTTCTCATAAGATTTAGTATCAGGCATAAAACTCACCCCAACAGCATGGCGTTGCATTTCTACAAGATTGAAAATCCTCTCAATCGACGGGTGCTCGTTATTCTGCATATTATGATTATTGTATCGTTTTAATTGATGAATAATATTCACTCCACGAACTATTTTTATATGCTTCAAGACTCTGAGAGGGGACATACAATACAAAATTCTTACATCTGAAATCATTTAATATCGGAGGAATAGAGGGATAACAATAAATATTCGCCAAGTTTATGCAATAATACATATCAATCATCTCCACACTTGCGGGAATTTCAATGGAAGTTAAAGCTTCACAATCACAGAACACACCTTCGACCATATATTTTAATTGCGATCCCTTTTCGAAAGTCACACTTCTCAAAGAGGAGCAATTCGAGAATAGATCTTCAAGTCGAGTTACCCTTTTGGGTATATTAATACTAGTCAAACTCACGCAAGAACCAAATGCCTGCCTCCCAATTTCAGTGACTTCTTTGGGTATATTAATACTCATCAGACTGCTACATCTTCTAAATGCACTATCCCCAATTTCAGTAACCTTGTCCGGTATATCTATATTTTTCAAACTACTACAGCCATAAAATGCACTATACCCAATTTCAGTAACCTTGTCCGGTATATCTATATTTTTTAAACTACTACAGCCATAAAATGCACTCTCGCCAATTTCAAGAATATTATTCGGAAGAACAATTTTGCTCAACTTGGAACAGGTATAAAACATCTCATCTCCAATTCGAACTTTTAAATTATTGCTTAGATCGACTGTAGTGAGTTCGTGACACTCTTTACAATTTAATATTTCGAGATTAGAGAAATAACCAATACCCGTCAATGTTTTAATCTCCTGACGCGCAAGATCAATTTTAGCAACAGCAGAGGCTTCTATTTTAGAAACTTTCCCATCCTTATTAACATCGAAATTATCATAACAATATTGCATAAAAATGATATCGTCCATGCAAGAACAAACATCATTTGGGTCCGGTAAATCAGGTAATGGGCTCGGTTTATCGGGTTTGTCTGGATTATTTTCGCTGTCTTCGCTTTTACTGCATCCTACGCCCATCATTATGGCCGCAACAAATAATATGGTTAGTGTTTTCATTTCTGGTATAGTCTAAAATTAATTTCAGTTATCGAAACAATCGTTTTTTCTTCGGTCTTTGAAAAATCACCTAATCCCTCAGTCGAATATTCCGTTCCCAACTTTTTATTGATAAATAGGCAAGCTTGTTGGGTTAAATCAGGTTGCTGCGTGTCGGGAACCACATCTTTAACTGTCAGAAAGACATCCATTGTTTGTGGTGTGACAGATTCAAAGGCTTTTTCGAAACGAAATTCACCTTTTTCATAGATTAAATTAATCATTGGATTTAGATATTTACCCCAGCCAACTCCGAATCAAGGGGATTATAAAAAAAGAAAGTGTGGAGTTGTTAGTTTATCTGACAATAGGCATTTGGCGTGGCCCGAGAACAAATAAACAATACCCCACACTTGAGCAGTATATCGAGGATGATATAGCTACGCAAGTGATGAGTGTTTGTATTGCTTACCCTTGTTCTCTTAAAATCGCCAAATTTTATTGTCAAGGATAAAAGCTAAACACTTTCATCAATCAATATGTCGCTACCCAGCGGATAGCATCACAAAGTTAGAAAATGTTTTTTAAATACAACGACTCAACGGGGTATTGTAACAACAAATTTCGGTTTAAAGTTTCAGAAAATCAATATTGATCTGAGAAAATGTTTACTCTTTCTTGCGGGGGTCTGCTCTTATGTAGGCCACAAGGACAAATATAAGCCCTCCGATAAGTGTCAAATACAAATCTTTCATAAATTCAGTACTCTAAAATAGTGCATAATCGGTACGTCTCAAATGATAGCTGAATGCACCCGAATAAAAAAAGAGGCATGGATCGCTCCACACCTCCCATTGGTATTCAAATCTCCGGCTTATCCCCGGATGATTTTCAGATAGTACGTCAGACTTTGAATTACTACATCTTCGATAAACTCCACAAAAGCCGAGTTATCTCCCGAGGATGCTTCCTCCAAAGTCTCATAGTAGCGTCGCCTTGTCTCATTGTCCCCCTTGATATTGGCTATGGGATAACCGTGTTGCATCAATATCAGATTCATCACGAGACGGGCTGTCCTGCCATTCCCGTCAATAAAGGGATGAACAGACACCAGTTTCTCGTGCATCTGAGCGGCCAATACAACCGGGTGCATGGAATCTTTGTTTGCCTCGTACCATTGAAACAACTCGTCCATTTTGGGCTGTAACAGATAAGGCTGGGGAGGAATATGCTTGCTACCGCTGATAATGACAGGTACACGGCGGTATTTCCCTGCATTGTCCTTGTCTATGCTGTGCAGGACAATGGCGTGAATATCCAAAAGCACACGTTCCGAGATCGGCTCTTTCTTCTGGGCTACGTCCTTAATAAAATCAATGGCCTCTTTATGGTTGATAGCCTCCAGATGCTCCCTTAACCCTTTGCCTGCAATGGTAATACCTTTGTTGACCACCATATCCGTTTCATGGAGGGTCAGGGTATTTCCCTCGATGCGGTTGCTGTCATAGGTATATTCAATCTCCAGGGCCTCTGTGATGCGGTAATTCTCATTAGCCCTGTATTGATTCAGTTCACCTAAAAGGGTGTCGATCTGTTGCAACTTGTCATCCATACGCACAAAAATACACAAATTTCAGACAAAAGATAATTCCCGGCGCTCTTTTAGAGAGTCTGTACACCTATCTTTCCATTATATAAGAGAGATAGATGTACAACTCATGCGCAGATAGATTCCATTATTATAAGCAATTAAGTGCGCACACTCCAACTTTCATATCATAATGGATAATAGACAGACCGCAGCACTTCCGGTAAGAAAACTATTTATAGCTGGGATGGTAAGTTAATAACAGAGGGGATTTCCGGGAAAACCCCACGCACATACTTTTGAATTATTTAGAAAGTAAGTGCGGGAATTACTCTACAAACCACCTGTACTCGCTCTCTCCATACAGAGCCTTGTTGATACCCTCAGCCAGTTGCGAGGCATTGAGTGCCCTGTCCAGAAAATTGTCGATGTAGGAGGACTTATTAGCCCCTGTAAGTAGGTTGTAGACCTTCCACATGGAAATCTCTCGGCTCTGTGCATCTACTCCGAAAGCCTCGTCTTGGTAATAAGCCCTTGCCACCAGATTGATCTGGGTGTCTGTCATCAGCAATTGGGGCAGTCTCTTTTTATCCTCCTGGGGCAGGCATTGATAAAGCCGTGACTTTCCCAAGAGCTGAGCGAACTGATGTTCTGTCATGGAAGAGTTCACAAGGGTTTGCATCTGCCTTGTGTGTTTCTCGGGGTTATAGAGCTGAAACAACTCCATGACAGCCTGAAAGAGGGCCTGTGTATTCATCACCTTGATCTCGCTCTTATAGCCGTCCGTGGAGACACACATATTGCAGCAGACCATGTTCTGAAAGCCCACAAAGACCTTGAATTTCTCCGCAGATTTTTTGTTGTAGAGGTTTTCATGGTTGTAGGCCCTTACCCCTCCTACTGTCAGCTTTAAGGGGTTTCCGTCGATGTCCTCGTGGATAGTGGGGATTTCAAAGCAGAACATCATCCGCTCATAGTAGATGGTCTTGTCTGTCTCCAAAAGCTGATTCACGGGCTTATGGATAGCCTCGGGGATTCTGCCCTTGATGATATGGCTCACCCTTATTTCGGGACTGTCGATAGTTTCTCCCCGGAAGAACTGCTGAGCCGCCTCATGGACTGTCTCCACAAAGGCAGGGTGTGAAATGGTTACCTCGTTGTCTTTGGAGAAAACCGGGACCACACAATCACTTTGCAGGTGGCGGATTGAAACCTCTTTGGTATTGGCCTCTATAAAGGGTGTGGTCTTATCCGTCCTGAGCGGCTGTGTAATATTGATAGGATGTTGTGTCGGCAGAGGAATAATCTCTTGCCTAACGGGATGGAGTTGGAGCGCTGTTTCCATAGTTTTGAGGGGTTTGGGGTTGAATGATGTTTGATTGGGGATTGAGGTTGCACCAATTCAGGATGGCTTGGCCTACTTTGGGAGTGATGGTGAACTCGGGACGGCCCATGAACAGGCCTGTTCTGTCTTTGGAAGCCTGCACATGGTGTTTGAGGTCTATATCCAGAACGACGGTAAATTCATAGTCCATGCCATCCCTTTGCATGGCTTTTAAGCCCACTTTTTCCGGGACCATCTTGCCGTTCTTTTCATTGAGGACATAATCCTGCTTGGTGCGCATGGTACAGATGATATGCACGGGAGATTGGAGGATTTTCTGCACAAAGGCATTCTGCCGGGGTGTAACCTTGGCCCAGTTTGCAAAGGAATTGCCTTGCAGTCCTGCATGGAAATCCAGCAGGTAGTCCCAGCATTGGGAGATACTGTCCACGATGATTACCTCCATACCTGCATTTTCACATAAGGTGATGGCCTCGATGTAATTCTCCGGGGAATAATCACCACCGAGGGAGACCACATTGTAGGTCCCGAGGTGAGCATAGAGATCGGCAGAGCCATTTTCAGAATCTATGACGGCAATTTTAGACCAGTCAGAGGTCATGCCATAGGCTAACAGGAGGGCTGAGTAGGTTTTGCCCGAACCTGCACAGCCCTGAAGGGCCAATTTGATTTTGGCCTGCTTTCTTGTAGAAGGACGGATGTTTAACATGATGTATGAAATTAAGGTGTGTATCTATCTGAACATAAAAAAACAGGCAGAAAGCCCCAAAGCCTCCTGCCTGTCCTGAGAATCCCTAATCAGTCTAAAACACAGCCAATGTAGGGGCTCCTCCTTCGCCCCGCTGATGGAGCATCATAAACATCTCCCCTGTCTCGGCATTGCACACCTGAGAGACTACCGGGTCTGTCAGCTGTCCTGTCTCTACTTTCCGACTGCAAGGGCCTGTTTCAAGGCCATAGACAAAGAACACCTTGCCTGTGTGGGGATTCTGTTTTACCTCCAGCTTCTCAACTCCCTGCTGGGCCTTGAACTGGGCTACCTCCCACGTCTCGATAAATTTCAGATTGCTTTCCATACCACAAATTTTAGATTAAAGTGTTGTGGCGGGGGACCATCCCCACGCCGAGTGCAGGGAGAGGTCATGTGGTGATTGGGGCAAACGTGTGCGGACAAAACTGAAAAAAAAATAAAATAGTTAGAACTTAGGGGTCAGGAAATAATGTCTTATTAATAATAATGTTTGCCAACACCAACAGATTCATTTACTTAGGATAAGGGCAGGAGTTGGATAATCCCGCCCTTATGCGCACTTAGTTTTATAATTATATAATGGCTTATCTGAGCAATTCCGATAAAGGATAAATAGCATTTTAGTAGTGTCATACTCAAACGGTTCTTTCCCATGTAACCACTCTTTATAAGTCTGATGCCCTAACCAATCACATGTCAGCATTAATGAATCGGGATAATTGTCAAATTGAGGATTTTGCAGATAATCACCAGCAAGCCCTATATAGCCTTTAACTCGTAAAGATTTTAAGTGTTTGTAGTAAGCTGTTCTTGAAATACCTAATCTCTTAATGGCTTCCGTTGCAGATAGTCCCATATTGAATGAATTATTAAACCCTATGCAATAGAGAGCGAGCAGGAAGCCCTTTTCTTCGGATGAGAGCCTATTATCTTCTAATACCCCTCTGTGGATAATCCTAAATTGTTCAGGAACATACGGCAAAATATATCTTTTGCGCCTGTTGCTGTTTCTTACAAATTCTTCAATGGTACAAAGACCGCTATTTTTCAGTCTTTTGGCAAAATGATCCTTTATGTAACCCAGGGATTTTCCTGTAAATCCGGCTAATTGCTCATAGGTGACATCCGTTGTATTATCATCATGTGCTGTCAGGCAGAGAGCAGTAAAAACATAAAGATCATTGAGAGGCAGCTTCTCAGCTGCTTCAGTGGGGATAACCGTATAATTTTTCATAGGGTGCAAAAATGGTGTTTGTATTTTAGGCTGTTCTATATTACTTACTATCTATTATTAGAGATATAAAGAAGGTAGGTAATATAGATTCGCATAAAATGCGAACACACTTAAAAATGATACTTAAATTGGATTCTTGGAGGGCCTAACCTCCTGAAAGACAAGACAAAGATAAGTAAAATTTTTGTATTTTGCAAATATTTTGGCGGTTATTTTTCTGTAAATCAGAGATTTATAGTAAGAAATATTTCAGTAGATTTTCCTCGGTTTTTGGGATTCTCAGCGGGCCGTGCTTTTTGAATCCCATTGGATTTTTTCCCTTTATAAGGTAAATTTTAGGTCTCTCTACCAAGAATAGAGCTTTCAACAGGCTTACTGATGCACGCTGTTTGATAGTCTTGTGAAGATGGTATTTTACTATTGGAGCAGTCAGCTCTTGTATTTCCGAGGCTTTATATTTTCTGCCGATCTTGAATACCCTGAGTAAATCCCGTTTGAATGGGTGCTTATCATCCAGGGCCCAGAATACAGCGGCATTTTGGAGGTTTTTATAGGCTCTCTTATCGCTATGGCGAATTTCCCATAGATGGTCAATAAGGGTGTTTGCATCTACATATTTTTGAAGAGAATAGAATCTGTTCACAAATGCCGAGCACCCTTTACGGGATTGAAAGGTTTGTTTTTCTCCTGCTGTCAGGTGTCGAGATTTAGTGATCTCTCGTACCTCATCAATTATTTCAGCAAGTCGCCTGTCAACAGTTACTTGTAATTCTTCCTTGTTTACTTGTTCTATCTTTTTCTGTTGCTCGGACAGGGGGAATGTTCCATATCTATTCTCGAATGTTACCTTGTGCCCTTGCGCTTCCAAAGCCAGTTGCAAGTGAGCGATCGAATCATAGATGGTATTACTCAGCTTCTGACGTTCTACAAGGTAGTCAATATTCATATATGCAACCACATCCTTGCTGAAATAGTCTCTGCGAGTTAACTGGATAGGTCTCTCTCCAGAAATAGAAATCGCTCCTTTCTCCCGGATTGCAGTTTTAACTATCTCGAATAAGTCCAGTAAATCTTTATCTTGTTCTGCTAACTCGGAGGCTGATTTTTGTAGGTGAAGAAGAGCGTCAGCCTGTTTGAGCAGGGTGGCTTGGTAATCTCCATCTGCATTCTGTCGCCACTTTTCACGGGTGTTGTAAATGATGGTGTCGCTCAATATCCCATTCGAGAATCTGCATCTTCCATGTATCTGCGTCAATTTATCCGGGGAAAGCATCTAATAGTTCTGTCGGGCGTTGGAAACCGTAATAAGGTGATAGTAGTCCTCAATGTCCACTCCTGCAAAATAGCAGCTTGTGATGAAATTGATTCTTTTAGGCAGCTTGTTCCCTTCGGCCAATTCCGCATAATATGTCCCGGCTTCCTCTACAGATGAATCACTACACAGAATAGCACAATCCTTTAGGTGTTCATCGGGCAGCAGTTTGATGATATTCCTGCAATGCCGGATAGAATTGTAGGCAATCACTATCTTTTCAGTCGGAGGTAAAAATTGTATCTGCTGTGATGTCAGCGCATCCAGATTATCCGTGTAATAGAGTTGTATCTTGCGTTTGGGTGCATCTTTCCATGATAAGTTGAACTTGCATTCCTGTTGCAACTGAGGATTGGAAAACTCCCTCATAGTTGCGGTTACAAGGCATCTGTTCTTGGGTGGAAATTCAAAGTAATGGTCTATAAGAGATTCCAAACTGGGCCTGTAATTACTCTCCGACTGAATCATGTCCACCTCGTCAATCATCAGAAAATAATCCTTATAGTGCTCTTTTCCGATGATCTGCAATAGTTTGTATAGACTGTCAGCCACTACAAGGAATTTCTTGTATACTACTTTATCGTCGGACAGATAACTTTGGATTTCTTTTATGCTCGTCGTATCTCTCTCGTCATTGATTTTTCCTCCGACATAAAGAAGTTTGGTCTTATTCCGCTGCCATTTGTTGTAGGCCAGAATCTTGGTCGGAAATACAATGATGGAATTTCTTTTTGAATCAATTTCCAATGAAGTTGCTCCAATGCCTGCTACCTGCTTATCCACTATACCGTGAGGCATCTTATCCATATAAAAAGATAGCTTCAATTGTACACTATTGCTTCCAACAGGAATGGGGACAGGTGTTCCCTGTTCAAGGGCATTCATTATTTCATCCACATTGCCTGGGAAGCCGATCTCCAGGGAAAGGTCCGATAGCTGATTTATCTCGTGATCCATAAGAGCCTCCTTGTCTTCAGCGGATGATATCCACCCATCCGCTGAATCATGCAGGTCTTTATAAGTATTAGGAACAGACTGCTTGGTCGTTACTGTCGGTGCAGAAAGTTGAGGTGTTGCCACTAAAATCGTCTTCTCCTCCTTTACTGGTGCGGCCTCATCAGGAAACTCCTGTAAAACAGAAAAATTCAAATTGGAAAGGTCTAAATTCCCATTTCCCATAATATCTGCAACCTCTGCTGCGATATCATCCAGATCTTCCAAATCAATCATATCTGCTCACTTAACATTTTAATACAAAACTTATCTATCTGAGCAAATATAGCAAAAGTTAAGGGGAATATTACCGTTCCCCTTAACTTTATACAAGATGTTGCATTGCCTCGTCAATCTGTTTATTTTCA
>OGOJ01000754.1_pt1 | contig 28319 bp, 31 predicted proteins | sample 1552601 | NCBI WGS metagenome assembly OGOJ01 (sample SAMEA2580184, study PRJEB22360) | human gut metagenome | biome: human gut; feature: human-associated habitat; material: faeces | place: Denmark | collected 2008/2010
CTTTCAAATGAGACAGATGCAATGCCTCTATGGCGGCGTCCGTCCTCTCCCGTATCTCCTGAGTGGATAAGCCGTAATTCTCGCAGGGAAAGGCGACCTCTCCGGCAAGCTCGGAGGAAAAGAACTGGCTTTTGGGGTCCTGAAAAACGCTTCCCACCAAACGCCCGATCTCCCATGTGGAAAGCCTTGATATGTCCTTGCCGTCTATCCTCACGCTCCCGCTGAAAACTCCGGGATAATAGGACGGCGCAAGCCCGTTGACAAGCCTTGTCACGGTGGTCTTGCCGCAGCCGGAAAGCCCCGTCAGCACGACGCATTCGCCGCTTTTTACCGAAAGGGAAATGTCCCGCACGCCTCTGTCCGAGTTTTCGTATTGAAAAGAGGCACGTGTAAGCTCGATCATGCCATGCTCCTTTCCAAAACCAAATAGGAAGCCGTGACCAGCGCACATGCGGCTGCCGCGATGTGATCCCGCGCCCCGGCCCTTTTCTCATAATAGCTGCCGCGCACGCCCGGACGCTCCGCGCCCCTTGCAACAGCGGAAACGGAAAGCTGATCGGCAAGCTGCAACACCCGAAGAAGAAACGGAACCAGCACATACTCCATGCTCTGCACGGGATGCGCGAGCAGCTGCCCCGCCGCGGTCAGCCCTCGGTTTTTCATGGACCTGCCCACCCCCTTTAGCTCCGTCCGCATGGTGGGGAAGAAGCGAAAGACCACAAGAAGCCCGAGAATGAACGGGGTGGGCATACGGAGGCGGGATAAGAACGCGGAGAGCATTCCCGGCGGCGTGGTGATCAGATCCCATGACACCAGAAAGATCGGCGACAGATTCCAGAACATCAGAACATAAAACTCCGAAAAGACCGGCATGTGCAGCCCGTGAAACCGGATGCCGTACAGCAGCAGCGCCAGCAGCAGATAAAAGCAGCCATAGGACGCGGCAAGGCGGAAGTTCCGCTGTAAGACGAGATAAAGAAGCGCCCCGCCGGTCAGGATGCAGGTGAGCAGCACATTCCCGCCGATGGTTACTCCGGCAAAGACGCACAGCAGCGCCCACAGCTTGACCGGCACCGCAAAGGATGCGTCCGCTCTCATAGAACGCCGGCCTTCTGAAAATGCCTGCGGATCAGCCGACTGCCCACCATGCAGCCTAAAAAGCCCATCAGCGTCGTAAACAGCAGAATAAAGGCCAGCCAGCTGGGAGAGGTGTAGTAACGCACATAGGAATCGATGTAGCTCTGCTCCATGCCGCTTGCCAGCGCAAAATCGTAGTAGGTGTCCCAGAAGAACCAGATGGGCAGCAGATTGACCCCGTTGTACAGCAGGCTCGCCGCCGTCCAGGCGGCAGTCAGCCGTTTCGGCTTTTGGCAGGAGCCTTCCTTCCAGAGAATCGCCTCGCAGAGGATCCCTACGAGAACATAATAAGGAAGCAAGAACCAGTTGCCCATCAGCAGGAAAATCACGCCGAGGATCGTCATATAGATCAGCGTCACAAAACGCTTTCCGATCCGGCTGACCATGAGCATATAGACCGGCGCGCAGAGGAACATGGTGATCCCCACCGACAGCACCATGCTGACAAAGTCGTTGGCCATGCAGACCATATTGATAACGAGCTGGATCACGATCAGTACCGCGGAGAGCAATACCGTTGTAATAACATCCTTAACCGTCCACTTTTTCTTTTTGTCCATAAATCCATTCCTCCGTTTTCTGTTAATTTATACTACTGTTAAGAATCCGAGCATCCACGCAGATATAATTTGCAATGCAAATAAAACAATCGTAAGGACCGATGCTCTGGTTTTTCTCTTTACGGCATGGCTGATTCCCGTGAAAAACCCGCAGATGGCCGCTGCAATTCCTACACCTGCTACATAGTACTTCTTTGAAGGGGATTTCCTCACTCGCGCTGTAATAGCGCAAATCCATCAATTCTTCCTCAAATCCTGCCGTATGGTTCATCAGGTGGAGTAAAGTAACCGGCTCAGCGAATCGCAGATTTTTCAAAAAGCCGTCCGGCAGATAGGTGCGGATATCCGTTTCCAGATCGATTTTCCTATCCTCAACAAGCTGCATCACGCTGACCCACACAAAGGTCTTTGATATGGAACCCCATTCAAAAACCGTGGTCTCCGGGTCCATGGCCGTATTGTTCTCTAAATCAGCAAAGCCATACCCCTTCGCAAATACCGTATTGTCATGCTCCGAAATTACGACACACGCGCCTGGAACCGTTTTGCCAATATATTTTTCGGAAACAGCGTTTGCGCTTGCCTCATATGCGTCCGGTGTACCGGATGCATATGCAGAAGGAGCGAGGAACGCAATCATAATCAGCGCCGCAAGAAAGCATTGGAGGGTCTTGTATCTCATCAGTCTTTCCATAGGGTCATTACTCTATCGTCAGTCTAAAATCACAGCAGTCTCCGCCCTGTCCGAGCGTCTTTGTCCGTCCCCATTTGAGCTTTGGATGCATATGCCCGTAGGCCTCGTCATCCGCGCGGCAAAAGCCGGCCACAATCTCCGGGCATCCGTATTTCACACAGGTGTCCTGATAGGGGCAGGCCAGCATGTCGAAGCACATTTCCTCTTGCTCTGTTCGTATCCAATTAGCCCGAAAACCGCAGTCCTCTCCAAAGGAGCTTTTTGTCATTTTGGCAAAGAACTTCGGCACCAGCTTATACAGACCCGGTATCTTCATTGCCCCTCGGATTTTTGAACCAACGCCCGCTGCCCGCTTTTCATAATATCTATTCAGAAAAGCCGCCGCTTCCTCACGGGAGATTCCATTTCCCGTCATGGCGTCAAAGGCGGCGATGGCAGGATAGATGCGTTTCCTCGTATGCATATACATCTTTTTCGGCTCGTCGGCGTTTTCATTTACGATTTCCGCATAACGCCTCCATGCATCTTCTATGATCGCGTCTGTCTTTTCCGCGCCATACTGTTTTTCCATTGCAGATACCGCTCCGGTCAAGTATCTTTTGTCTAACCTTCTATCCATGTGCTTTCCCGCCTTTCAGCGTCCAGCCGATTGCCTGGCTGCGCATTCCCACAAAGCGCCTGTACAGGCCGTCTTCGCGCATCAGTTCCTTATGGTTTCCGCGTTGAACGATCCTGCCGTTCTCCAGCACGATGATTTGATCTGCCGTGCGCACGGTGGACAGACGGTGGGCAATCATCAGGATCGTTTTGCCTTTTGTCAGCTCCCGGATGGCCTTTTGCAGCTCCTGCTCGTTTTCGGGATCCACGCTGGCTGTGGCTTCATCCAAAATGACGATGGGTGCGTCCTTCAGAATTGCCCTTGCAATGGAGATTCGCTGCTTTTCCCCGCCGGAGAGGCTGGAGCCGCCTTCACCGATCTTTGTCTGATAGCCATCGGGCAGCGTCATGATAAAGTCATGGCAGCAGGCTTTCTTTGCGACCGCTATGATTTCATCCTCGCTTGCGTCCGGTCTGCCAAACCGGATATTGTTCTCGACGGTGTCCTCAAAGAGATACACATTCTGAAATACGATGGCGAAATTCTTTAGAAGGCTGCCGCTGGTATATTCCCGCACATCCCGGCCGCCGAGCGTGATCTGTCCTTCCTTCACATCCCAGAAACGGGCAATCAGACCGACCAGCGTGGTTTTTCCGGCGCCGGAGGGACCAACAATGGCGCAGGAGCTTCCCTGGGGTACGCTTAAGCTGATTTGATGTAATACCTCCTTTTCCCCATATCCAAAGGACATATTCTTCACTTCAATATTGAAATTTTCCGGCACAAGATCAGCCCCGTTTTCGTCCAGGGATGGAATGTCCATGATGTTATCCAGCCGGTCCAGGGAAGCCTCCACCGCGCGGGCAATGGAGGACATACTGCCCGCCACCTCCACGGCGGCATAGATCATGAAGCTGGACACAAGAAGCAGCAGGCACTTCTCCGGCGTGATGCTTCCTCCTGCCAAAAGATAGGGCGCAAAAACCAGAATAGCCGCCCGTGCGAGCTTGAACACCGTCTGATAGAGCGCCGTCATTTTGGAAAACGCCTTTTCAAGCACGATATTTGCCTCTTTGCTTTCCTCAATTGCGGCGTCAACTGCTTTTCCGGTGCGTTCCGCCAGCCCAAACGCCTTGACTACACCCATGCCCTGCACATATTCCAAAACGGCAGTGACCAGACCAGCCTGGGCGGCCTGACGGCGGGGCGCGTATTTCCTGCCGACCTTGCCGATAAGCGAATAAACAATGAGCGCCACAGCAAGTCCGGCCAAAGAGATCAGCCCGATCCGCCACTCATAGATCATAAGCCAAACGCCAATCACGATGGCGTGGATAAACCCGCCCGCCACATTTTCCATAATGGTAACGGACAACTGCTCCAGATCGCCAAGAGTGGTCGTCACCGCCGCAGTGATATCCCCGAGCCTGTTTTCATTGAAATAGCCCATAGGCGCCTTTTTCAGACGTTCGCCGATCTCCATGCGCTTTTCCGACCCGAACGCGAAGCTGCCAAGAGTTCTGGCATTGGCAGAAAGATTGACAAATACAATTCGCCCTACAATGGAAACGATCATGATGCCAAGCGAAATCCAGATCGTGCTTTCAGGCATAACATCGCCGGAAAGCTGCTTCAGGATTCCTGTGAGCACCGTTAGAATGGCCATGATTGGGATCATCTCAAAGAATGAGCTGACAAGGTATGCAAGGAAAGAGCGGATAAGACGCTTCTTCTGTAAGCCAGAGAACAACAAAAGTCTTTGAAACAACCTTATCATCACGCCACCTCCTCTGCGGTATCTTTGCCCTGCATATGGGCTCTCCACAATTCCTTGTATAGATCGTTTGTTTCAAGAAGCTCCTCATGAGTGCCTTCCGCGACGACATTTCCCTTATCCACGACAAGGATCTTATCTGCTTTGGTAATGGTAGACAGCCGATGCGCAATGACAATTAAAGTTTTTCCTGCTACAAGCCCTGCAATGGATGCTTGAATAACGGCCTCATTTTCAGGATCGGTAAATGCTGTGGCCTCATCCAGCACCACGATCGGGCTGTTCTTTAGGATTGCCCTTGCAATGGCGATTCGTTGCCTTTCTCCGCCGGAGAGGTGGCTTCCCGCATCGCCCGCCAGCGTATCATAGCCCTCCGGCAGAGCGGCGATGAAATCGTGACAGCTCGCTTTTTTTGCTGCTGCTTCGATCTCTGCGTCTGTGGCCTCCGGTTTTCCGATACGAATGTTTTCCCGGATAGACAGGTGGAACAGGAAGTTATCCTGTGATACATATGAGACAAGCTCCATTATCTGAGGAAGAGGGATGTTCCGCACGTCCACGCCGCCAATACGGACGTCGCCGCTCTCCGCCTCCCAGAAGGAGGCGATGAGCCGCGCGATGGTAGATTTACCGGAGCCGGAGGGACCCACAATGGCTGTCATACCGTTTTTTGCGCAGTCAAAGGAAATTCCATGCAAAACCTCCGTCTCTTTGTATCGGAAGGTAACATGATCAAAGGATACGTCGGCGTCCGCAAGGACAGCTCTCTCGGTCGGCCGCACAAGCTCCGGCTCATCCAGAAGATTCCCTACCTCTTTTACGGTGGAATCCACCATGGCCAGGCTGTCGGTGTACTGCAATGCCTGAATCAGTGGTTTTACGAGTCCAAGGGCGAGAATGATGCAGGTAATCAGCGTACCCGCTTCGACCCTTCCGTTTATAAAGAGCCAGCTCCCCAAGGGCAGCACGCCCACAAGCGTTGCCGTCAGGATGGAAAGCCCCATCACATAGTAGCCGTTGGTCTGCTTGAACCAGGTCACTTTGGCTGTCTCGTTTTCCGCCACGGCGTCGGCGTATTTTTTATATGAGCGTTCACCCTGATTGAACGTCTTCACCACTTCGATGCCGCCGATGTATTCCACCGTTGCGGCATCCATGTTTTTCCCGGCGGCAAGTACTCTGGCATATCTCTTCTCGTAATCCTTCATCATTCCCATATAGCAGAAGGCGCCCACCGGAATCGTCACAAGAGAGATCAGCGCGAGTCTCCAATCAAGGCTAAAGAGGTAAACGAGCATTAGAACTGGGATTAGGATGTTGGCAGTGAGCTCCGGTACCATATGCGCCAGCGGAAGCTCCAGCTTTTCCACGGTGTCCACGATGATCGTTTTGAATTTCCCGGACGGCGTATCAAGGATCGTTCCCATGGGGACACGGGAGAGCTTCTCTGTTATCGCCATGCGGATATTCCGCAGAATGATAAAGGCAGACTCATGGCTCTTCATTGTAGAAAAAGTTCCAAACCACACCTGCCCGAGATAGCCCGCAAAAGAAATCAATGCCAGAAACGCCAACTTGCTGAAAGCATAGTCTTCGTGGCAGATCATAATGATCCCGCGGGACACCGCAATGTAGGGGATCATGCCGCAAAGCGCCCCCAAAACCGCAAGTATGACGGAGCCGATCAGTTTCCCTTTGCACGGCTTCGCAAAATCCATCAGAATCGTCATCGCCGAGTTTTCTTTTCCCGCCATCATTCCTCACCTCGTAAAAGTCTTACAATCTTTTCTTTCTGCCCGTCGGAAAGATCCTCCACGATTTCTCCGTCCCGGATGAACAGTATTCTTGTGCAAATCCGCATCATAAACTCAATATCATGTGTGATGATCAAAAGCACCTTGCCTTGCGTCGCAAGGCTTCGTGTCAAGGTGCCGACCTCTTCCATGCTTTTCAGATCCAGTCCGCTGGTAGGTTCATCGAACACCAGCAGCTCCTTGCCGCAGATATCGCTCACCACAACCGCAAGGCGCTGCATCTGCCCGCCGGAAAGAGACAAGGGATGCCGTTCCTTATACGCCAGCAGATCCACCTTTTCTAATGTGCGGTCGATCTCGTCTTTGTTCGGAGCTTTTATGCCAAGCGCGCATTCCGCCGCCACGCTGTCGGTAAAGAGCTGGTGCCCCACATCCTGCATGACCATGTATGCCTTTTTCCGTCTCAACCGCCGGCTCATCGGTTTTCCAGCCCACAAAACAGTGCCGGCGCTGTTCTTTTGCAATCCGCAGAGCATTCTGGCGAGGGTCGATTTCCCGGCGCCGTTGACGCCCGCAATGGCGATGATTTCTCCGCGGCCTGCCTGAAAAGAGATATCATTCAATACATTCCGGCCGCCGAGACGGACGCTGATTTTCTGAGCGGAAAGCAATCCATCGGCAGCGATTGTTTTCACACCGCCCGATTCGGATACCGACAGATCTCTGACACGCAGTCCCATTCTGCGAATATCTGCTTCAGGCAGCGCCTTGAACGCTGAAGCCTCCATGTCCGATGCAATCCGGCCATCCTGCATATAAACGACGCGATCCACAATGTCCATCAGATACCAGATGCGGTGCTCTGCGATCAGAATGGTCTTTCCTGATATTTTCGCCCGTTGGATCAAATCAGCCAATTCTCCGATGGCCTTCATGTCGAGATTCGATGATGGCTCGTCAAACACAAGGACATCGGGAGCGGAAGCATATACGCTGGAAAACGCGATCTTCTGCTTCTCGCCGCCGGACAGTTCAAAGATATTTCGACCCCGGAGCTCGCTAAGATGCAGCTCCTCCGTAAGTTCATCTAATCGAGAGCGCAGAGTCTCTCGCGGAATGCCCCGATTTTCAAGCCCAAACACGATCTCGCTGTCCGTATCCGTATTGAAAAACTGCGTTCGAGGATTCTGAAAAACCGTCCCTACCGCATCCGATAGCGCAGCAATCTCTGTCTCCCGGGTATCCATACCGTTTACGTTCACCTGCCCCGAAAGATTGCCGTGGAAGAAATGGGGAATCAGTCCGTTTGCGAGCCGTGTAACCGTTGTTTTTCCACATCCGGACGGTCCGCAAAGCAGCACGCATTCGCCGGACCGGATAATAAGGTTCAAATCAACGACTCCGCCGTCCCCGCTTTCAGCGTATGTAAAAGAGACATTCTGGAACGATATCATAATCAAAACACCCCTTTCATGCCCGCGTATATCATGCCGGCAACGAGCGCCGCGTAAGCAATTACCACCAGCAAATCAGCAAACGAAAACGCAATTTCCTCTATACAGCTTCTTTCACCTGTGTGCTCGATGCCTCTTGTAATCGCTGCCTGCGTAATCTCGTCCGAAATTCTGGAAGCAGAAACAAGCAGGGGAACATAGACATACTCCATCGTCTGTATAGGATGGCTAATCAGCCCAGCCGCGGACGCTGATATCCCTCGCAGCGCCATGGCATCCCGTATGGAGGCCCACTCTTCTCTCATGGTCGGGAAATAACGGAGCGTAACAGCAAGAGCAATCGTGAGTCCTTTCGACAATCGAAGCTTTGTGATCGCCGCAAGAAATTTACTTACGCTGGTCGTTGCAATCAGAAAGCTGCCCAGCATAAAACAGGGAAGAAGCTTGCGGATATACACTGCAAACATATAGACGATTCCGCCGAAAGTCACGGGCAGCCTTGGTACGATAAAAAGCTGGATCAGCAGAAGCGCGAGAAAAAATGCTGCGTATTTCAGCATCCTTTTCAGATTGCCGGAAACGCTCAGAAGTACAAGCGGAATCCCCACAAGCACACACTCCACCGCAATGCTTTTATTCATAAAAACGGAAACACTTGTGACCGCGAGAATCAGAAGCTTCGTCCGTGGGTCGAGTCTCATTTATACGACTCCTGCTTTTTCAAAGTGTTTTTTCATAAGCTTCTTTCCAATCAGTCCGCCGATGATCGCGCAGACAAGTGTCCCGATAATCATTGCGGGGATCGCCCACCAGGTAGCCCCGATTGAATGAATCACTCCTTCAAAGGAGGCGAAGTCGCCTTTATTCTTCATAAAAGCATCAAACTGTGCGGGCATGACAACCATTGGAATGTATGCCCCCATCGGCGCAAGCGCCATGACACAGTAGGCAAGCAGGTTTTTCTTAAAGGATCTGAAATCAGCGGAAGCGCAGATAAAATCCGCGATCACGCCGAAAACCAGGAAGAATACGGACATCATCCAGAACATTCCCGTAACAAACAGCAAAATCGCCGCGATTACACCGAGAATGGAGAGAGCTCCCTTCTTCGGTATTTTTGCCACATAGAGCATGAAAACTGTCCCCGTAAAGAGCGCCACGATCATTGGCATAAACGGGAAAGTGACCGGCGTCATCTGCGCAACCCCGCCAATCACAAACGCCACCACAGCATAGATGAGCGAAAAGATGCCCACTGATATAAAGTCCCTTGTTTCCAGCTTCTTCGCATCTGTTTTACGCATAATAAACGACCTCCAGTTTTATATTGTTCAGTTAGAGTACGCTAACTCGCGTGTAAAAAATTAAAGTTCCTGTGTGATTGTGCATTATTCCAGCCGGAGCAAGCCTTCCCAGCCAGAGTTGAAGAACTTTGCAAGCTCCTCAATATACCGCATAGCTTCATCTTTGGGCATATCATGGGCAATTGTCTCACATACCGCCGTAAAATAGGCGCTGGTAATCATGTGGTGAAGCTGCTTTGTCATTTTCCCGGAGAGCTTTCCTCCTTTGCGGAGAAGTGCATAGTATTCCTCTGAGCACTCTACCTCCAGTTCCACAAGCTCCTCCAAAAAATTTGCATAGCGCGTACCTTCCGCCCGGCAGAGGATCAGCTTGAAGGCATCAAAATGGGCGTACATATATTCCACAAAGACGCGCAAATACTCATTGGACAGCTTCAGGCTGTCCTTCGTCTTTTCCTCGGAGACAAGATCGAAATGGGCGGACTGTGCGGCTTTGAACTGCTTCAACAGCCCCTTTGCCGCCTCGCCCACAAGATCTTCAAAAAGCGCGGCCTTATCCGGGTAATAGCCGTAAAAGGCGCCCTTCGTGAAGCCTGCCTCCGCAACGATTTTATTTAGAGATGCGTCCTTGAAGCCCTTTTCCAGAAATTCTTTTTTCCCAACTTCGAGAATCTTCCTTTGAGTTTCTGTACGTTCCATTGGCTCTCCTCTCATAACATACCGGTAGTATATACTGCTGGTATATTATAGCCGCATAGATTTGGTTTGTCAATGGGAGTGACACATTTTATACTAAACACATATATCAGATTGCGGAGCAGGTCGGCTCTATTTTTCAAAATCCAAAGACGCAGTTTTTCAACCTGGACACTGACAGAGAATTGGCTTTTGGTCTTGAAAATATGGGGCGTCCGCCTGCGGAAATCCGACGACGGGTTGGACAGGTAGTGGAGGAACCGGGGATAGCACAGCTCTTGGACCGGGGCGTAACCGCGCTTTCAGGTGGAGCGAAACAACTGTTGGCCATCACCTCGGTATATGCCACAGACCCGGACATCTATGTTTTCGATGAGCCATCCGCCAATATTGACGCAGAGGGGATCGCCATGCTTCACATGATCCTTTCCAAGCTGAAATGCAGAGGAAAAACCGTGATTATCGCGGAACACCGCTTGTTTTATCTCACTGATCTTTTGGACCGTGCGGTATATCTGGAGCAAGGAGAAATCTGTGCCATCTATTCCCGAGAGGAATTTCAGCATCTTCCTGATAAACTACGAAAGGACATCGGGCTGCGCACCCTTCAGCCGCTTGCGGTGTGCAGCCCTGACACACCAATGCTTAGTGGCGCGGAATTACAGGTGTCCGGACTTTCGTGTTGACAGGGGAAGCGGCAAATTCTACAACAAATTGATCTGGGAGCAGTTCCCGGTGAGATTATCGCTGTGACCGGACGAAATGGAGCTGGCAAGTCCACCCTTATGCGATGCCTGTGTGGCCTGATCAAAGAACGGGAAGGGACAGTCCGATATCAAGAGCGGTCCTATCATTGGAAGACCCGACGATCTCTGTGTTACATGATTATGCAGAATGTGATCCATCAGCTCTTTGCGGAAAGTGTGGCCCAGGAGTTTCAAATGCTGAATCATCCAGTCCCGGAAGAGAAGGCACGGGCAACATTAAAAGAACTCGCGCTGCTGGACGCTTGGGAAAAACACCCCATGACACCGTCTGGCGGGCAGATGCAGCGACTGGCGATTGCGGTATCACTGCTTTCAGACCGAGAAATTGTTGTGTTTGATGAGCCTACCAGTGGCCTGGACTATGGCAATATGCTCCGTGTGGGGAGAATAATCCGTCAGCTCTTTGAAAATAAATGGTTTTTATTATTACCCATGACCAGGAATTGGTGCAAGAAGTGTGTACCAGGGTCTTTCGGCTCACGGACGGTAGCCTTGAAAAAGGGTAAAGCCGCAGGTCATATCGACCCGCGGCCCCCATCACGAACAGCCGCTCGGTATTCCACCGGCGACTGATGATATATTTTTCGGAACGCAATAGAAAATTTGCTGGCACTGGCATAGCCGAGGTGTGTAGCAATCGCGCCAATTGAAGGCGTCGGTTTCGATAATAGCAGCTGCGCATATTGCATCCGGGCATTCAAAATGTACTCGCTGGGGGAAACGCCATAAAGCGTTCGGAATGTCTGCCGGAGCTTAGTGTGCCCCATCGTTGCAATCCTGCATAACTCAATGTTGGGGGATTCAAAATATTGCGTTCAATTTCAACGCGGACTTTTTCAAGAGCTTTCTTTTCATCGGCGGATAAATGCTTATAGGCCTGCTCTAATTGTTGCTTTTGCCTATGAAAGTTCCCGCCTACCACTGCAAGAAGTTCCCCTATTTTACTCTCATAATAGAGCCTTGAGGTCTCCCCACTCAGTATTTTATCTTTGATTTGTAGGAAAATTCGTCCCACTTCTGGTGTGTTGTAATCAAATTCGCGCCATGAAAATAGTTCTGCATAGTCAAAGTCTTCCACAGTAAAGCGTTCTTGCAGGCACGAAGAAAAATAATCCTCCAGCATTAAAACTGACACATAGCGGATAGGAATACCGGCTTGGTATAGTACACGCCCTTTTGATGGCTGATTTAGGTAGAGATTGATCCCCTCGTGAATAGATATGGCCCGTTTTCCGTTTTGGATCAAAGTCACCCCACCGGACTCCAGATAATAAATCTTTATCATTTTATGATCGAGCTGATATTGACGCTCCATATCTCGCTGAGGGGTCCAGTCACTGGTTGAAAGGAACACACCATCCAGCGGTTGTAATTGATACATAACGCCATGCCCAACCTCTGCAGGTGGATAATACTCTTGAATTGCACCATGCGCCGTTTCATTAAAATGATAATCTGCCAGGTAGAAAGAGGCATCTCCCATATCATGAAATGCTTGACTCTGGCTTATTGATACCACTGGACAGCCACCTCGCTTTTGTAATATCCCTAAATACCTTATTTTATGTCCTTCAACGCCGCATGAGTACCATATAAAAGGCGGCCAAAATCGCACCGCTCAATATTTTCTTGCATAATATCAGGTAAAAAAACCTTTTTCAAAGCTGTTTGACACGTTTTATCCTGCTGTTTATAATGGCATTTGTAACGGTGGTTAGTCTCCTCTAACCATTGAATTATACCACAACGTTCGGCTCGTGGTCAATGGGAGGAATGACACCTTAACCAGAATCTATAAACAGGAGGAAAAACAAATGACAAACGAACTGCAAAAAAAGAAAGGGCTCACTGCCCGGGACCTCATTACCACCGGCGTCTTGGCGGCGCTCTATGTGGTGTGTGCATTCATCGGTGAGTGTATTTTCGGCTTTTTCCCTGGGCTAACCTTTCTTTGCCCCTTGTCTATCGCGCTGATTTGCGGTCCGGTCTTTATGCTGATTTTAGCAAAGATCCCCAAGCATGGCCCTATTCTTATCACCGGAATTCTGGTCGGCGGTGTTCTGTTCGTTTTGGGGATGTACTGGCTGATGTGCCTGGCCTATGTAATCCTGGGAATTGTGGCTGAAATCGTAGCAGGCTCCGCAAATTTCAAAAGCAAGCCCCGCAATTTGCTCTCTTATATGATTTTTGTTATCAGCCCGATTTTCTCTTACGCGATGCTTTGGATTGATCAGGATGCCTATGTGCAATACCTCGTTGCTAATGGTACAGATCAGGCCTATATGGAAACAATGATTGCAAATGCTCAGGCTTGGGTGCTCCCTGCAATGCTCGTTGGCAATTTGATTTGCTCCTTCATCAGCGGTAAAGTTGGTCAGCACTTGCTGAAAAAGCACTTTGAGAAAGCGGGCGTGGTGTAAATGGCGCTTAGGCTCCAGACGGGGGCTCACCTTTCCGGCTTGCATTTAGACCCCCGCATCAAATTGTACTTGCTATTTGTCGGCGCGGTGGACCTCTTTCTGGCGCCGACGCTGAGTTATGAGATTGCCCTGGTAATCTGCGCTGCGATTTTCGGTCTGGTGTGCGGGGCTAAACGCTTCACATTAAAAATGGCCGGGATATACGCATTTCTCGTTGTCCTGAATCAGATTGGTACCTATTGGCTGACTGGCTGGTTGCAGATTGCCATTATAACATTTACCTTTTATATCCGAAAAATATTCCCTTGTGCCATGATGGGTGGAATTTTGGTGGGTACAACACGCGTCAATGAATTCATGGCAGCTATGAATCGAATTCACCTGCCGAAATCTGTTGTAATTCCACTGGCTGTGATGTTGCGCTATGTTCCCATGGTGCGAGAAGACTGGGGATATATCAATGACGCCATGCGGATGCGGGATGTGGCCCCTACGGCCAAAAGCCTGTTGACACATCCCGCCCGCACGATTGAGTGCATCTATGTCCCCATGATGATGTCGGCATTAAAAGTAGCAGACGAACTCTCCGCCGCCTCAGTGACCCGAGGCTTAGAGAATCCGAAGCCAAGGAGTTGCATGGTAGATCTTCGCTTTACAATAGTGGATTTTGTCTGTGCAGTATTGTTCACTCTTTTCTTGGTCGGCTGTATCTGGCTGATTATAGGAGGTGCAGCGGGATGATCCAGTTTCATCAAGTGTCTTTCACTTATCAAGAGTCTCCGCAACAGGGAGGTCTACACAAAATCGATCTGACGGTTAAAGACGGCGAGTGTGTTTTACTATGCGGCAGGAGTGGTTGTGGAAAAACAACATTGACCCGGCTGGTGAATGGCCTCATTCCTTCCTTTTATCCCGGCGAGTTATCCGGCTCGGTCACAATTGACGGCTCGGTTGTCCAAGATTGTCCAATGTACCAGCTTGCAGAAGTTGTAGGATCTGTGTTTCAAAATCCCCTCTCTCAATTTTTCAATGTGGACACAGACAGCGAAATGGTGTTTGGTATGGAAAATCTCTCTTGGTCGAAAGAACAAATGAAAGAGAGATTATCAACGGCAATCCGGGATCTACAAATCGAAAACCTTGTCGGCCGTGGAATTTTCGAACTATCCGGAGGCGAGAAACAAAAGGTAGCATTTGCCTCCATCTATGCCATGTCCCCCAATATCTATCTTTTGGATGAGCCTTCCTCCAATCTGGATGGGGAGGCCATAGAGGATTTACGCAAGACGCTCGCCTTATTGAAACAACAAGGAAAAACAATTTTAATTGCGGAGCATCGCCTCTACTATCTACGGGACATAGTGGATCGGATTTTTTACATGGAAGATGGGACCATACGCCAATCCTTTACGTCTGCCGAATTGGGCGGAATACCGGAAGACACCCGGCACTCCATGGGACTTCGGGCCATTGATTTGTCCCAAGTCTGTATTCCAGAGCCGTCTCAAGTACAGGCTTCTCCGGTGTTGGAAATCCGTGATCTATCCCTCTCATACCAAAAGCGTTCTATACTTAGTGGAATTTCTCTGCAAGCTGCCCCTGGTGAAATTATCGGGATCATTGGACACAACGGAACTGGAAAGTCTACATTCTCCCGAGCCCTTTGCGGCCTGCATAAGGAAACAACAGGGGCTTTCTATTGGAAGGGAAAAGTGCTTGGCGCAAAAGACAGATTAAAGCATTCCTATATGGTCATGCAAGAAGTAGGGTATCAGCTCTTTGCGGATACTCTGGAAAAAGAGTGCTGCTTCGGCATACGGCACCCAGATAAAGAAGCGGCGAAACGAGCTATGGAGCAGCTTGGGATTTGGCCTTTCCGAGACTTCCATCCCAATACCCTTTCCGGTGGACAGAAACAGCGCGCAGCGGTGGCCGTTAGCATGGTATGCCAGCGTGACATTCTAATCTTTGATGAGCCGACCAGCGGCTTGGACTACGATAGCATGACTCAGGTATCTCAACTCTTTCAAACACTGTCCTCTATGGGAAAGGTAATTTTCGTAGTAACACATGATTATGAATTTCTAACTGCCGCTTGTAGTCGAGTCCTGCATTTAGACAACGGCGGTGTAGCGGGTGACTATGTAATATCTCCGGAAAACGAGGGAAAACTGCGAGGGTTTTTCCTGCAAAAACAAGAGGCTGTGACATGAGAAACGCCAAAACAGGTTGCCGTTTTTCAAACGAGCTGCTGAGGACAGTATGTAAAGGAACGGATATAGAATGTTTCTCAGTCAATCCAGAGTTTGGAACTGGATTTGTGCGTAGTTTTCAGGTAATGCCTGGAGTTCAGCTGATTTATAGTCAGCTTGAGCTCCAGGCTCCTGTTACCAGACCATATCAGCTCCGCTCCAATATGGTCGAGCTCTCTTTTTGTTTAGATGGTGAAGTGTGTATTGATGCCTCGGAAATAAAGATAGGTAGCGGCGACATCGTCATTCTCAACCATACACACAACTATGCGCGTTTTGATTTTCGCGGGTGCCCTTTCCTTAGGGTATCAATGGTGATATTTTTGCCTGAAATTGTGACGACATTAAATATTATGCTGGGGACGCTTTCATTTGAGGAGGACGAACATCTTTATAAGTTGTTTCTACAAGAGCCCGGCCTCGTCATAGGCGCACAGGGGAGAATTGCTCAAGCATTTCATGAACTGCGGGACCTGCCGGAAAAGTATAATAACTATCTCACTCGCCTGAAAACAATGGAACTGCTGTTGTATATAATGGGGGAATTGAAGTAGTTTTTCGACGCAAGAAATGGGGGGACTTCTATTTGAAAGACTTACAGGCATTGATCAATCTAATGGATATGAAACACAAGCGCAAACTTTTGAAGGCAATACTTTTTTGTGTGCTGTCTGTATTCTGCGGAATAGTCCCCTATCTCGGCGTGTTTGGTATCGTGGAATGTTTTCTGTCTGGAACTGAAGAACTTATGGCCAGATATATCGGATTGATTATTCTTTCGATTTTACTGAAGCATCTTCTCTTTGGAGCAGGGACAAAACTCTCACATCAAGTTGCATATGAGACCTTGGGCCAGACCAGGAAAAAACTGTTTCGGAAACTCTCCGTGCTCCCTATGGGGTATGTAAAAACAACGGCTTCCGGACAGGTCAAGACAATCATCATGGACAATATGGAACAGTTGGAAACCTTTTATGCGCATAATATTCCAGAAATTATTTCTGGACTGGCTGTTCCGTTGTGCATGGAGCTGACGCTGGTGTTCCTGGACATCCGTGTGGCCGGGATCATGCTGATTCCAATTGTGCTCTTCCTTGTTTCTTCCGCTCGTATGTTAATGGTCCAGATGAAAAAGATGTACGAATTTAATAACGCTTTTGCGGAAGTCGGCGTCGAGACGGTTGAGTACATCAACGGTATGAAAGAATTAAAGATATTTTCTGCGGACGAGGCTACCTATGGGCGGCTGTCTGAAAGTATCAAAAATTACAGCAAAGTGGTAACGGATTGGTTTCGCAGCTGTCTTAAATATGTGGCTTTCAATCATGCGGACCTAAACAGCAATCTGGTGTTCCTTTTTCCGCTGGCCGGTCTGATGTACCTATCTGGAAGTGTCCCCGCAGCCCGATTTATTCTGTACTTGTTCATGGGGCTGGCTATGCTGTTGCCGCTGGAAACGGTGTCCAGTAATTTTGATTATATTGGGATGAATGCCTCGGTCGCCCGTCGCATCCATGACTTGCTGGCTGAACAAGAGCTTGCGGATCAGACGGCTACAGTGAAACTTCCTGACCATACAATCACATTCGACCATGTAACCTTTTCTTAGGGCTATAGTTGCGAACATTAGGAAGATACTCATCAAAATACGTCCCAAGGTGTTGAGAAAATGACGTTGTTTTCATGGTAGTACCTCCGGGAATATGTCACCCGTATCTTTTTCCGCACAATCCACTATGTGTTCGTAACATTCGGGCGTGAGGCGAAGATACAATTCCGTTCCATAAATATCTGTATGCCCCATATAAGTTGAAAGAATTGGTACGGAATAGAAACGATCTATTCCTCGTTTGCTCTGTAACTGTAATGTGTGTACCGCAAATGTATGCCGAAGACAGTGGACACAGACACCCCTCAACTGTTTAGGGTACGGATGACGGTCAATACCGGCAATTTCAAGAGCCCTCCTTAACCAAATATAGGGGGTAAGAGTTGAAAGAGGTTGTTTTTTGTGATTATAAAAAAAGAAATCCTCGGAATTAGGAAATGGATGCGCAATACTATGATATGTACGGCAAACATCAATCAGCGAGTTACTCATGGGAACCAACCGGTCTTTGTTTCCTTTGGCAGCCCTGATTAAAAGAGTTCCCTCTGTCCAGTCAATATCTTTATTTTGGAGAGAAACTGCTTCGCCAACCCTCAAACCGCAACCATAAAGCATCCTAACCATAACCGGGAGCCAAACTTCTGCTTTTGTCAAACTGCGTCTCGCGGGAATATTGTCGCATGCCTCAAATAATCGTTTCATTTCCTCGGATGTGAAAACATACGGAGTATAGTTGCGTTTTATTTGTAAAGGTGGTGGGATATACGCTTTATAACCCAATCCGGTGAGGTAGTGTGCAAATTGCCGGTAAACACTGACATAATGCGCTTTTGTGTTTCCACCAACATTCAAAGAATTAATCCATGCATCTACGATAATTCCATCCAGTTTCTTTTTCACCATTCCACTTTGTATCAAATAGTCATCCAGACTTTTTAATACGCGTCGTTCCTCAAGACCGTTGCTGCCGCCAGAAATTCTATATTGCAGAAAACCATTAAACTCTGCTGCAAAGTAGCTGGTATATTCAAAAGTTTTTTTCTTACGCATGTCCAGACTCCTTTATAAGCCGTTCAAAGTTTCCAGAAGGTGGAGGCACTTCCAATGCGCAATCTCTCAAACGGGAGATATCGATTTTGGTATAGTACTTAGTTGCGTTAGGGCTGCTATGCCCCAGTGCTTTCTGAATAACAGGATAGTGAATGCCTTCTTTTAAAAGTGAACTGGCAAGGCTGGAGCGCAAGGTATGTGCGCCTTTCTTTTTCCCATCTGTATTGATCCCATTCTCCTCTAAGAGTTTCCGCAACTCGTAATCCAGCGTCGAGTTGCGCAGAGGATAATACGGAGCTTTATGACGCAAAAAGATAAACGAAAGGTCACTTTGAGGGCGGGCTGCAATGTACCGATTTATTGCGTCTTCAATTTCTGGTAAGAGCGGCAGTACGAGTGGGATGCCAGTCTTCATCTGGACAATGGAGATTGTCTTCTTGACCCAATCTATATCAGAGAACTTCAATTCGCAGGCATCAGTGTTCCTCAGTCCCAGCCTGGCGCAAATAAGTAATACTGCATATGTACGTTTGCCACTCTGCGTAGTACGGTCGATAGATGCCAAACAGGTTTCAATATCATCTGTACTGTAAACGGTAGGTACGCCTCTATGACGTCGAATTTTTGGAACAAAACAACTCAGATTAGTGGGCATCCACCCATTTTCCGCAGCAAAGCTAAGGAACTCGCGGATTGTACTGCGAAAGTGGTTCTGGTCTGTGGACGCTTCAAACGCAGCAGCTATATGATTAATACTGATATCCTCCAACTTTTTCGCGTTTTGTGTCTCAATAAATGAGAGAAACAGTGACAATATACGCAGCCGAGTCCTAACATCATATGTGTTCTTTAGCCGCCGTTTAAGCCGTTCCTCAAAGAACGGAATTACCCAGTCAAAGCAAGACGATTTCAAGTGATAGCCGTTTTCCAAATGCCTCAAACGGATATCTTGACCTTTGGCAATATCGTCCAGTTTATTCAGCGCAATCCTATACTGCTCCATGAAACGAGGTCCTCGGTAGGCTGATAGTTTTTCCTTTTCCTCTAAAAAAGATCTCGCCAGAACTTTTGAATAGCTGTTTTCGCCTTGTGTTAGGGCATACTCGTAAAATTGTGAGTATGCCCTTTCATGCCGTTCGATGGTATTTTTTGCATTGCCCCGTCTTTTCATTTCAGACAGTACGGCATCAACCATTGATTCTAATGAGCAAGCTTGCTTCATACTGCATCACTCCTTTGAAAATTTTACTGTATCAGCGACTATTTTCATTATCCCAAGGTGTGCGCAGACAGACAAGCGCAAAATATTATGTGAGGTGTTTTTATGAAAAAATCCCTTATTTCAAGTCATTTCGCCCACCACCGCCCTCGTGACAAACTCGTCACATATTACTGTTTATGTGCTCAAGCACATAACAGATAGTCTTTGTAGTCCCGCGAGTAGAATGGGCAGACAAAATAGCCGCCGCGATAGCCGCTCATGGCGCCCGCCCTCCGTTGCAGTTGGCGCGACCTGTTTTGCTCGCGCCAGCGGAGAACAGGCGCATGAAAGCGCGGCTGGAAAACTGAGCCATTGAATTTCCCTGCCTTTCCTGATAGAATAGGGGTAAGCTGATTGCCTATTCTTACGCAGGGCTGCTCTCCCCGCTTTGGGGAGAGCGTTTTCATTCGTTCAGCAGGACTGCACCCGTACAGCACACATCCTCGATGGGGCCACCGTTGAAAATAGCCATCGCGTGAATTTCGCGGTCACCGTTACTCAACTCGACCAATGCGAGGCAGGTGACGGGGGATGCCTTGCCGTCCTCAAATGCGTAACACATATTCGCAGGGGCAGGGATGATCTGAATGATTTTGTCGTTCATGGTTCTTGTCCTTTCCGTTCATAGGCTTAAAGCCTGAAATGCTTATTCATTGCTCGCTCGAACCTGTCTCGGTCATCAGCAGGCAAAAGCGGAATTACACGGTGCTGCATCTCGTCACGCTGACGGTAACGCTCACGCTTCCGGCGTGCCGGTTTGATTTCCGCCAAGATGTTGGCTGCGATTTCGTAGTTCATGCTGTAACCCTCCCTGTGACCTTGTAGAAGGTCGCGTCAACGTGACCAGTCGCGCCGCGCCGGTTCTTGTCGAGCCACAACTCCAACAAAGATGGCGATTCCATGCGCTCATCTGTCTCACACGGCGGATTGTGCAGCAGTGTCACCGTGTCAGCGTCCTGCTCGATGGCACCCGATTCACGGAGGTTTGCCATCGTAGCCCGAAAGCTATCGGAACGGTCAGAGGCCGCTGCGCGGTTGAGCTGACACAAACACAGCACAGGGACGTTCAGCCTCAGTGCAAGCAGCTTTAAGGCCCTGCTGTTCCTTGTGGTCGCCTCGTAGAGTGAAAGTCGAGTATCTGGCGGTTCAAGCAGCCCGAGGTGGTCGAGGATCAGCAGCCCCGGCTTCTCGCGGTAAGCCAATGCCTCCACCTGCCGAACATTCATGCCCGAGCGCCGATTGAACACGATTGGCAGCGCGGAAAGCTCCGTCGTACCCTCGGCAAAACGCATATACTCGTTGTCCGTAAGCCTGCCGCCGAACATGAGCCGCGCCGATGACAGACCGCCGATGTTGCCGACAAGGCGAGCGGAACAGTCCTCTGCGCTCATTTCAAGTGACAAGTATAGTGCCTTGACGCCGTTTCTTGCCGCGTTGAGCGCGATCTGCAAGGCGAGCGCTGATTTGCCGATTGCCGGCCGTGCACCGATGACGTGCAGGCCGCTGTTGATGAAGCCGCCGCCGAGCAGTTTATCGAACCTCAGCAGACCGGATGCCACGCATGGTGCTCTGCCGCCGACCTGCTCAGAAACGCGGTATCCGAGCTGTGTGAGCGCCGCCGTAAGCGTTTGCGAATCGCCCTGTGTGTTTTCCTCGGTAAGCCGCTGCAAAGCCTCCTGCGCGCGCCCAAGCGCATCTGTAGGGCCATGCTCAGCGTTCATCAGCTCATCGCCAATCTTTCGCAGGAAACGTGCGAGCGCTGCCTCTTTGACCGCCGATATGTACGCGTCGAGATTTGCGGTAGTCGGCGTCGTGTCTATCAGCCCGGTCAACAGTTTGTCCGTCACGTCGGTGCAATTACGTCCCGCTTCCGCTCGGATGGTCAGCGCATCAAAGCTGCCGCTTTCCTCGTACTGCCGACGCATCGCACGGAAAATCTCTTGCAGCGGCACGGAAGAAAACATATCGTCAGGCAGCCCTGCTGCTTCTGGGAACAGCGATGAATCGATCAGCAATGAGCCGATGACCCCGTACTCGTTCATTATGGAGTTCATGAGCGTCACCTCCATGTGCCCGTCGCTGCGTCGTACTGCCTGGGCGGTGGTTCGGATGTTGTCTGTGTCGTTCCGCCTGATTTTAGTCGGCTGAAAATAATCCCTGTCCAGTTGGATGCCATGCACTCGCGGATCAGATTCGCAACAGCGGCCTCACCATATTTCTGTGCGTTGTTCCGAATCTCGGTGATGAGGGACTTTAATCCGGTCGGCTTATACGCTTGTCTCTTCTCCGCCTTGTAAGAGAGCCATGATTCAAAAGCTTCTTGAAGATCATTTCCGAATCCCGTTTCCCCCTGTGGGGGTAAGGGGGTATTCGTCTTGGTCTTCCTCTCGGTCTTATTATGGGTAACGTTTTCAGTAACGGAAACAGGTACGGAAACGGTAACGCTTTTAGTAACGTTTTCGGTAACATTATGTGACCGTTTCCCGAGATAATAACGATTTGGGCTTCCTTTTTTGCCCTTCTGAAATTCAATGAATCCAGTTTCCACTAACTTTTCCCTTGCACGAACAACTGCTTGCTTCGATTCGACACCAATCATAAGCATCATCCGCAGGTTATCTACTTGCACATACTCCGGCCATCCTGCCCTATTGAAGACGTTCAACAATTTGAAGTACATCAACTGTGAGCCACCCGGCAGATTGCCACTTTCGAGCCAACGGTTGAAATCGTTGAGGTAGTCAATGTAAGTCATCCGTGTTATTGCTCCTGTTCCCGCACCCACGCTTTGAGATCATCGACGAGGACGCGCGTGCAGCCACCAAGTTTGACGACAGGAAAGCCCTCTGTTTTTGCCAGCGCATAAACCGTTGGACGGCTAACCCCAAGCAGGCGCGCTGCCTCGGTCATTGAAACGGCAATAGGGTCAATTTGTGCGTTCATTATCTCCCGCCTCTTTTCCAATACTATCGGTAGTTGAACTATTCTTGTTTGCGGCTTTGCGTTCCCAATATGCAGAATTAGCTGCCCTCACTTTGTCTCTGTTCTTTGCTCTCCACGCGCGAAGATATGCGTTGCGTTCTGCACGCGCCTCATCGCTGATAACCACCTTAGCCACCTCCTCACTTGACAAATAACTTCAAACGCTCTGAAATAAGATAAATGAAATTGAAATACAAACGATTTCATTTATCTTATCCCGAATATACCATAGCGAGTTAGTGGTATGTAATTTATTCCAGAAGAAAAAGAAATAAAATGTACGCTCATTTTAATTCCATTTATGAAATATCGAGGTGGCAAATGGAGAAAAGTAGAAGCAAAAATGTCAATAATTCTCGTGTCACGCATAGCGTCGACCCTGCGGTGATTGAAGAAAACGCAAAAAAAGCGCCGGATGGTGATGCTTTATATCGAGAGGCGTTTGCAAAAAAGTTAAATGAACTGTTAGAAGAAAAACAAATCGATCAAAAAACACTCGCTGCAAAAACCAAAATTTCTGAAACAAACATTTCTAATTACCGAAATGCAACAACAACTATTAAACTTCCAGCTCTCGCAAAAATTGCGCGTGAACTCGGTGTCTCTGTCGACTATTTATCTGGCAATTCAGATATCGAATCTATAAATCTGGACGTACAAGATATTTGCAAAAAAACTGGTCTATCGTCAAAAGCAGTTGAAACCTTGTTGTATTTCAAGAAAAAAGATATCCTTCCTGATCTCACTCGACTATTAAACCATATCACCTGCGATCTCGACTGCATACTCATAGGAAAAGATATATGCCGTCTCATCGATGACGTCAAAACTGCATTAGTGTATGAAGAAAACTCTCCGTATGCTCTTGAAAACTTTTTTAAAAATGAAGGTACACCTGTTGACGGCGTAAATTTACGTGGATATGATCTCTGCATATTTAGGTCCCAGCGAATAAAGGATGAAATTTCCAAATGGATTGATAATGTAAGCGGTATAAATAATCTTGAATCGTTTGTTGAGAAAAAACGACATGACGGGTTCATTGAAGGCATAATGAATGCCCAGGATAATTTCAAAGATAGAAGCAGCTTTACAAATATCGAGCATAATACCAAAAAGTAAAAAAACGCCCCCGGTGCTGGAACACCGAGGACGGTTATAAGGGGCAGCAAACTGATAGCCTACTGCCCTCCAATCATAACAAATGCAGGAGGAAAAAGCAATGCCAAGAGAAGCAAATACGCGCGCCGCGTCGGGCGCAGGCAGCATCCGGCAGCGGCCTGACGGTCGTTGGGAAGCGCGCGTGACCGTCGGCAATGACCCGGGCACAGGAAAACCGATTCGCCGCAGCATTTACGGAGACACGCAGAAAGAAGTGTTGACCGCTATGCGCGACGTGCTAAAGGCCGTTGACGATGGCCTTTACATAGAGCCGACGCGCCTGACGCTTGCGCAGTGGCTCGATATCTGGCAAAGCGATTATCTGCTCTCGCAGAAATACGGCACGGTCAAGACCTACAAAGCACAGATCGCCACACACATCAAACCGGCCCTCGGTGCTGTGAAGCTCTCCAAGCTCACGCCGCACCTCGTTCAAGGCTTCTATAATGATCTGCTTGCCAACGGCCGCACCGTTCCGAAGAGGGACAAGCACGGCAAGATCATCAAGAAAAAAGGCGTCATGGTCACGGAGACTGCACCACTCAATGCAAAGACTGTGCGCAATGTCCACGGTGTTCTGACAAAGGCCCTTTCTCAGGCCGTAAAGCTGGGCTACATCGCACGCAATCCCTGCGACATGGTAGACCTGCCCCGTGTTGAGAAAGCACATATCATGCCGCTTACGGACGAACAGGTAAAAGCCTACCTCTCCGCGGCAGACAGCGATAATGACTATGGTGACATTTTGAAGGTGATCCTTTTCACCGGGCTGCGTGAGGCGGAGGCGACCGGTTTGACTTGGGATTGCGTTGACTTCAAGAAAGGCACTGTCACAGTCTGTAAGCAGCTCCAGAAACGTCCCGCCGAGGCCGGAGGCTTCCAGTTTGCCGCCCTCAAAAACGACAAGACGCGCATTCTGCGCCCTGCTCCCTTTGTCATGGATATGCTGCGCGCTGTCCGCTCCAAGCAAGCACAGCGACGTTTACAGGCCGGTGATCTATGGCAGGACTGGATAGACCCCGCCAAGCAGTACGCCGCCTGTCGGCTCGTTTTCACAAACGTGCTCGGTGACCATCTGCACCCGCAGCGCCTTTATGCACATCACAAGAAGATCGCAGCCAAAGCAGGCGCGCCGGACGCCCGCGTGCATGATCTGCGCCACACCTTCGCTGTGCTCTCCCTGCAAAACGGTGACGACGTGAAGACTGTGCAAGAAAATCTCGGCCATGCGACCGCCGCTTTTACGTTGGACGTTTACGGCCACGTCTCAGAGCGCATGAAAGAAGATAGCGCCGCACGGATGCAGGGGTATTTTGAAAATCTCAAAAAGGCATGAAAATGCTCCGTCGATCTCGCATCGGCGGAGCAGCTTTTTGCCTGAATTGTAGGGGTAAAAAATCCAATTGGGGTAAACTTAGGGGTAAAACGCATTGCGGGGAAGTACAGTCACAACTTTTCCTTGCGGAATTAGAGATAATAGAAAGAAAAAAGACCGGAAACTCAACATTTCCAGTCTTTTTCTTTGGCAGCGGGAGAAGGATTCGAACCCTCACATACGGAGTCAGAGTCCGCTGTGCTACCATTACACAATCCCGCTATGTTCGCTTGACGAACATTTGTTATTATACCAGCGGTTTTGCATTTGTCAAGAACTAATTGCCAATTTTCCGGATTTTTTTCATTTTGGTGCCGCGGGCTGTTTTTGGCCTGCGTTTCAGCGGCGAAGGTATGCGGATGGCGCGGGCGGGAAAGCGGCTTGCGCGAGGAGCGGCGGGAGACCGGAGCGCGGCTTGGCTGTTTCGGCGGAAGGAAAATCGGCAAATTTTACGGATTTGGTGAAAATGCCGATTCCCTTTTGCACTTTAAGCTGCTATACTGCATACATCAAGGCTTCCGAGAGGAGCACAGACCATGACCGTAATGAACCGCAGTGCTGAATACCGCTACTTTAGCTTTACCTATTTTATGGGTAAGGCTTATTCTGGTTTGGCTGAAAGCAAGCGCGTGTAAGAACGGATCCTTTGTCGGAATGACCGTAAATGCATGACGAACCGCAGCCGGACCGGCTGCGGTTTTTTTCATCGCTTAAGGAGGAATTTTACCATGATCGTCGTACTCAAGCACAATCCGAATCCCGAGCAGCTGCAGAGCCTGATCACATGGCTGCAGGAAAAGGGCATCATCATTCACACCAGCATCGGCGAGGGCAATATGCTCCTCGGCCTGGTGGGCGACACCTCGAAGATAGACGCCGATCTCATTTCCGCGCTGGACATCGTCGAGGACGTCAAGCGTGTGCAGGAGCCGTATAAGAACGCCAACCGCAAGTTCCATCCCGAGGATACCGTCGTCAAGGTCGGCAATACGCAGATCGGCGGCGGCAACCTCACGCTCATGGCCGGCCCTTGCTCGGTGGAGTCCGAGGAGCAGGTGGTCGCCATCGCGAAGGCGGTCAAGGCCAGCGGCGCGACGATGCTGCGCGGCGGCGCGTTCAAGCCCCGCACCTCCCCCTACGCCTTTCAGGGCATGAAGGACGAGGGCATCCGGCTGCTTCTGGAGGCCAAAAAGGCCACGGGGCTGCCCATCGTCACGGAGATCATGAACATTTCCACCCTCGATCTGTTCGCCGACGTGGATATCATTCAGGTAGGTGCGCGGAATATGCAGAACTTTGACCTTCTGAAAGAGCTGGGCAAGACCGACAAGCCCATTCTGCTGAAACGGGGACTTGCCAACACCTTGCAGGAGCTGCTCATGAGCGCCGAATATATCATGAGCGAGGGCAACAGCAAGGTCATCCTCTGCGAGCGGGGCATCCGCACCTTTGAGACCGCCACCCGGAACACCCTCGACCTTTCCGCAGTCCCCGTTCTGCACAATCTGACCCACCTGCCCGTGGTGGTCGATCCCAGCCATGCCACCGGCAAGGCCGATCTGGTCGCCCCCATGGCCTACGCGGCCACCGCCGCCGGTGCCGACGGCATCATGGTGGAGGTCCACAACGATCCCGCCCACGCGCTGTGCGACGGTGCCCAGTCCATCACGCCGCCCCAGTTCGATGAGATCAGCCGGAAAGTCCGGCAGATTCGTGAGGTTCTTGTATGAAAGTCGGTATTTTGGGTCTTGGCCTGATCGGCGGCTCCCTTGCCAGAGCCTACGCTCTGGAGGGGCACACCGTCTACGCCATTCAGCGAAACGAAAGTATGCTGTCCTTTGCCATGCTTTCCGGCGCAGTCCACGGACGGCTGGACGAAACCACCATTCCGGAGTGCGACCTGATCCTGCTTGCCATCTACCCCGGCGGCTGCGCCGACTGGCTGGAAAAGAACGCGCCCCTTGTATCCAAGGACGCGCTGGTCATCGACTGCTGCGGCATCAAGCGGGAGGTTTGCAGCCGGTGCTTCCCTCTCGCCGAACGGTACGGCTTCACCTTCGTGGGCGGGCATCCCATGGCAGGCTCCCAGTTCTCCGGCTTCAAATACAGCCGGGCAAACCTCTTTGCAGGCGCGCCCATGGTGCTGGTTCCGCCGGTGTATGACGATATCCAGCTGTTAGACCGGGTAAAAACCGCATTGAAGCCCTGCCGTTTTGGCTTTTTCTCCGTTACAACGGCGGAAGAACACGATAAAATGATCGCCTTTACCTCCCAGATGCCCCACATTCTCAGCAACGCTTTTATCAAGTCCCCCACCGCTTTGAAGCACAAGGGATTTTCTGCCGGAAGCTACAAAGACCTGACCCGCGTCGCGTGGCTGAATCCTCAGATGTGGGCGGAGCTGTTCATGGAAAACAAGGACAATGTTCTTTTCGAGCTGGACAGCTATATTGAGAGCCTGTCCGCCTACCGGGGTGCCATTGCCGCGGATGATATGGACACATTAGTCCGGCTGCTGGACGAGGGGAAAAAGTGCAAAGAGGAGGTGGACGGATGAACACCGTTACCGTCCGCGCCTCCAGACAGTATGATATTCTGATCGGTCAGGGTCTTCTGCCCACTTTGGGTGCGGAAGCGAAAAAGCTGGGGAAGGCGCAGAAAATCTGCGTCGTCAGCGAGAGCAGCGTGTATCCTCTTTACGGAGCAGTTGCCGAGGAAAGCCTGAAAAGCGCAGGTTTTTCCGTGGTTTCCTATGTATTCCCCGCCGGGGAAGAAAGCAAAAACGGGCAGGTCTTCCTCGATCTTCTGAACTTTCTCGCGGAAAACCGGCTGACCCGCTCCGACCTGATCGTCGCTCTGGGCGGCGGCGTGGTGGGTGATCTGGCAGGTTTCGCCGCCGCAAGCTACCTCCGGGGCATCCGCTTCATTCAGGTTCCCACGACCCTGCTTGCCGCCGTGGATTCCTCCGTGGGCGGCAAAACCGCCATTGACCTTCCTGCCGGGAAGAACCTCGCCGGGGCGTTCTGCCAGCCAAGTCTGGTGCTGTGCGACACGGATACCCTGAATTCCCTCCCCCTTGACATTTTCCGGGACGGCTGCGCCGAGGTCATCAAGTACGGCGTGCTGTACGACCCGAAGCTGTTCGCCCATCTGGAAGAAAAGGGGCTTTCCTTTGACCGGGAAGCGGTCATCACCCGCTGTGTGGAATTAAAGCGGGACGTGGTCATGGAGGACGAATTCGACACCGGCGCACGGATGAAGCTGAATCTGGGTCACACCGTCGGTCACGGCGTGGAGGCCAAAAGCCATTTTGCCATCTCCCACGGCAAGGCCGTCGCCATCGGTATGGCCATCATCACCCGGGCCGCCGTGGAAAAGGGACTTTGCACCCCGGAGACGCTGCCCCGGCTGCTGGCCGTTTTGGAGCGGTATGGCCTCCCCACGGAGACCGACTATTCCCTTTTTGGCTCA
>OGOJ01000801.1_pt1 | contig 27316 bp, 24 predicted proteins | sample 1552601 | NCBI WGS metagenome assembly OGOJ01 (sample SAMEA2580184, study PRJEB22360) | human gut metagenome | biome: human gut; feature: human-associated habitat; material: faeces | place: Denmark | collected 2008/2010
CTTTAATTTTTAACAACACAAAGCAAAGCTCCGGCATTTCTGCCGGAGCCTTATCATTTATATACGTTATATTAAACTTCAACATCGGAAGCCGGAACAAAGCTGCCTTCAGCTTCACCGCCTACGGTAACCGTAACCGTATCACCCGTTTTAACAAGCAGAACATCCATACAGTCAGCAACGCTGATATAATAATAAGTTCCGTTTATCTGCAGGTAATAATAAGTGTTTCCGTCATTTACCGAAGTGAGTATTGAAGCAACCTCTCCCGTTATCTGAGAACCTGTCTGAGACGGTGTGGTCTGTGGTGTTTCAGCACCATTGGAATCAGGAGTTTGAGAAGCTGTGCCACCCTGATTTTCATCAGTCTCGTCAACAAGATATTCATTCATATCAATATTTGAATTTATGATATTCTTATCTTTAAGAGCCTGAATATAATTTTCAACCGCAGCGTTAAGCGCCTTAGCATCACTCTTCATCTCATCAACAATACCTGTGCCTACAATGGTCTTGTCAGCAAGATTTACAAGCGCATAACCCTTTACAGTATTACTTGTTCCGTAAAGGCTCATGAAATAAGTGGGCTGGCCTTCAATATCAAGCAGTATAGGGAATGTTGCGGCATACTGATAGTTTTGTACTGCGTCCTCCGCAGACTGCTGAGCCGCAGATTCGATAGCGCCGCCTGCCTCATAATATCTTGTTTCTTTTGTACGCTGGTTGCTGAGTATGAAGCCGAAGTTTGAAGCGTCCGACTCAGAAGATGTTACGCCGGTATAGATCCACACGTCATCATCCATTGCAATGTAGCCGTATCCCTGTGAAGCCTGGCTTACGTCATTCTGGAAGATTATTGAGTTCCAGAAACCGTTCTGGAATTTTCCGTAATAATCGTACTGTTCAATAAGGAGGCTTGCAGGATAAACAACATCTATCCACTGCAGATTTTCATCCGAACGGATCTCGTCTATTGAATGATAACTGCTTTCGCCGCTGAGAGCATCTGTAATGATTGCACCCTTAATATCGTTGCCTCCGAAAAGGCCGATCGTTTTATCAAGAACAGGTGTGATCCAGTAAGGATGGCCTGTGTCGTCTATTTCAAAATTAGGTGTATCAAGCAGTTCAGTGGGATACTGAAATCTGATATGTCTGATAAGTTTTTCATTGAAGAGTTCGGTGGGGCTGTACTGAATGCAGGAGCCAAACTTCTCAACGCAGTTTACAACAGTAACCTTCTGCGATACAAGGTCAATTATCATATAGGCGGGAACGCCTTCTTTTGTATTATTGAACCATTTAAACACGTCAGCATATTCAAGATATGCAACTCTTACCGGGCGGCCGTTGTAGTTTATCATTGTTGTTGTGTTTGAAACAACATACTGGCTCTTATATTCAGAAAGAGAACCAAGCTGCTGGTCAGCAAGAGTGAGCGCACGTGATTCATCAACACGCGGAACACTGTCTACGCTAAGTTTTTCGGCATCCGTTTCAAAATCGCTTGCCGTAACAGGTAAAAGTTCGCTGTAAGATGACGCTCTGAATATTGTGACGCCGCAAAGCCAGCCGATAGCAGTTACTACAATAATAACACCGACAATAATAATCGGAACTAATGATTTCTTTTTGACATATTCCCTGCGCTCTATCTTTTTATTTGCTTTGCATGCAATTGCAAAGAATACCATAAACAGCACAACAAGAATTATCAAAAACATATACATATTAATATCTTTGAAATTCATGGCGGGAAGCATCATATAATATACTACCCCACCGGCAATTATTGTAAGCACCGCCGAAATAAGCAGTCTGAGCCATACTTTGCTCGGCTTTACAACAACATCCACCTCGTCTTTTTTTGGCCATTTGAATTTTGCCTTGAAGTCATTTATAACTTCATCTGCATCATAATCCATATTGGGCATCTGTTCGCTCATAATGTTTTCTCCTATTCGCATTGTATACCCCGCTCAGCGTGGTATTTAGATAATAATAACATACTGTGTAACATTATTCAACAATAATATATTGAATTTTATTTTAACCAATACACCTATAAATAAAAAGTATTACTTCCCGACAATCATTAAATAAAGGCAAAACAATAAGCCGCCCTAACGGGCGGCTTTGGGTTTAATTCAAATAAATTATGCTGTTGTTTACTTACGCTTTTGTGATGCCCTTTGAGTCAAGGAGATACTGATCTGATGCAGGATAATGCATGTCGTAAGAAATCTGAACAGATGCGCTCTTATCCTTGATTACAAGTACGTTAGCGTGATTTACAGATACATCAACTGCCATATGATAATCAGCCTCAACGATAGTGTTTGTAGCTGTATCAATCTTAACAGTACCTGTGCCGCCTTCATAATTTACGATACAGTTCTCTTCTGTTGTGCCGCTTGCCCATGAAAGCTGAGAAATAGAATCTACAGTTGCGCCGATATCGCCGAGAACCTCGAAGAATCTACCCTGTGAATCCTCACCACGCATAGACATCTGACCAGCCTTAGGCTGAATTGTGATTGTGATAGTGCCGTCTCCGTTATCAACTACATTGCATGCCTGGCAATCTTCAGCTGTAAAATATGACTGTCTGAAATCGAACTGACCCGGATTTGCGGGATCCTGATTTGAGTTGTCAAGCTGAGGATCTCTGTTGTTACACGGAGGAAGGCCATATGTGCTGGGAGAGAAAAGGCCGTCAACAATTGTGGGAACAAGATTGTTGATAACACTGTTTTCTGAGCCTTCAATAAGAACCTTTTCAATGCTGATTTTCTCTTCGCCGAGAAGTGCATAGTAAGTTGCAGCATTGCCGTCAGCGTCTTTATAGTTTGCAGTCTGAGATTTTGTGTTGTTGTAGCACTGAACATAGTAATCAACAACAGCAGCTTCGTCGGCAAATTCGATGCCGCCGTAAGTATCTGCAACGAACGGATCAATAGTAGATGTGCCGGTTTCCTCTTCTGCGCCGGCATCTTTATAAGTTCCGTCCTGAACTTCTTTGATTGCCTGAATTGTTCCGTCTGTTATGTAATTAATTTTTTCGCAACCTGCAAGCGCAAGAACGAAAGCAGCAACCAGAACAACACAGAGAATTGTTTTAATTGTTTTCTTCATTACTTTGGTACCCCTTTCAGTACAAACTAAGCATAATCAATTTGCTACTACTCTAATTTATTATAAAATCGACAAAAAGTCAATACCAAAAAGTATAATTAGTAAAAAATTATTATCATTCCATTAACTTTTCTTTAACTTTTATGGTGTTGTTATTTTGTTTTTTCTGTGTTATACTTGCTGTGGAAATCAATTATATATAAGAAAGGTATGTAATTATAGTATGAGATGTAAAAACTGCGGCTTTGATAATAATGAAGGCAGATATATCTGCGAGAATTGCGGCTCTCCCCTTTTTGATGACAGCAGCGAAATAATTCCCGAAGATGATGACATTGAAAACAGACCGCCGGAAAGGCTTGACGAGCCGGAGGAAGTAAACGAAGATGATGAAAAGCTCAAAAACAAAAAGAGCTTAATCATTATTATAGTACTTGCCGTTATTTTGGTTGCAATGATAGTAGGCATAATTGTTGCGGCTGTTGTTAACAAAGATGACGAAACAACCACAAGCCCAACCGTTTCCATTTCTGAAGAGATTACAGAAGAAGAAACGGAAAGAACTACAAATAGAAGAACAACTACGGAAACTACAACCGAAGAAACAACAGAAAGAACCACAGAAGCAACCACCGTTGTAACTACCACAGTTGCACGTTACACTGTTTCAGTAGATATTGACGGAAACGGAAATGTTTCAGGCAGCGGCACATTTGAAGCCGGCAAGCGCGCAACCCTTGTTGCAACTCCGGATGAAGGTTATCAGTTTGTAGGCTGGTATGACAATGATACCGGAGCACAGGTGGCATCAGGCACTAAATACTCAATCACTGTAGATTCTAACAAGAGTCTGACAGCACGCTTCACAGCAATACCTGAGCAGGAAAGCTCAACAGAGGGAGCGCAGGAAAATGAGTAAAGGCGATAAAGCGAAGGAATTGTTTTTATCCGGCAAGGGCTGCGCTCAGGCAGTTGCCCTTGCTTTCAGTGATGAAATAGGGCTTGATGAAACACTTATTGAAAGGCAGACAATAGGATTCTGCGGAGGCATGGGCAGGCTGAGAGAAGTCTGCGGCACTGTTTCCGCAATGACCTATGTGCTTTCAAATCTGTACGGCGATGAAGGCAGAGCAAGCGTTTACGCAATGATACAGGAAGTTGCGGGTGAATTCAGGAAGCAAAACGGCTCAATAGTTTGCAGAGAACTTCTGGGGCTTGATAAAAACAGTATTTCAGCACCAACTCCCGAACCGAGAACAGCGGAATACTACAGAAAACGTCCATGCCCCGAACTTTGCAAAATGGCCGCAGATATATTAGAAAATTTCTTAGAAAAGAAAAAAGCGAAACAAAAAGCTCATAATAAGAGTTATTTTATATAAAAAACTCTTGCATTTTATTTTGCAATGTGGTATATTATTTGAGCGTTAAATATACGTATGTATGTTTATGTGTATTTCGCATGCGCCGGTAGCTCAGTTGGATAGAGTGTCTGGCTACGAAACGCATGGTCGATTTGTGTACATTTTGATAACAACTTAATATTTTTAACGGTATGCGCCGGTAGCTCAGTTGGATAGAGTGTTTGGCTACGAACCAAAAGGTCGGGGGTTCGAATCCCTTCCGGCGTACCAAAAGTCCCGTAAACACTGCGTTTTCGGGACTTTTTCTTTTTTATTTTTTGAAATTGCAAATTGTTTACGAACCAAGTGGTTATATAATAATAGGTATAAATATATATTTCACTTGTTAACACTTACAACACAAACGCACCTGCAAAACCTATCAAAGACGCCCATTTGACTCCCACTGATATAAAATGAAAAAAATTTCGGCTCAAGGATTTTTTGTTCCTTGAGCCTTTTTTGTTATGCAGAGAAATGTATGGGCTTGTTTTTTCTTTCGTTTTCTGATTCTGTTATCAGATTACCCATTGCATCTGCAACTGTTTGTTGCATATTGTTCGTCACATGCATATAGGTGTTCATTGTAAAGCCTGCATCTGTGTGTCCTAGCATATGAGATATCGTCTTTATGTCCATCCCCTGTTCTAATGACAGTGTTGCAAAACTGTGACGCAAATCGTGGAAGCGTATTTGCGGTACTCCTGCTCGTTTCTGCATTCTGTGTAGTTTTCTTGTAACCGATGACGGATCACGAAGTCCGCCTGTTATCGGTGATGGGAATATTAATTTATTATCAAGCCTTTGCCTGCTTCTTAGCAATATCAGTTGATTAAAGCACTCATCACATAATGCAATCGTTCTTATTGATGAGGCAGTTTTCGGCGTTGTTACCTTAAGTTCACTGCCTATCCTTTGCACCTGCTTGTTCACTGATATTGTTTTGTTTTTCATATCAAGGTCGTCCCAAGTCAGTGCAAGTATTTCACCCAGTCGCAAGCCTGTTGTAATCTCAAGAATATAGAATTCATAACATCCTGAGTCCTTTGTTTCCTGAAGAAACCTTCCAAGCTCATTTGCTTTCAGCGTTTGCATTTCCTTTGGTGCGTCTTTAGGCAGTTGTACCTTTTTACAAGGATTACTGTCTATCAAGCCCTCGTCCTCTGCTTTTTGCAGGCAGGTTTGCAAGGCTATTTTAATATCTTTTACAGTCTTTGCAGATAAGCCCTTCCCTTTCTTTTTAACATTTCTTATTCTTCCACTCGTGTACATTTTCATTAGAAATTGCTGACAGGCTACTGTTGATATATCCTTGATTTTCATACAGCCAAGATTAGGCAGTATGTATCTGTCAAAATAGTTTTGATAACTGTTTCTTGTGTATTCTTTTACACTCACTGCGCAAAATGATTCAAACCAAATTTTTGACCACTCTTCAAGTGTAGGATCGGGGTTTGTAAGAAAATCACATCTTTCAATTATCCTTTGCCGTTTATCATTCTCGGCTATCGCCTTTTCAAGTTTTTCCTTACACTCAGCTTTCGTTTTTGCAAGAACATTTTTTCTTACTCTCTTGCCGTTAACTATCTCGCCTGTATAATAGCGACCTTCCCACCGACCATCTTTGCGTTTGGTTATCGTGCCTTCGCCGTTATTTCGTTTTGCCATTACAACCTCCTTTCTGCCTGTGGCAATAGGGTAACGGTAATAATCTGAACCACGGTTTATCGTGGCAGATATTGCCCTTACTCTTCGTTAAAATACTCGTTAATCCGAAAGGATTAACTGCGTTTTGTGCCTTGATTAAGACCAAATCTGCACACGATAAACTGCAAAGCATCAAAAATGCTTGGAGTAAAGATGAGATTTGTCGCTTTAATACTGCATTTTTGACGGGTTCGGATTATTATCGTTACCCTTACAATACCACAGGCATTTTCATATATCCAGCAATATATTTATCTTTTGGAATTTGTATCAATCCAAATTTTTAATTGCTCTTTTGGAACAGATTTTCTTCTGCCCATAACAATCACTGGGAAGCTGTTGTCGCTTCTAATCAGCTTGTATAGGCTGACGGCAGAAATTCCAAGTACCTCTGCTGCTTCGGGAACCGAAAGCATTACAGGCATTTCATCAAAATCTTCATACATTTTTTCCCCTTTCTGCCCGACGATTGCTCGCCGGGACTTTTTAGTTTTAGTTACATTCCACCCATTACAGGACCCCAACCTTGATTATCATCTTCGTAATCATAGTTGTCCTCATCATAATCGGCGGAACTGTTTTTGCTTTCTTCAATGAGTTTTGCAAGCTCTTCCATACCGTAAGCAATAGCATCGGCGTTTTGCTTTGCTCTGCGTTGGCGTTCTCTTAATTCCGGATCATCGGATTCTTCATCTATGATGTCAGCTGATGGAATATCCAAGCTACTGATATTAGATTGCTGACGACTTGAATCACTAACATTATCACAGATGCCTTTATCATAGATTGCTTCGTCTTGTTCTTGACCGACTTGTCCATTGAAGTAATCTTGTCGCTCAGATTCCCAACCTGTGTGGATAGTTCCTTCACTGTTTTCTTGTTCGCAGTGTTCTCCAGCATCTTGTTGGCTGAGTCTATCATCTGTGCATTCGTATCCAACACCTGAAGCAGTGCGTTCCATTGTTCTCTGTCTACTACTGTCACGCTTGCTCCTTGAGTTAGAACCTGTCGAGCTGATGAATTCTTGCTCTTGAGATTGTCGTAATTTGAACTCATTTTCCATGTTCTCCTTTAAATATTTTTCTTCGTGCAAGGTTTTATCTCTGCACTTAAGTTTAGTGCCTATGATAGAGTAAGTAATATACTTTCTATCATCTGACCAAAGCACATCGTAGCCTAATTTATTCATTAGGTTAATAAAATCCTGCTTGTTACCAGCAAGTGACATTACATAATCAATGTCACCTGCAAGCTTGAATTTCCAACTGTTTCCGTTTAATGCTGCACGGTATTCATTAGAGCTTGGACTTTTTAATTTTGTCTTTTCGTACAGAGGAAGAATATTTACTCCGTATTTCAAACAGATTTCATCACTGATAGTTCTTAACTCTTTCAGTGTATTTGGTCCTTGCCTTAATCGTTTGCCTGTTTCCAAATCAATTCCGTTGATAACAAAATGATTGTGCAGATGGTCTTTATCCAAGTGCGTTGCTACAATTACCTCATTGTTCTTCCAAGCCTTTTGAGCAAACTCAATTCCTATCTGGTGAACAAGGTCACGAGTAACATTATCATTAGGAGAAAAGGATTGATAGTAGTGATAGAAATATCTGTCCTTTTGTCCGTTGCGATTGTCGGAAGGATATGCTTTCTTTGTTAACATAAATTCATTGTACGGATCAACAGATGTACAGTTAACACCTGAAACATATTTTCTGCCATTGCTATCTATGACCTTCTTATCATCAGTACAGTAATCAAGTATTTGCTTTAAGCCATTTGCACATTGATAAGAGTTATTACTGAATCTAACTATTGGCATCGTATATCTCGTTTAGCAATTTATATATTTCAGCCAACTCTTTGTTTGTATCAGATAAATTAATCACTCTTATCACACCGATGTTTGCTTTGGCAGTTAGCTGATTTAGATTTGTACCGATGCGTTTCAATTCACGAACAACAGGCTTTAAATCAATAGGTGCTTTTATCTTTGTTCTATTCGTGCATTTGATAATGAATTCATTTGTTGGTAATCCCGACTTAGCAACTTTATCCAAAATATTCAGTTTTTCATTTTCAGTTAGCCTAATGACTAACTGTTTATCTCGTTTTCTAATGTGTTTATTACCTCCTTGTTTTTGAAAAAGTGGGTCCGGGCTTCTGCCCGTTATCAAGGTGTTCGGCGGAACGCCGAACGCTCTGCTTGCCTCAGCTAAAGCTGAGCAAAAATGATACAATTCCTATGGCAAAATATAGGTAATAATTGTACCTTTTACACTTGTCACAAACGGCTCACAAATTGCCTACAATCGAGTTTTATGTTTCGGCTGATTATTCGTATTAAGTTTTTTTGAAAGGGTTTTTAATTGTTTGTTGCTACTTTTGGATAATGGGGTAGCCTAAATATTTAGCACAGTGTATAGGTTTGATTCCTGACCGTTGTCTGTGAACCTTTGTGCTATATCAATCCAGCCACCGTCTTCTAAATCAGTCAGTGCCCGTCTTACTGTTGTGACAGATAAGTTGCAAGCCTTTGCTATTGTTTTAAGTGACGGATAGCATTGCCTTGTTTTCATATCCGAGCACCTTGACAGATAACAGTAAACCACGAACGCTCTCTTTTCAATTCCACTGCCGAATATGTCATTTGGAACTCGAAAGTAATTACCTTCTTTATGATTCAATTTTTCACCTCCTTTGCACAGATACCATTTTCTGTACTATTGATTTGTTATTATTGCCTGTATCACCTCCTTGTGATATTATGGTAGCAGAATTGAACAGCACCCCTCAACTTTTTGCGTGAGGGATTGATAATTACGATTTTTCAATTTTTAATCCATCACAAGGAAGTGATTGCTTGAATCCGATTAACTATTTTATGTTAGAGCCGGCAAGGCTCTATGTTCACAATGGAAAAGAACTAGAGTTATACTATTACGAAGAAACAAAGGACGGTTGCTTTGAGCGTTATTATGAGTCAACAGTTAATGATGAAATATTCAAAATGCTTGAAGCCGATTTGTCGTTTATATCAGAGGGCAGGAAGAGGCTTTCAAAGTTTTATAACAAGGTTAAGCAAAACAATTCCGACTTCTTCACTTACAGACAATTTTTTGTTGAAACAAAAAGGATAGTGAAAGAAATTAAGAAATATTCTCATCCTATTTCTGCAATTCTGTTATGCTTAATCCAACGGTTAGAAGAACAGACTCAAGGTCAAATCAGTATTGATGATATGGACAGGATTTGGTATGAAATCGAAACCATAATCTATATGCAATTCAATTTCAAGAAGGATTTAACGCACCTGTCACACATACAGCTAATCAACGAAAACAGAAAAGCAGTTGCTATGTATGACAGGGAGTTAAACCTAAATCTGCAAACCATATTTGAATACAAGGACAAGGCATCAAAGGAATATTTGTTACTTGATTCTATTGCCGATTACTACAATGCACTTTTTTACAACTATGTAATTTCAAATCCAATGATTGCACAGTGTAAATACTGCGACAAATATTTTGTTCCTAAAACGAAAAAAGTTACCCTGTACTGTGACAGAGTGAACAGTAAAGGTAAGACCTGCAAGGTCCTTGGAGCCAAGCTGACTTACCATAAAAATATTAAGAACGATCCTGTGCTTGACTTATACCACAAAGAAAAGCACAGAATTGAAATGTACTGCACAAGAAGCAAGCTTGACAGCTACGATTTCTTTTATGATTATTACAATTGGCTTGAGATGTTTGAAGCAAAAATTACTGATTACAAAAACGGAAATTATGACGGTGAAAAGCTCATCGCTGAAATCAAGGAACAAACTCCAAACTATCAACCATACAGCAAAGGCAAAGATTTCGCAGATGAAGAAGGATATTAAAGTTTAAGGCTCGCCAACACAATGGCGAGCCTATTCTCTATCTATCAACAGTTTTATTGCTAACTTAAATCCAATTTCAAACGCTTGAGCCTCAATCAGTGAAGCGTACTCTGTAAAGCAATCAATATACTTTTCAAACACATCCAAGTCATTATCCTTTAGGGAAAAAGATAATGTTTCGTGATGCCGTGCAATCAGTGAAACTAATTCTTTCTCCTCATCAGTAAGAATCTTATCTTCGTTAGGTCTGACATTCCCGTACCATAATTCTTGAAGTATATTCAAAATAATCAACTCCCTTGCGGTAACACAACATACCACAAGAAAGTTACAATGTCCAGATATTCTTTCAAAGCAAGAAGTCATATTTCTATGGCTTTTATTATAGAACCTCTCTTTTTCTGTGAATTTATAGTGTTTTTCACCGATAATTTTATTAGTTTCTTCAAGTTCTTTTTAATGATTTAATTAGTACTTTTATTAAATTTCTGTACTTCGAGTTTTTCCGATGCAAATATTTTCACCACAATATTCTATATGTAGTTGATTATTTTAAATATGTATGTTATAATCGCTGCAGTATTATGTGAAGGTGAATGCATGGACCATTTTTCTGTTTTAAATTATCAAGGGAGCAAAAAGAACTTGCTTGGTTTTATTCATCAAAATGCAACTTCTTATATTGAACCAAACTCCACAATATTAGACATCTTTGCCGGCACGTGTAGTGTGGGATATAGTTATAAAAGAGAATATACTATTTATGCAAATGACAGTGAGTTATACTCGTATATTATTTCGACTGCTTTGCTTGGAACGTATGAAGATGATTATATAAAAATATTAAATCACGTAGACGATTATTTTTATTTTAATATGAGCAGATTTTCGTATGCAACAGTAGAACAACAGAGCAAAGAGAAAGAGCTTCTTTCTGATTTAGATAATAGTTCTGCACTAATTGAATTTTACGAAAAATCACCAACCGTTTGGAATCATCAAATTTCTTTTGATAAAGCTCATAACAATTTTGAATTGTTCACTATTTATTACTCGAATTCCTATTTTGGTTTGAACCAATCTATGGAGATTGATTCATTAAGATATGCTATTGAACAGTTTAAATCAACATCTTTGTTTTTCCCATTGCTAACCTCTTTATTTTTTGCAATGAAGGAATGTGTATTTTCAAAAGATGGACATATGGCACAACCATTAAATTTTAAAGATAATACTTTTAAATTATTTTTATTACGTAACAAATCTATTTATAGTATTTTTAAAGAAAAGTTTCAAAGCTTTTTTTCTGATGAATTTGTCAAAAGCAATAAGTGTAATAAAACCTACAATATGAACTTTGAAGATTTACTAAAGCAAGATGATATAAAAAACAATGTTAGTTTCATCTATGCAGATCCACCCTACACAGATATGCAGTATTCAAGATACTATCACCTGTTGAATATAGTAGCTAAATACGATTATCCTGCCCCAACAAAAAACGCCGGAAAATATACAAAGGGTCTATATACAGAAAACAGATATCAATCAAAACTAAGCACTAAAACCACTTGTTTATCTACATTCAATAATCTTGTTTCTTTTGCAAAGACATATAATAAAAATTTAGCCATTAGTTTTGCATATCCTGCAGATATTACAAAACAAAAAACTGACCGTTATGTAATGTCTATTGATGATATTAAAACTTCTTGTTCTAAAGAATTTGGAATAACAAATGTTGAAATTGCTACATTGAATTATTCTCATTCGAATAATAGAAATAAAATACCTAAAAAAGTAATTGAATATTTAGTGTTGTGTAATGGGCGGTGAGTATTGTGAAATCGATTGATGAAGTAAAACGAGAAATATATAGCACATCAGCTTCTAACAAAAACCCTTTATACGACTCGCATATTTATTGGTCACAAAAACCTTTTAACATTTGTGACATATTAATTGACGCATTTAGTGAAGAAGGCGACACTGTTTTCGATCCTTTCTTAGGGTCGGGTGTCACACTTCTTCAGTCCATTTCTAAAAACAAAAAGAGGAAAGCAATTGGTTGCGAAATAAATGAAGCTCCTCTTTTTATAGTAAATACATTATTAAAAGATTATGATGCAAAAAAATATAAAATAGTATCTCAAGAGTTTCTTTCTAAAATCAGAACATTGCAAAAGTATTATTATACCAATTGCGATAATTGTGGTTCAAAAGGAGTAATAACTTCTGTGGTTTTCGATAAACCGCAACGAGATGCCGACATAATAATCAAAAGCATCAATTATAGATGTACTTGCTCTTCTAAATGTTCCAAAACTCCAGATTCTAACGATATTCTTGCTGTTAATGTTAATCATACCATTGAAAATATAAATGATATACTACTTATAGCAGACAGTAAATTGGCAGTATATGAAAATCAACATATAAGCCAAATTTTCACTAAAAGAAATTTTGCTGTATTAGATGAAGTTGTAGGTATAATTAATAGTTTATCTTATTACAATGATTTGTTTAAATATATATTAATGTCAGTTATACATTTATGTAAAATTACAGATAAACACTCTAATTCCCAATGGCCACTTTGGATTCCTAAAACAGATTGCGTAGAAAAGAATATTATTGATTTATTAGAGAAAAAAGTGAAAAAGTTTTCTGCAACGATTTCTTTCTTGGCAGAAAACTATAAAAATAAATCTGAATATAAATTATTACATAAAGGAAGCCAACATATAGATAATTTTGATATCGCCAACGAATCTGTTCAACTTATTATTACTGACCCACCTTATTTGGGTCAAGTGGCATATTCAGAGTATATGCAATTGTACAAACCTTTTTTGGGCTTGGATTTTGATATAGATGACGAAATAGTGGTTTCATCAGCACCATCCCGTAATAAAGGTGAAGATGAATACTTTAGATTGTTAGATGAAGTCTTTAAAATATGCTCTGATAAACTGAAAGTTGATGGCTACTATTGTATGTATTTTCATGATTCTAATTTAGATGTTTGGAATAAATTAATCAGTAGTCTTTCAAATTATCAATTGCAGTATTTAGGACAAGCCCACATTGCAAAATCTAACACATTAAAAAACATTATCAGTCCTAAAAAATCATTAAATGGTGATTGTATTTTGTTTTTCAAAAAAACACAGGCTCCGATTTATAAACAAGATGGAACAGAACAAGTGGAAGAAATAGAAAAGAATATTGTTCGGCAAGCACATTTTTTAGTAAGGCAAAATGGATTATTATCAACACCAGAACTTTATGATAAAGGACTAATGGAAATTTTAATACAAAATGGATGGTTAAAAACCATCTCACAAAAGTATAAATCATTGGTGGATATTTTTGAGAAACACTTAAAGTGGGATACAGATACTGCTAAATGGACATTATAATTAAAAAAGGAATCGTCCGTATATAAATGGGTGATTCCTTTTTAAATATTAACTATTAATCTGATTTTTTAGTATTAATTGCGATTCTGTTGCTTCCTTTAGTGATATAGAAACATTTAATCTATTAATAGATTTTCCTTGCTGCAGTTTATCAGCTATCATACTATCTCTTTTTCTCTTAATAAAATCCATGGTTTTATTTGTATCTAAAAGCAATATTTTTTTAATTTTAAATTTTTGTTTATCAATTTGGGATAAATATATACCATCTAATAAAAGCATATTTTCGATAACGGCATCACTCATATCCTCAAATGTCCATGATGTGCTTTGAGATATTTTATACTCATATTTTTGATGTTCGGAATCTTGAGCATCATGTTTTCCTCCAGAACCACCTTGTTTAGAATTAATCTTATGGCCTAATTTGTTTGCTAAAAACAGTTCCCATAATTTATTGCTTGTCAATAGATTTTCGGTTTCAGTCATTTTTTCGAGACTCATGATGCATCTAAATATTTTAATAATATAGTCTGAATATTGCCCTTTTGCACAGTAGGAACTTACATTGGTTTTTTTAGCACCACAATCATTTTCTAATTGTAAAACGCTAATATTTATCATATTTCTCTTATTATCTGATTTTAGAGACCGTTTTGAAATGTAGTTTGATATAACGTTTCCGTCAACTTTATAATACCAATCAATATATTTAAATGGGTCAGTAATACCTACATCATTTATATGAATAAATAGAACTGTTTGAGATTTCAATTTAGACAATGTTTTATCTGTATAATCATTAAATGTCCATGTGTGGTTAGTGCTGGATTCTTTATAATGCTTATATTCATAATGCTTTTTAAAATCATCATATGCATCAGCACCATGAGCACCGGGTGAAATATGATGCCCAAGCATATTAGCAATAATGATTTCATAAAATTTGCTGCTTGAATATATATCATATTCATTAGTCAATTTACCAAATTCTTCTTGTATGTTTTTTAACTCAAGAAAAATACCATCCATATCTTTACAAGTCATACCGAGCTTTTCCTCTCTATACTTTTATACATTCCATTCCAATGCACCGTTATAATATTGATTTGGAAAGTATTCGTTTAATTTTCGTGTAATAAATTCACCATTCCACATACTAACGTCTTGTTCATTAGAAATCAATCGTCCATCTTTTGTGAAATCAGATGTAGTAATGCAAATTGCAACATCTGCACCTCGACGTAATTTCTCAGCTACTAATCGTTGCATTGGCTCGCTACCAACATTTGCTGCCCAACGTTTACATTGGAATAAATATAATTTGTCTTTTTTATTATCATCGTATTTACGAGCTAACAAATCAACACCTAAATCTCCTGCACCTCCGGTATTTACGACATCAAAATAACCATCTGCTTCAAGAAGTTTTTTAATAAGACGCTCAAATTCATATCCTTCCAATGTGGAAATATCTACTGCACCTTCTTTAAGCGCTTCAGCATAATTTTTCTTAGTGTAAACCCGTCCATCAGTTTCACAATAATTTTTAACTAATGTATCTATATCGGAAGCATGGCTATTATCTTCAAGGAATTGATTTACCGTTTTTGGATCGCCGTTACATAAAGTATTTGCTATTTCAAAATAAAGGTCATCCAAAACAAATTTCCCGTTTTCATCCAATAGTCTTTTGATAATAACAGGAATGAAGTTATAAAACTTTGTGAACAAATCAGAATTATCCTCAATGTCTAAATATAGTTTATTATAATCTTTTCTAACAATGGAAGTATTAGTATCAACAATAAAGTTATTGAAAATAATATCCTTGATTATTATAAGCTCTTCCTCTGAAACAAAATACGATTCTTTATTTATTATATTTTTTCGAACCAGTTCAACTGCACGGCTTATAGTAATCTCTTCTTTTCCTACTGCATTATATACTAATTTAACAGTTTCAAACTCATAGTTTTTATTACCTATATACCAGTAGCGCTTATCCTCATCTAATTTTTGAAAACCTATTATCATTTCATTAGAAAGCGTATTTTTATATGCTGCCTGTTTACGTATGGTTGGGTCGTTTTTATCTATTCCTACTCTAAAAGCATACTCAAATCCATTTTTTCTAGCTAGGTTAATAATTTCCATAAGTGTCGTGAAATATTTTGCTTTCCCTAACTTTACAGTAAAAATAGCAAGGGAATGCTTTTTTAATACTTTATAAAATGTCTTAAACATTTTATCTATGTCGGAATAATACTGTTCAACACCTTTTTTGTTTTCCCTTTCAGGAGAATCTGTTTGAACAATTTCTTCATCAAGCATTTTAGTAGTTAATTCAAAAGAAATGCCACCATTATAAAATTTATTTAACCAAACTCTGTATAATTGATTTCTTTCCAAATAAGGAACTTGGTCTGTATACGGAAAGTCGGTATAAATTAAACTATATGCTTCTGATAATAATTCTTCAGAGCAAAAATCTTGATACGATTCGTTTGATATATAATACTTTTTATCCTCGTCATAATCGGTAAAAAGAATATCTGAATATTCTTTTTTAAAATTGATAAAACTATTAAATTTTCTTTCGAACAATGACCAAACATTCATTTCTTGAGCACCAAATGGTACTACATGATATAAAATATCGGTACTCGAACCATACATTGAAATTCTTGCTAAAGACAGAGCGGAAACCAGAGCCTGTTCAATGATATCTCTTTCAAGAGAAGCCTCTAGTTTTAATATGGATTTTTGTATTAACAGTAAAGCTTTTTGATTTCTTTTAGTAAATATTCTATCGTAATGATTTGCTCCTGTAGATTTAGTTATATTAATTCGGCTATTTTCAATATACGTATCTTTAGGAAATTCGATGACATCTTTCTCTGTAATAGAATTAATTTTTTCTTCATCAAAATGTTCAAATACTTTGTCTTTATTGCCACAAATAGGGCAAGCAGAAATAAGTTTAATATTTTTACCATTAGAAAATTCTCGGTTGGGACGTGGCGAATAATACTCATTGTCTTGAGGATCAAAATACAATTTTTCTATATAGTTTTTAACTCCACAACATGAAGTTTCATACAATTCCATAACAGAAGATTTTACGTCTTTTTCTACTTCTTTAAATAAATTATTTAATTTTTCAATATCTACGCTTGCTAATAAAGCATAAACTGCAGAATAAGTATAGTTATCTATCTCTGTTGCAACAATTCTTCTATTTGCTTTAGCAGCAGCAATTACAAAAGAAGCAGAGCCCATGAATGGGTCAAATATGATATCATTTTCATCGGTTATTGCTTCAATAACTTTTTGTGCAATGATAGGCGACTTTCTTCCCTTAAAATTAAACGCTGTTTTTAGTAGAAATGGAACATTGTTTTCCACGCCATCTATGGCCGCTACCAACTTTTGTATTTTTTCTTTGTTTTCACGTGTGATTTCTTTTTTCATTTTATTTACTCCGATAATAAACTACATGCACTTACACCAAGTGCATCCGCAATTATGTCTAATTTTGATAATGTTGGCAACTTGTAGTTTTGCTTTCTAAAATAAGATTGCAAAGCAAAATCAGTCACAACATTATTTAATAAATTCAGTTTTTGAGGAATTGAAAAGCACTGATTTTTCAAGAAAATAATATTCAAATTTTTCACAAAAGAATAGTGTGAATCGTTTGAATGCATATTTTGATTTTTGATATTGGCATTAGTATTTAACAAATCAGATGAATAACATCCAATTTTATTAGCAATTTTGTCGATGTTCTTCAGTGTTGGATGCCTATTGCCGTTAATCCAACTTTTTAATGTGCTCGAAGGAACACCCAAATATATAGCTAATTCTGCATAGGATTTGCCATTTAATAACATTTCTAAATTTTCTTTAAAATTTATATATGAATGATTTTGCATATTATCACCTCAATCAAATTATAACATATTTTATATGTGGATGTTGTACTATTTGTATCTACATGTATAAAATGTACTTTTTGCAACCTTGACATGAACACCTATTTTATATGGCAAAAAATTTGCTACCACAATATAGACTGGATTTTTGTTGTTTTCTACTTGGGTTTGCGTAATTTTCCGTTAAGGACATCACGCTTTATATCTTGGGTTTTTAGAAATTGAACATTATAACCATTTTGACTTCTAAACTAATGGCTAAACAAAAGAACATGGTTGCTAAAGGGGAATTCAAATGAACACCCGATAGAAAGACCTTTTATATTCTTATTGTAAAATTGCTTTATTAGTGGTAGCCTAATATTTTTACTCATTTATCTAAATATTCTTAAAATATAAGTTAAAAACGTTAATATATACAGAAACTTGAAAGGTGCTAAAAATGAGCAATCCTTATAAAGCATTGTGTTATCCTGACGCCTATTTTGACGGCTACACAGGAGAACGAGGGTGTTCAAACAGTGCGCCAAGTGAAAATTCGGCAGAAAAATCGGACGACAAAAGCCCTAAACACCGCTGTTTAGGGCTTATTTAATTGCTATCGAAGCTGCTACGAACCAGAAGGTCGGGGGTTCGAATCCCTTCCGGCGTACCAAAAATACCAGAGTAGTTTTTACTGATCTGGTATTTTTATTATATTTGGGTTGTAGGGATTCGAACCCGTGAGGGTTTTTGCGTTTAGGAAACAGCCCGGTGGGCTGTTTTTAGCAAAAAGCGGTGAGCCGGGTACTGAAATGCCGTGCATTTCGGTCGGCGAGCCATCAGTATGCAAGGCGCAGCCGCAGCAGACGCCGAATCCCTTCCGGCGTACAAAAGAATGTTTTAATATTATGTAATTAAATATATAAATAATATATTATGCAAAAAACAACGATTTGCGCTGAATTTAATTTAAAATTCCAACCCCGTCATTTTGTTAGTCAATAATTTATGCCTTATTCTAAATTTTCCTTCACTTCCTTAAAAAGTTCAAGCAAAAAATCGCCCAGGTCCTGTTCAGTCTGTTTATATATGATAAATGCGTCAGGAGCGGGCCACGCGTAAACCACGGTCGGCTCTCCGTCTTTTGTCAGCTCATTATAATTAAGATAATTGATCCATTCGTCCTCTTCAAGAACAGGAACACATTTATCTTCTGCTTTAAGATTGTATTTTTTGCTCAGCTCTGAATTTGCAATTACATCCATTGATGAATAATGCGAATCTTTAAAATTAGCACAAAATATACACGCCTGTACTTCAAGCGCTCCCTGCCTCAGAAACTCATAATGCTGTTTTGAAAGTTTAAACCCGAGATAGCTCTCAAGCTCATCCATCGCCTTGTCACTGCAGCAATCATGTATTTTATAACCCGGCAGTGTTTTGGCAAGTTCCATTGCCTTTTTAAAATTTTTGCAACTCACAATTCTTTGTACCTCATATATTTTTCTAAATCTATACTTCCAACATAGATTTCCATGCAAAAAAGGTAAATCGTCTTTCCGCTATTGCTACTGAGCATTACCTTAATCAATTTTTACCGAATTACAATGCCGTCTTTATCAGCAAAACCAGGGTAAAATAATTCGTTTTGTATGAACGCCCTGAATATAATAAACTGATCTGATACCAAACCTCCAATTCCTTTGCAAAAATCAAATTAAAAATATCATTTTAAGTATATCATCATAATGACAATTTGAAAACTCTTAATAGCACATCATATCTAAACAAATAATTAAATAATATATTTGACAAATAAATGAAGAATGCTGTAAACTTTAATTATTAAGTTACAGCATTTTTTATTTGGAGATGGAACTTTGAATATTGCTATTTGTGATGATGAAACAGAATATGCAAATGATATCAGAGTGCATTTAAATCAATATTCTTCTGAGCATGGTTTAACCTTTGATATTTATGATTTTAATTCCGGAGAGGAAATTTTAGCAAGTAATACAGTGTTTGATATTGCCTTTCTTGATATTGAGATGGATGGAATAAACGGAATTGAAGTAGGGCGAGAATTGCAAAAAGCCAATCCCGATTTGGTTTTAATATATGTAACAGCATATAATCACTATTTAGATGACGCGCTTGATCTGGGCATTACAAGATTTTTTGACAAACCTATAGACAGCCAGCGATTCTATGAAGGTATGGACAAGGCCATATCTAAAATCGATAATACAGAACTGCGTTTTTATTTAAAAGACAGCAACAAAGGAGTTGTAACCGTAAGAAGCAAAGATATAATCTTTGTGGAAATTATCGGGAGAAAAACGAAAATACATACAAAAAGCCATGAATATCTTTCCAAAGACGGAATTAAGATATGGAAAGCAAGACTGAACAAATCATACTTTGAAATCCCGCACAACAGCTATATAATCAATACAAATTTTATTACTTATTATTGCAAGGATTATATTATGCTTGATTACAAATATAATATTCCTATTGCATTTTCAAAGAGATCAGAATTTAAGCGCAAATTCATGAAGCTTATGGGTGAATAATTATATGGTATCGCATTTGTTTTTTCTGTTCATTTATATTGTTGAAGCTTTTATTGCGTATATGTATTTTACGGATAATTATGAAAAAAAGCTTAAAGCCGGTTTTTCAATCTTAGCGTCCTGCGCTCTTTATTTTATCGGTTTTATTGTAAATCTGGTTGACAATAATAATGTATTAATAAATTTAGCCACAATATTAATAATAAATGTTGTTTACGCATTAATATCAGTAGATATAACTTTTAAGAGCGCAGTTTTTCATTCTTCAATACTTCTTGCGTTAATGTTTTTAACGGAAACTTTTATTCAGTCAATCTTCTCATTCACTCTAAAAGTTCAGATAGATGCATACAGAAATGATTTTACCATACTGATAATCGTCGGAATTATAAGCAAAGTTCTGTATCTTATGGTAAGCAAACTTATTTCAATTCTTTTTTCTTATAAAAATAATAAAATTTCAAAAGAGGTAAAGAAAAATTCCGCTTTATTTTTATATCCGCTAATTATAACGATTATGCTGGCTCTTTTTCTTTACACCTCAACTATTTATGACTTTTCTGAGCAGATAAATATCCTGTATGCTATAGTGAGCATTGCTTCGCTTGTTTTTTGCTGTATGATTTTTATCATTAACCAAAAAATTCAAAAGCAAGAGGCGGATCTGATGACTTTACAGACAGAAGCCCAGAAAAATGAAACAAACAAAACATTTTATGAGCTGCTTGAAAAGAAAAATGAAGATCAACGTGTTTTGGCTCATGACATCAGGCATCATTTTTCTGTAATTCAGTCGATGCAGAATATTGATGAAGTAAAACAGTATCTTTCAAAAATTCAATCTGAATATGACGAATATAAATTCATCGGCAAAAGCAAAAATAAAATGTTAGATTTGATTCTAAGCAAATATTCACATATATGTGAAACAAATAATATAAAGCTGTCTGCAGATATAAGGAGCTCCAACTTAAAGTTTATAGCTGATAACGACTTGACTTCCCTGCTCTCAAACCTTTTTGATAATGCTGTGGATGCGGCAAAAGATGCAGACGATGCCTTTATAAGATTTACTACTCGAAAAGATAAAAACTTTGTTGTTTTAAGCGTTGTAAACAGTTCTCCCTCAGCGCCCAAATCTAAAGGGGAAAAACTGATCACAACAAAAAAAGATAAAACTCTTCACGGGTACGGAATGAAAAGCATAGAAAAATCAGCAAAAAAGTACGGCGGCATATGTCATTGGGAATATAATGAAGATGACAAGACTTTTCATTTCAATATCATATTTAATGATATAGATATTTCTGATTAGTATAGAATAAAGCTGAATATAACTAAAAACATCACTTCTCTACGAGGAGTGATGTTTTTTTGTACTAAAAATAGTCAATAAAATTAAGACTAAAAAACAGATAGGTGTAATATGAAACCGATATATAAAAAGCCAAGAATATTTCCTGCATGGGTTAAATTCAAAGGCTCTGAACCGAAACGCAGATATTACTCTGTAACAAATGACGGAATTGACTGCAATATAAGCAATATAAAACTGCCCTATTATAATCACATAGAAATGTCCGGCTTTGAAATGTCTGCTATTATCAGTTATAAAATTGATGAAAGCAAACAGCTTGAGCTAAACAGATTTTGCGTATTTCCCCAAATAAGAGTTATACCAAACGAAACAAGAGGAAGCCTTTCCTGTCGTTTCAGAGGAGCGGATATAGATTATGGCTCAAAGGTATTAACGGATAAAATCAAATTCAACGGAATGCTCACTTTCTATCAGCACGCAGGCGATATTGAAATCACCCATACGATATGCCCCGCGCACGATAAAAAAGCATTGGTAGAAAAAATTGTTGTGAATAACTGTTCTTCTATTGAGCAATATGTTAAAATAAGAAACAGACATCCTCATAAATATATCAGCAAAGTTTTTTAAATGGCGATAAAAAGCTGGAATTATTCACATTTATAAGCTGCAACGGAAAAGAAATAAATAATGAAAAAATTACTGTCAGTCCTAACAGCACAATAAACATCTACATATGCAGTTCTGCTGAGAAGATGTACGAAAAGCAGATTATCACTCAATATAACTCCAGAAAAGATTTTCTTAACAATATCAGTAACTGCATGAAAATAAAAACGCCTGATAAAGAAATCAATCTAATGACTGAATTTTGCAAAATCAGGGCTTCTGAAAGCATATTCAATACAAAAAACGGGCTTATGCACGCTCCCGGAGGCGGCAATTATTACGGAGCGCTGTGGACTAACGACCAGTGTGAATACGCAAATCCTCTTTTTGCATACTTAGGTTATCCCGCAGGGCAAAAACAAAGTATAAACAGTTACAGACTTTTTTCAAAATATGCAGATAAATCAAAAGCTATTCCCACCAGTATTGTTGCGTGCGGTGACGGCATTTGGAACGGAGCGGGAGACCGTGGCGACAGCTCTATGTTCATATATGGATTATGCCGTTACCTTTTAAGTACAGGAGATAAGGAGAAAACTGCTGAATTCATGCCGTCAATTACGGATGCTCAGGCATATGTTGAAAGCAAAATAAACTCAAACGGCGTTGTTGAAAGCGACAGCGATGAGCTTGAAAACCGTTTTGAAAGCGGAAAAGCAAATCTTTCAACTTCGTGTATTACATATGATGCGTTCATCTCGCTCCATTATATATATAAAGAATTAGGAGACAGCGAAAAAGCAGAAAATGCCCTTATAACAGCACAGAGGATAAAAGAAGGTATCGAAAACTATTTCGGAGCAACTGTGGAAGGCTATGAAACTTACAGGTACTGCAAGGAGGAAAAGCGTCTGCGCTCATGGATATGCCTTCCTCTTGTTATGGGCATTAACAACAGAAAAGAACAAACTGTTCAAGCGCTTTTAAGCGATAAGTTATTTACGGGAAAAGGACTGCTTACAAGAAGCGGTCAGAAAACATACTGGGACCGCTCTTTACTGTATTCAATGAGAGGAATGTTTTATGCCGGCGAAAAGGATAAGGCATACTCTTTACTGCTTGAATATACAAATGAAAGACTTCTGGGATTTCATTCACCGTATCCTGTAGAGGCTTTTCCGGAGGGTAACGCGGCGCAGCTATCTGCGGAAAGTGCCCTTTATCTGAGAATTTTTACAGAAGGAATTTTGGGATACAGACCTGTTGGGTTTAATTCTTTTGAAATATGCCCGTCTGTTCCTGACAGCTGGGATTTCTTCGAAATAAAGAATATGGATCTTTGTGCATGCAGCACTGATATTTCTGTTACTAACGGAGATTGTTATACAGTAAAAATAAATGACGAAGAAATCATATTAAACAAAGGTGAAAAATACATTTATGTATTTAAATAAAGGGGTAAAAATATGGAATACAGAATACACAGGAATCTGCATACAGATTTCAACATTTTTGAAGACGGCAAACTGCAGGAGCGAAGCTATTTTATTCCGTTTTCAAGCGAAAAGGCTTTCGAAAACACGGATTATAAAAACGAACGCTATAATTCCGACAGAGTAACGGTTTTAAGCGGAGAATGGGACTTTGCTTATTATAAAAATCTTTCAGCAATTCCGACTTCTTTTGACACTGAAAACGCAAAGTTTGACAAAGTGAACGTACCCTGTACTTGGCAGAGAACAGGATACGACCAGATTGCCTACATAAATACAAGGTATCCGTTCCCAAAAAGGCCGCCTAATATACCGTCTGATGTTGCAGTAGGTATATACAGAAGATTTTTTGATGCCGATAACATTCAAAAGCGAAAAATACTTACATTTTTAGGGGTGGCAGGAGCCCTTGCAGTTTATATTAACGGAGAATACGTTGGTTACAGTGAAGGCTCACACAATACTGCCGAATTTGATATAACATCCTTATTACAGAGCGGCAAAAATGAGATTTTGGCGGTTGTTTACAAGTGGAGCAACGGTACATATCTTGAATGCCAGGACATGTTCAGGGAAAACGGTATTTTCCGTGATGTTTATATAATAGAGCAGGAAGAAAACCACATAGATGATTTTCTTTTAAGACCTGAGTATAATTCTGACGGTACATATAATCTCAAAATCAGTGTAAACGGCAGTTTTTCAGATGATACCACTATAGAAATATCATCCGAAGGATTGTTTGAAGCCGTTCTGAAAAAATCTTATGAAACAGAAATAGAAGCACTTTCGGTAAAAGAATGGACTGCTGAAACCCCGTCTCTTTACGAAGTTCACATAGTACTGAAAGACAAAGAAAATGTTGTTGAAGCAGTAAGAACTTATATAGGATTTAAAAACATCCGCATTGACGGAAATGTATTTCTGTTTAACGGAAAGCCGATAAAACTGCTTGGAGTTAATCACCATGATACTCACATGACAAAGGGATACGCCATGTCTATAGAAGATATGGAGAGAGACGTTCAGCTTATGAAAGAATACAACTGTAATGCTGTGCGTACATCGCATTATCCCCCGGACCCGGTTTTTTTGACAATGTGCGATTTCTATGGTCTTTACACCGTTGACGAAGCTGATATTGAAACTCACGGCTTTTATGCAATTCCGTACTCTACCTATAATCCAAACAGATTGAGCAACGATATTAAATGGGCTTCACACTACCTTGACAGGGTAAAAAGAATGTACGGAAGAGACAAAAACCACCCGTGCATTACAATGTGGAGCTTGGGTAATGAATCCGGAGGCTACAAATGCCAGGACGAATGTTACAACTATTTAAAAAAGGTCAACCCTCAAATTCCCGTTCATTATGAAGGCGCTATAAGAAGTAAACGCTGGGCATACGATGTTGTTTCAAGAATGTATGCAACACCTTCACTTATGAGAAAAATTCTTAAAGGCACAGCGGGAAGCAAATATAAAAACAAGCCGTTTTTCCAGTGCGAATATGCTCATGCAATGGGCAACGGCCCTGGCGGACTTGAAGAATATATGCAGCTGTTTTATTCATCTGATCAGTTTATGGGCGGCTGTATATGGGAATGGGCTGACCACAGCGTATATGATGAAAACGCAAAATACAAATGGACATACGGCGGCGACCACAACGAACCTATACACGACGGTAATTTCTGTGTAGACGGATTATTTTATCCTGACCGCAGACCGTCAAGCGGTGCGCTTGAAATGAAGGCATGCTACCGTCCGCTCAGAGCAAAGTATATTAAAGATAATATTTTTGAAATTAGAAACACACGCTATTTTAAGGACAGTTCGGATATTGAGATCTCTTTTGAAATTTCTGTAAACGGAAATCATGTTGAAAAAGGAGAAATCAACAGCATTATAAACCCGGGAAAAACAAAGAGGTTCCAGATAAATTCTAACTTCTTAAAGCAGAGCCAAAAAGATGTTTTTGTCAACTTCACATATACATATAAGAACAGCGGTGCGCTGATTGCTGAGGAGCAAACCGTAATCAGCACCAAAACGCTGAAATCTTTTGATTTATCATCGAACTCTGCCGAAATCACATCATCAGGAAAACAAATAACTGTTTCTTATAACGGCGGCAAGGCACTGTTTGATAAAAGCAAAGGTCTTATAAGCTATACGAAGGACGGCGTTGAATATCTCAATCAAAATCCGATAGATATGCAAAAAGGATTTATTCCGCATATATACAGAGGAAGGCTAGATAATGACCAGTATATGGTAATATTCTGGAATATTCTCGGTCTCGGCAATGCTATGCCAAAGTTGATTTCCTGCGGTGTCAAATCCTGCAATGGCGTAAAATTTGTAAATACAACATATGATTTTGTTACAAGAGGATTATTCGTTCTTGCAAGTGCTGATGTGAATTATTATTTTGACGATGCGGGAAAGCTCACTATGAGTGTATCCCTTCGTAAAATCTGTCCGCTTACGGCACAACTGCCTCGCTTCGGAGTTCACGCCGAACTTGGCAAAGAATTTGAAAATGTTGAATACTACGGAAGAGGGCCTATCGAAAACTATTCTGATTTCTGTGAGCATGCGCCTGTTGGCATTTATGATACCACAGTAACTAATATGGCGCATAAATACATAAAGCCTCAGGATTCAGGAAACCGCGGCGATGTACGTTACGCAATAATTACCAACAGTAAAGGTGCAGGTCTTAAAATAACTGCTTTGGATAAATATCTTAATTTCAATGCAAATCACTTCACACTTGAGCAACTGAAAAAAGCTCGTCATATTGAAGATCTGCCTGATTGCGACACAACATATTTAACTGTTGATGGCTTTGTACGCGGCACAGGTTCAGGCAGCTGCGGCCCTATACCGTCAAAAGAACATTTAATCAGTTTTGGTTACTTCAAACCTCTTAATTATTCTTTTGAGGTACAGCCAATTAGTACTGACAAGGAATAATCCGTTTTAAAAAACTACATAGGAAACATAAAAAGGTCTGTACTGAGTACAGACCTATTTTGATGATTGATGTTTTAATTATATTGTATAAATAAAAATATATTTTATTCCATCGCTTCTCCTAATGCTCCATACAAATCGTTTACCGAGTCCGAATCAGTGCCGAAAGCATCTGCTGCATAATCCACATCATCGTCATAATCGCTTCCATATCCGTATCTTCCTCCATAGTTATCACTTTGATAAGACGAATTTCCAGAAGAATCACAACTTACACAAATTATTATGATAACTATAATTACTGCTATAATCCAAAATACTTTTTTCATAAAATTCTCCTTTTTATTTTTTGCTCCTATATCAGTGCATTTTTATGATAACACAAGTATAAAATAAAGTCAATGATTTGTTCTGATTTAAGTGCAAGGAGTAAAAAATGAATATTGAATTTGAAAAACAAATTGGAAAGAATATTCGTTTCATTAGAAGAAAGAAAAAAATAACACAAGAACTACTTTCGGCTAAATTGCAACTTCATGGATGTGATATTACTCGAAGTGCAGTTGCTAAAATCGAAGTCGGGCAACGACATTTATATCCAGATGAAATCAAATTAATAAAAGAAATTTTAGAAACAACATACGAAGAAATATTGGATGAAAAACACTAAAATAAAGTAAAGGCAAAAAGATCTTTTAGGTGCTTTTTACATTTTTCTATACCAGCTATCTTATTTAATAAACAAACTAATATAACTTTTTAGATAAATTCATATAAAACCATTTCTTATTAAATATAGTTAAATCATAACCACCAGTTGAACTGGTGGTTTGCACAGGCCCTGTAAGGGCCGCCT
>OGOJ01000819.1_pt1 | contig 26915 bp, 19 predicted proteins | sample 1552601 | NCBI WGS metagenome assembly OGOJ01 (sample SAMEA2580184, study PRJEB22360) | human gut metagenome | biome: human gut; feature: human-associated habitat; material: faeces | place: Denmark | collected 2008/2010
CATGGATTCTTTTGTCGTCATGACAGGTTTTACGATGAACTTGATGCCGAGAAGAAACGTCATGAAGACGGAAAAATTCCTGACGTTCTTCCAGGGTCAGTCCGAAATATCGTGCAAGAGACTGAAGAGCCTTGTAGGGAAGAACACGTTCGTCTTTCAGGGCTTTGTGAATGGAAGTTCTTTCGATGCCGGTGTTTCTGGCAATAGTGGTGATGGATTCCTCCCTCTGTTCGATCAGAGCTCGGAGATAATTACTGAATTTTGACATAAGTGTTTCTCCTGTTCAATGATAGCAGCCTGGGCTGCCATAAGTAATTACCTAAATTATACAGGACAAAATGGGAAAATTCAATTTGTGACAGCGGGTGTGACAGAGAAGAAGCAAATTTGTGCACAAAATCAGTCCATTAAAAGGGGGGAGAATGAAAAATTAGTCCGACAAAATAAAAAAGCGGATAAAAACAGAGAAAAACCGATTGCAAATCTTAAAAAAGTGTAAAATTCACAAAAACCAGTTGCATTTTTTGTGCAGATGTATATTATATATAGTTAGCCGACTAATTAAAAAAGAAGATCACTGCTTCGTATATCATTAACAAAGAGCAGGTGTCTGATCGGATGAGAGAGGAGTGACAGCGTGTTTTGTAAGGAGGAAGATGAGAAAGAAAGGCAGAGCAGTTTTTTATCTCTGTTTATGAAGGTAGACCGTCATTTTATGACGAAATGCTTTGGTCAGATGCAGGAGCTTGGGATTTATCCGGGACAGATACCGGTTCTGGGGCTTGTGTCCGGAAGGGATGGCTTGAGTCAGCGGGAAATTGCAAAGATCCTGCATATCAAGCCGCCTACGGTAAATGTATCGATACAGAGACTGGAGAAAGCAGGCTTTCTTTATAAGAAACCGGATGAAAAGGACCAGCGTGTGACCAGGATCTATATGACAGAAAAGGGAAAGGAAATCAAGGCAAAAGCACTGGAACGGATCCATAAAAATGAGGCCGTGATGATGGAAGGCTTCAGTGAGGCGGAACAGTGCCTGCTTTGGAGATTTCTGGAGCAGATCCTTGTAAATATCGAAAAGATCCAGCCGGAGGAAGCCATAGAAAAGCTTCATCCGGATGAAATGACAGAAAGGAAGGAACAGAAACGTGATTAAACTGATGAAATATCTGAAACGATCTGCAGGTTACATCATGCTCATCATTGCGCTTCTTTTTCTTCAGGCATACTGTGATCTGTCTCTGCCGAATTACACATCAAATATCATTAATGTGGGAATTCAGCAGAACGGTATTGAAGACAGTGTTCCTGAGAAGATCAGAAAGACGTCCATGGACAGTCTGAAGTTGTTTATGGAAGAGGATGATGCGAAAACTGTGGATGGATTTTATGAGGAAGAGGGAGATGATCTGGTATTAAAGGATAAAATCTCCAAAGAAGACAGAGAAGAACTCAACGATATCTTCGGCAAACCGATGGTGATCGTTTCTACTCTGACGTCCGACAGCGAAGAATCAAAGGCAGCTCTTGCAAAAATGGGAATCCCGGAAGGGACGGATCCACTGGCGGCTCTTTCTCAGATGCCTGCAGAGGCTCTGGCTGCTATGAAGGAACAGGTCGGAGAAAAGATCGACAAGATGCAGGAATCCATCATCACACAGGCAGGTGTTTCCTATGTTCGTGCAGAATATGAAGCTATGGGTGAAGATGTGGATGCCATACAGATGGATTACATGAAGTCAACAGGTATCCGCATGGTGCTGATGGCACTGGTCACTATGATGGCTGCAGTATGTGTGGTATTTCTTTCATCCAGAGTTGCTGCATCTATGGGACATGATCTCCGTGGGCTGGTTTATAACAAAGTCATAGGTTTTTCCAGCAGAGAGTACCATAAGTTTTCAACAGCATCCCTGATTACACGATGTACGAACGATATCCAGCAGATCCAGCAGGTAATGGCTATGATGTTCCGTATCGTGCTTTACGCGCCGATCCTTGGAATCGGTGGTGTGATCCGCGTGCTTCAGAGAGATTCCTCCATGACATGGATTCTTGGGGTGGCCATTGTACTGATCATGGCATTTATGGCAATGCTGTTCAGGATCGCAATGCCGAAATTTACAGCCCTGCAGACCATGGTAGATAAGCTGAACCTGGTAACAAGAGAAATCCTTACCGGTATTCCGGTTATCCGTGCATTCAGCCGGGAGAAACACGAGGAGGAGCGTTTTGAGGATGCAAATATCACTCTGACGAAGACAAACCTCTTTGTAAACCGTTGTATGACATTTATGATGCCGGTGATGATGCTGATCATGAACGCAGTTTCCGTACTGACCATCTACAGCGGTTCTTATGCGGTAGACAGCGGAAGTATGCAGGTTGGTGATGTTATGGCATTTATCCAGTATGCAATGCAGATCATCATGTCATTTTTGATGATCACAGCAATGTCTATCATGCTGCCGAGAGCAAATGTATCTGCACGCCGTATCAACGAGGTGCTTGAGACAGAAGTCAGTGTCCAGGATCCGGAGGATCCGGTACAGCCTTCCCAGGATGTGAAGGGTACTGTAGAATTTGATCATGTAAGCTTCGCATATCCGGAGGCAGGAGAGAATGTTATCACAGACATTTCCTTTAAGGCAGAAAAAGGTGAGACAGTAGCGATCATCGGAAGTACAGGAAGCGGTAAGAGTACACTGATCAATCTGATCCCGCGTTTCTATGATGCAACAGAAGGATCTGTGAAAGTGGATGGCGTGGATGTCCGGGAAATGACACAGAAGGATGTCCGTGACAGGATCGGTTACGTTCCGCAGAAGGGTGTACTTTTCTCAGGAACCATTGATTCCAATATCCGTTACGGAAAGACAGAGATTTCGGAAGATGCAGTGAAAAAAGCAGCAGAGGTTGCACAGGCTACGGAGTTTATCGACACCAAGCCGGAGCAATATAAGACTCCGATCGCACAGGGAGGAAGCAATGTTTCCGGTGGACAGAAGCAGAGGCTTTCCATTGCCAGAGCTATCGCAAAAGATCCGGAGATCTTTATCTTTGACGACAGCTTTTCCGCACTGGATTTCAAAACAGACAGCACACTTCGAAAAGCGCTGAAAGAACATACAAAAGAAGCAACAACCATTATCGTGGCACAGCGTATCAGTACGATTTTAAATGCAGATAAGATCCTTGTACTGGACGATGGACATATGGCAGGGATCGGAAGCCATAAGGAGCTGATGAAATCCTGCGAGGTATATCGCCAGATTGCCATGAGTCAGTTATCAGAGGAGGAATTGGCATGAGTCAGCAGAGAAGAAGAGGCCCTATGGGCGGACACGGAATGCAGCCAACAGAGAAGGCCAAGGACTTCAAAGGCTCCATGAAAAAGCTCTTTGGCTATATGGGCAGATATAAATTCCGTTTTATCCTGATGTTTATCTTTGCAGTGGCAGGTACAGCGTTTAATATTGCAGGCCCGAAGATCCTTGGAAAAGCTACCACAGAGCTGTTTAATGGTCTGGTTGCCAAGGTAAACGGTACAGGCGGTATTGATTTCAGTAAGATCGGAATGATCCTTCTGTGGACTTTGGGACTGTATGTGGCAAGTGCATGCTTTTCCCTGATCCAGGGATTTGTCATGACGGGGATCTCCAATGATGTTACATACAATCTCCGAAAGGATATTTCAAAGAAGATCAACCGTCTGCCAATGAATTATTTCGAGAGCAGAACAAATGGGGAGATTCTTTCCAGGGTGACAAATGATGTGGATACCCTGCAGATGAGCATCAACCAGAGCATGACACAGCTGATCACATCCGTAACAACACTGATCGGTGTATTTATCATGATGCTTTCCATCAACGTGTGGATGACACTGGCAGCAGTGCTGATCCTGCCGGTTTCCATGCTTATCATTAATAAAGTAATGAAACACTCCCAGAAATATTTCCAGGCACAGCAGGAGTACCTGGGAAAAGTAAATGGTCAGGTTGAGGAAAATTTCGGCGGCCATGATGTGGTAAGAGTATTCAACAAAGAGCAGGATGTGCTGAAGGAATTTGAGTATGACAACCAGAAACTTTATGAGTCTGCATGGAAGTCACAGTTCTTTTCCGGAATGATGATGCCGATCATGCAGTTTGTGGGAAATCTGGGATATGTGATGGTGGCACTTCTCGGAGGGATTTTTGCCATCAAAGGAACTATCGAGGTTGGCGATATCCAGTCCTTCTTCCAGTATATCCGTAACTTTACACAGCCGATCCAGCAGATCGCCCAGGTTACAAACCTTCTGCAGTCCTCGGCGGCAGCTTCTGAGCGGGTATTTGAATTTCTTGAGGAGCCGGAGGAGGAGCTTCAGCCGGAGAACCCGGATTCCATTGAGGGACTGGAAGGAAATGTACAGTTTGAGCATGTGAAATTCGGTTATAATCCGGATAAGATCATTGTAAATGATTTTTCCGCAGATGTGCATGATGGTCAGAAGATCGCCATTGTAGGACCTACAGGTGCAGGAAAAACGACGATTGTAAAGCTGCTGATGCGTTTTTATGATGTAAATGGCGGAAGCATCAAGGTTGACGGACATGATATCCGGAACTTCAACCGCAGCAATCTCCGTGAGATGTTCGGAATGGTGCTGCAGGACACCTGGCTGTTTTCAGGAACCATTATGGAAAATATCCGCTACGGAAGACTGGACGCAACGGATGAAGAGGTGATCGCAGCAGCAAAAGCGGCCCATATCCACAACTTTATCATGCAGCAGCCCGGCGGCTATCAGATGGTCCTGGATGAGGAGACCAGTAATGTTTCTCAGGGGCAGAAGCAGCTGCTTACCATTGCAAGAGCGATCCTGGCAGACAATAAGATCCTGATCCTGGATGAGGCCACATCTTCCGTTGATACAAGAACGGAAATGCAGATCCAGAAGGCTATGGATAACCTGATGAAGGGCAGAACCAGCTTTGTTATCGCCCACAGACTTTCTACCATTAAGGATGCAGATCTGATTCTTGTCATGAAGGACGGAGATATCATTGAGCAGGGAGATCATGAAGAGCTGCTGGCACGGAAGGGCTTCTATGCGGATCTGTATAACAGTCAGTTTGAGAAAAAAGAGGCTCAGGCGTGAGACTGAGATCGATCGTTATTATTTAAAAGGTGCGAAGCGGATTTCGAATGTCCGCTTCGCTTTTTTACTCTATACATCTGTTCCGCTTTCGGGTATAATTCTGTAATAAACACTTCGGAGCATGTTTTCGGAAATACTCCGGAAGTGTCCATGAAAAATGACAGAAACGGGAGGATTTTACCATGATCATAACAACAACACCATCGGTAGAGGGAAGAGCAATCCGTGAATATAAAGGAATCGTATTTGGAGAGGTGATCTCAGGAGTAAATTTTATGAAAGATCTTAGCGCGGGTCTTCGGAATTTCTTTGGCGGCAGAAGTGCCGGTTATGAGGAAGAGCTTCAGAAGGCCAGGGAAGAGGCACTGAAAGAACTGGAACAGCGGGCAGGAGCAATGGGCGCCAATGCAGTGATTGGCGTGGACATTGATTATGAGGTACTTGGCGCAGATAATGGCATGCTGATGGTTACAGCAAGCGGAACAGCGGTAGTGGTGGATTAAGGCGTATGGCAGCAGTAAAAAACGGACGGGAATATCTTGCACATGTAACAGGAACTCTGCGTCACCGGATCACACAGCTGGATGATTCCATAGAGGCCGGTCAGAAAGAAATCGAAGGAATGCACGAGTATTACTGGGAAAACTACACAGAGATGGACCAGTATGGCTACGAAAATTTTGATAACCAGCAGGCACTTCTCCATGAGATCAATGCCAGCAATGAAAAGATCGAGCTGCGCCGCAGATTCCGTAAGATGATGGATTCACCATTCTTTGGCAGAGTGGATTTCTGCTATGAGGGTGATGATGAGCCGGAGATCTTTTATATAGGTATCGCAAACCTTGCGGAGGAAAACGGTGGTCTGCCTCTGATCTATGACTGGAGGGCACCGGTGTCCGGATTGTTCTATGATTTTGACAAAGGACCGGCCTCCTATCAGGCCCCGCTGGGTGAGATCCATGGAGATATTGCGGCAAAGTGGCAGTATAAGATCCGTGGCGGAAAAATGATCTACGAGTTCGAGAGCGATGTGAAAATTGATGATGAGATCCTGAAGGCAGAGCTTGGAAGCAACGGAGATGTACAGCTGAAAAACATTATCCGAACCATTCAGAAGGAGCAGAATGCTATTATCCGAAACACCTCGGACAGGATCATGGTGATTCAGGGGGCTGCAGGAAGCGGAAAGACTTCCATTGCTCTGCACAGGATCGCATATCTCCTTTATCATGACAGAAAGAATCTGAAATCCTCTTCTGTGCTGGTACTTTCGCCCAATGGAGTATTTTCGGATTATATTTCCCATATCCTGCCGGAGCTTGGTGAGGAGAACATCCGGGAGATGAGCTTTGATCTTTTTGCCTATAAGAGACTGAAAAATACAGTGTCTGACTGCGAGGATCGTTATGATCTGATCGAGCGGCAGATCTCAGGCTTATGTGATGAGGAGCTTCTGAAGGAAAAACAGTCCCGGGATTTTCTGGACCGTATGGAAGGGTATCTGGCAGAACTGGAAGACAGTCTTATGAATTTCAGGGATATAGAACATCGTGGCGTAGTAAAAAAAGAACAGGAAATTATTGAACTGTTTTATTTTAAATTCATGGATATCCCGCTGCTTTCCAGAATGGATGCAGTGGCAGAGTATTTCATTGATGAGGTGGAAACGTTGAAGGGCTTTGACCTTCCGGATGAAGAAAGGGATGCTGTGAAGAGTCGTTTTTACCGGATGTATGAGACAAGAGATCTTTATGTGTTATACAATCGTTTCCTGAGGCAGGAGGGATTTCCGGCGCTTCCACAGGTACAGTACGAAAAAAGAAAGCTTCGTTATGAGGATGTGTATCCGGTTCTGTATCTGAAATACCGTCTGGAGACCCAGCAGGAAGACAGCGGTGTCCGCCATCTGATCGTGGATGAGATGCAGGATTATTCCATGATCCAGTATCTCATCATCCAGAGGCTTTTTAAATGCAAAATGACGATCCTGGGAGATCGGGAGCAGACCATGGATGGGGACCAGCAGGATGTGCTTACATTCCTTCCGAAGATCTTTGGCAAGGATATCAGAAGGATCGTGATGAATAAGAGTTACCGTAATACCATTGAGATTGCTTCCTATGCGAATAAGCTTGCGGGGATCACAGAGGTGGAGCTTTTTGAACGCCATGGAAAACCGGTGGAAGAGAAAGAATTTACGGGGCTTACTGAGGCACTGGAGCGTGTGGTAAAGGAACTGAGACTGGAGAAGCAGACAGTGGCGGAAGCCGACGAAGACATGCCGGAAAATGCGGCTTCGGAGACAGATGGGACTGAGACCGGGGAGGAGCTTTCTTACGAGACAGCAGCGGTGATCACCAGAACTGCAGATGAAGCGAGAGAGGCATATTATATTCTTCAGAAAAAACTGGAAGCAGAGGGCTTTGACACAAAGGAAAGGCTGTCACTGCTTCACAGGGACAGCACAAATTTCAAAAAGGGTCTTACTGTTACCACGTTTTATATGGCAAAGGGACTGGAATTTGATCAGGTATTTTCTGTATTTCCGGGGACTGACAGAAGTCCGATCGTGCAGAGAGCTAGATATATTGCGGCAACCAGGGCGCTGCATGAATTGTATATGTATGAAATAACAGAATAAATAACAGAATAAATAATATTACAAAACGCTATAAATGGAAATGTGAGCTGTCTCTTCATCTTACCGGCTATACCGGCAAAATGGAGAAACAGCAGTGATAAATTTCCTTTTACAGCGTTTTTTTGTTTATTTCATATTTTCGCAGAAGATTTCTTCCATGGATCCGGTAAGAGGAACACCAAGCTTCTGCAGGGTTCCGTCAAGAGCATGGAAAACTTCACGTACATTGTAGAAAGCTGCATTATTTCCCATGTGACCGATGCGGATAACCTTTCCGGCAAGGACATCGAAGGAGCCTGCCAGCATGATGTTATAGTCTTTTCTGACTCCGTCCAGGATCGCAGCGGCAGTGGTGCCTTCCGGGACTTCAAAAACAGTTACCGTGTTGGAATAGCCGCTGTGGAGATACAGCTTAAGTCCGGCTCCTGTAATGGCCTTTCGGGAGGCTGCGGCGATTCTGGCATGGCGTGTAAGGATCCCAGGATCATCGGCAATGTTGTCAATAGCAGTCCGCAGGCCATAGATATCGCTGATCGGCATGGTATATGGAAACCATTTTTCTTCATAATAATGTGCGAAGGTTGTGAGATTTGCGTAGAAAGAAGCAATGGGTGCCTTTCTTTCAGTCATTGCCTTTTTTGCATCACTGCTGACTACAACAAAGGTAAGTCCCGGAGGTGCAGATACCACCTTCTGTGATCCGCCGCACATGATATCGATCTGGCATGCATCAATGTTCAGGGGCTCGCCGAAGGAAGCGGAGACAGAATCTACAACGGTAAGGATCCCGTATTTTTTAAGAAGCGGGCAGATGGCAGATACATCGTTAAGCATGCCACTTGGAGTATCGCCGTGTACTACGGTTGCATATTTGTAGTCATGGTTATCCGCAAGGAAGGCTTCCAGTTCCTTTACATCGAGAGTGTTCTGATAATCTCTGGTATAAAGCTCCGGTCTGCCTCCGTACATGGAAACAAAATCGGCAAAGCCTTTTCCGTAGATACCATTGTCCAGAACAAGAACCTTATCTCCGGGCTCAGTCATGGAAGCAATGGCAGCCTCCAGTCCAAGGATACCCTCACCGCTTAAGATGAGAGTTTCGTTGGAGGTATGGAGAAGAGAGCTGATCTTCTCGCAGGTTTCTTTATAAAATTCGACAAAATCTTCGTCCAGATCCGGATTTGTGCATTCTATGCTTCTTGCCAGACGGACATTTTCTGCGACCTGTGTAGGTCCCGGTGTCATGATCTTATACATAAGCTCACCTCTTGATCTTTATATTATTTCCGCAAATTACGGCAGCTGTTACAGCTATTTTTTTAATCCGGTTTTTCTTGCTGCAAGGTTTAATGGTGTGATCACTACGAGAACGATGACAGCTGCAACACCGATCTGGACCAGGTTTCCCGGGATGGAAGATACCGGTGCCAGTGGATTTCCATAGATGATAACCTCTGCAATGTAGTATCCTGCAACCTTGATCACGCAGGCTGCGGCAATGGCGATCACATACCATTTCATGTTCTGATGCCGGGGATCCTCTGTGAGCTTACCTACTGTGAAGCCCATGATCCCAACAATAATCAGAGTAAATGGTGCCCACAGGGTCCATCCGGAGAGAAGGTCAAAGAGACCCATTCCGATCCCACCGGCAATGGCTCCGGTTTTCTTTCCAAATAAAATGGCACCGATGAATAACGGCACATTTCCAAGGTGGATCAGTCCGCCGTTGGCTGCGATCGGAAGCTTAACATTAATAAATGCGGTGAAGATATAAGTCAGTGCAACAAATGCGGCTGTAATGGTGAGAAACTGAACAGATGAAAGCTCCTGGTCAGTTCTCTGAGATGTCTGAACTGCTTTTTCCATAGTGATAGATCCTTTCCTGAAAACATCGATGTATGGATGTCCTCTTTTCATATATTTTTGGTTGGGTATACTTTACAACACGAGTGTGCATGAATAAAGACACAATTATAGAAAAAAAAGAAGGGACAGATTCAAGGGGGATATTTGTCATTAAAACAGGAGGCTTACTTGGTGGGGGAATAAACAGAGCTTTCGTAATGAAGGCGTAAAACGGGAAATACAGGATCAGCAGAAGAAGAGAATAAGATAGATATATCCGGGAAGATTATAATGTTAGAAAAATCCTGTACGGAGCAGGATATCTGCTTACAGGATATTCATAAAGTATAGGGAGAAATCAATTGACAAAGCTGTAATAAAATCGTAAACTATAGCAAAGAGTGTGTTCAGAAGTGAATATTCCGGACGCACTTTGTGACTGATGATGATTATGAGGAGGATACTATGAAGAATAAAAAATTTATTGCACTTTTAGCTATGACTGTTGCTCTTTCTGGTGTCATGACGGCATGTAGTTTCGGAAGAGGAAAAGAGGACAGCGTGGTTGTGGAGTCTACTCCTACTCCGACACCGGCGAAAAAAGCGAAGGTTACACCGACTGTTGCAGCAGACGCACAGAATACAACCTATACATCCAAGGATAAATCCGTAGCGATCAAGCTTCCGGATGCAACCTGGACCAACAAGTCCGACGAGACAGATATGGTAAGCTTCGAGTCTCCGGACCAGGGCAGGATCCTGATCCTTCACGGATCCGGTGCAGATCTGGAATCCGCAGTGATCCCGAACTCCCAGGATATGGCAGTTTCCATGACACAGGCAGAGAACATGGTAAATGGAACCGATTTTGAGATCCAGGATTACAAGGCAGATCAGAAAGACGGAATCAACATTTATTCCTATACTGTGAAATATAAGGATACGACCAAGAGTGACGGTTATGTATATGCTATCAATAAATACTTTGTAAATGACAGCGAGTATTACAGCATTGTGGCATCTGTTAAAAAAGAGGATGCTCTGAAAAAGGTTCAGGAGTCTGTCGACAGCTTTGCGATCCTTGGTGATTCCACTCTGAAGAGTGCGGCAAATGGTTCCGCAGCCAAGACTGCCGGTAAAGGTAATGCCGCAGCTTCCTCTGACGGAAGTGCATCTGCAGATGGTAATGCCGCAGCCTCTTCTGACGGAGCAGCAGATGGAACTACAGCTGCCGACGGAAGCACATCTACAGACGGAAGTGCAGCATCTGACGGAACATCTACAGACGGAAGCAGTACATCTGACGGTTCTTCCGATGGAACTGCATCCACTGACAGCAGCTCCTCCGGTGCTATCGTAAATGGCGGATTTACAGATGAGCAGCTTGGCAACACAGATGAGACAAGAACTATTTACAGAAACTCCGATGGTAAACCACGTGTTATCGTTCCGGACGGAAACGGTGCATGGATGGATAACGAAGGAAACCGTTTCACCTTCTCTTCTCAGTATGACTGTGATGTATATGAAGAGGATGGAACAAGCTTCTACTGGCATGGTGAGGCTGCAGACGTATACTATATGCCTGTACAGTAAAGCCTGGAGCAGCAGGAGATTCGGTTAGATAAGAATTCCGGGATCACAGCTTTTGTGGCTGCGGTCCCGGATTTTTTGTGTCATATTATGTCAGAGGCGTATACTTATACAGGAAGACATGGTATAATGTGAACGCTGCGGGCGATGGAACGCCCGGAAAATATTTGGAGGTTTTTATGGAAGCATACAGTGATTTCGCCAGAGTTTATGACATTTTCATGGACAATGTGGAATATGAAAAATGGGCGGAATATCTTATAGGAAGTCTTAAAGAATACGGAATTGAAGACGGGATCGTGCTGGAACTTGGCTGTGGGACCGGAGTGATGACAGAGCTTCTGGCTGAGTCCGGTTATGATATGATCGGTGTGGATAACTCTGAGGAAATGCTTGGCGAAGCCATGGAAAAACGTGCAGAATCCGGTCATGAGATCCTTTATCTGGAACAGGATATGCGGGAGTTTGAACTTTATGGAACGGTACGTGCTGTCGTCAGCGTCTGTGACTGTATGAATTACATCACAGAGGAGGATGATCTGCTTACTGTATTTAAACTGGTGAACAATTATCTTGATCCGGATGGAATTTTCATATTTGATATGAACACCCCGTATAAATACCGGGAAATGCTTGGAAATACGACTATTGCAGAGAATCGGGAAGAGGGAAGCTTTATCTGGGAAAATGAATTTGATGAGGAGACCGGGATCAATGTGTATGATCTGACTCTGTTTCTTCCGAGAGAAGATGGTCTTTATGAGAGAGACGAGGAAATTCATTACCAGAAGGCCTATGATCCGGAGAAAGTAAGGGAACTTCTTGAAAAGGCAGGCCTGATCCCGCTGGCGGTTTATGACGCATACACCAGGGAGGTACCGAAGCCGGACAGCGGAAGACTGACTTTTGTGGCCAGAGAACATGGAAAGGAAATTCCGTCAGACAAGAAATAAAGGAGGAAATTTTTTATATGAGTGATTATATTGTAAGAGCAACAGCGGCAAACAGCCAGATCCGTGCATTTGCGGCTGTTACAACCGATATGGTGGAGACAGCGAGAAAGAATCATAACACCAGTCCGGTGGCAACAGCGGCACTGGGACGTCTCCTTACCGGCGGTGCCATGATGGGAGCTATGATGAAAGGGGAAAAGGATCTCCTTACACTTCGGATCCATGCAGGCGGACCACTGCAGGGAATCACAGTAACTGCAGATTCTCACGGAAATGTAAAGGGCTATGTGGGGAATCCGGATGTATGTATCCCGGCAAACAGCAAAGGCAAGCTGGATGTTGCGGGAGCTGTCGGCGTAGGCTTTATGGATGTGATCAAGGATATGGGACTGAAAGAGCCATATGTGGGACAGGTTGCTCTTCAGACCAGCGAGATCGCAGAAGATCTCACCTATTATTTTGCAACCAGCGAGCAGGTTCCGTCTGCGGTAGGACTGGGTGTGCTGATGAATAAGGATAATACAGTCCGTCAGGCGGGAGGCTTTATTGTACAGCTGATGCCTTTTGCAGAGGAAGAGGTGATCGCAAAGCTTGAGGAAAACGTATCAAAGATCGATTCTGTTACCAATCTTCTGGAGCAGGGGCACACACCGGAAAGTCTTCTTGAAAAAGTACTGGAAGGCTTTGACATAGAGATCAATGATACACTGCCTACACAGTTCCATTGCAACTGCTGCAGAGAGCGTGTGGAAAAAGCGCTGATCAGCATCGGAAGGAAAGAACTTAACGAGATGATCCAGGAAGGCAAGGACATTGAGATGAACTGCCATTTCTGCAATAAGAATTATAATTTTACCGTGGAAGATCTTAAGAGAATCATAAGAGAGTGCAAGCGATAAAACTCGGGAGGAAGAAAAAATGAAGCATGGTTTTATCAAGGTGGCAGCGGCAACGCCGAGAGTTACCGTTGCAGACTGCAAGGCAAACGGAGAGGAAATCCTGAAGGCCATTCATGAAATGGAAAAGGAACATGTCAAGCTGATGGTATTTCCGGAATTTTGTATCACAGGATATACCTGTCACGATCTTTTTCTCCAGAGATGTCTTCTGGACAGTGCGTGGGATGAGCTTCTGCATATTGCAGAGGAGACAAGGGAGACGGACGCCCTGATCTTTGTGGGACTTCCGCTGCGTCACAGAGGCAAGCTCTATAATGTGGCAGCAGCTCTGAATCATGGCCGTATCGTGGGATTTGTGCCGAAGACGCATATTCCGAATTATAATGAGTTTTATGAGCAGAGACAGTTTGCAGGTGCAGAGGAAGAAGATGTGGAATTTGTGGACTTCCTGAAGTGCGAGAAAAATGAGGAGGATGAGTTCTGGGATGAAATTCCTTTTGGAACAGAGCTGATCTTTGAATGTAAGGAATTTCCGGAATTCACCGTTGCAGCAGAGCTTTGTGAGGATCTCTGGGTCCCTGCGCCGCCAAGTATCCGTCATGCCGTCAACGGTGCGCATATCATCGTTAATCTTTCTGCCAGTGATGAGATGGTAGGTAAGGATTCCTACCGGAGAACTCTGATAAGCGGGCAGTCAGCACGACTGATCTGCGGATATATTTATGCCAGTGCAGGGGAAGGGGAGTCTACCCAGGATCTCGTGTTTGGCGGACAGAATATGATCGCAGAGAACGGTTCCATGCTTGCGGAAAGCAGACGCTTTGAGAACGGCATCATTTACAGTGAGATCGATGTGCAGAGACTGGCTGATGAGAGAAGAAGAATGTCCACGTATCCGGCAGTTTCTACCTGCAGTCATACAAGAGTTGATTTTTCCGTAGCAGAGGAGGAAACAAGACTTACCAGAAAATATCCACAGTATCCCTTCGTTCCGTCTGTGAAGGAAGAGCGTGATGAGCGCTGCGAGGAGATCCTGAACATCCAGGCTATGGGACTTAAGAAACGTATGGAGCATATCCACAGCAGGAGTGCGGTGGTAGGACTTTCCGGAGGACTGGATTCTACCCTGGCGCTTCTTGTAATGGCACGTGCCTTTGACCGGATGGGAATGCCGAGAGAACAGATCCACTGTGTGACCATGCCATGCTTTGGAACCACAGACAGAACCTATCAGAATGCCTGCAAGTTAAGCCGCTGCCTTGGTGCAAGGCTTACCGAGGTAAATATTAAAGAGGCGGTAAATATCCATTTCCGGGATATCGGACATGATCCGGAGATCCACGATGTGACGTATGAGAACAGCCAGGCACGTGAGCGTACTCAGATCCTGATGGATACGGCAAACAAGGAAGGCGGCGTTCTTGTGGGAACCGGAGACCTTTCCGAGCTGGCTCTTGGCTGGGCAACCTATAATGGCGATCACATGTCCATGTATGGTGTAAATGCTTCTGTCCCGAAGACACTGGTACGTCATCTGGTACGTTATTATGCGGATACCTGCGGAGATGAGGAACTGAAGGAGGTTCTTCTGGATATCTTGGATACTCCGGTAAGCCCGGAGCTTCTTCCTCCTAAGGATGGCAAAATCGCCCAGAAGACGGAGGATCTGGTAGGACCTTATGAGCTTCATGATTTTTATCTGTATTACATGCTGCGTGCAGGATTTACACCGGATAAGATCTACAGGCTTGCCTGCCTGACCTTTGAGGGAATTTATGATAAAGAGACGATCCTGAAATGGCTGAAAACCTTCTATCGGAGATTTTTTGCCCAGCAGTTCAAGCGTTCCTGTCTGCCGGATGGCCCGAAGGTAGGTAGTGTGGCACTTTCTCCAAGAGGAGATCTCAGAATGCCAAGTGATGCAAGTGCAAGGATCTGGCAGGATGTGCTGGAGAAGATTGAAATCTGAACGCAGATCGCAAAGCGGAGAGCTTAAGTGTTCTCCGCTTTTTTTACTGCATCCGTGATAGCTGAAAGGAGTACCTGGGAGGTATATTTCCGGTCTCCTGCATACTGAATGTCTTCCAGGGACTGACTGGAATAGATCTGACTTGCCAAAGAATCCAGAACCGGTTCCATAAGAGGATAGGAAGCTTTTGTGGCTTCATTTAAATTCACCAGACGGATGGCCTTGATCCTGTCAGCATTTACAGTAACTTCCACATCGAAGGTATTCTCGTTCAGGGTGATGGAAGAGGTATAGACGCCCGGCTTGTAGCGGGATTTTTCGCTGGCTGTATGACTGGTATTTTTTCCGGGACCGAACATGAAGAAAAGAACGACAGCCAGAACAACAGCGAGAGCCAGAAAGACAGCTGTGTAAATGATCTCTTTCATATGTAGGACGATGATCCTGGTTTTGGAACTCATGGCGCACGCCTCCCAAAGCTTTTTATATAGTTTATTATCGGGAGGGAGGATTTATGCCACAGCTGTGCGCAGGTTATTCGATACTGTGCCTGGAAAAATAAGGAAAAGAGCAGGCAGATATTTCAGAATATAGAGAACGACCGTTCTATAGGAGTAGAATTTGTGGTATGATAGGAATACTTCAGGCGCAGGATGGCGCCGGAATGACTGAAAATCTGCAAGTGATCGGGAGGATGAAGATGTCATTACAGTTTATCATAGGAAGTTCCGGAAGCGGAAAATCCTGTTATGCTTATCAGAATATCATAGAACAGGCGGGGCTGCATCCTGAGAAGCTTTTTTATGTGATCGTGCCGGAGCAGTTTACCATGCAGACCCAGAAGACACTGGTGGAGATGAGTCCGGGCAGGGGAATCCTGAATATTGATATCCTGAGCTTTGAGCGTCTTGCATACCGTGTTCTGGAGGAAGTTGGAGGAGACAGCCGCATCCTTTTGGAAGAAACCGGTAAGAGTATGGTGCTGCAGAAGATGGTACAGCAGCATGGAAAGGAGCTTTCCTATCTGGGAGGTCAGATGCGTAAAGCGGGATACCTGGATGAAGTGAAGTCTATCCTGTCGGAGTTTATGCAGTACGATATCCGGGACAGTGAGATCCAGGAGATGATCGAGGATTCCGGTGACAGAGCGTTACTTCAGATGAAGCTGAAAGACGTAGCTGTTCTTTACCAGGCATTTACCGAATATCTGAAGGATCATTATATGACAGGAGAAGAAGTAATGGATGCGCTGGAAAAAGCTCTTCCGTTTTCTGAAAAAATGAAAAACAGTGTACTCCTTCTGGATGGTTACACCGGTTTTACGCCTATTCAGATGCGTGTTGTGGGAGAACTTCTTGCTGTCTGTGAGAAGGTGATGGTAATGGTGACCATGGATGCGGATGAGAATCTGAGCATGAGAGGAAAACCTTATCAGCTTTTTTATATGAGCCGTCAGATGATCCACGGGCTTTCGGAGCTGACCAGGGAGATCGAGACACCGGTTCTTTTGAAGGATGTGGGAAAATCCCGCTTTTCCCAGGCACCTGCCCTTCATTTCCTTGAAAAAAATATCTTCCGTTACCGAAAAAATATATATAAAAAAGCGCAGGATGAGATCTGCATGTTTTCGGCAGTGAACCCGCAGAAGGAAATGGAAGAAGCTGCCCGCCGGATCGCCAGACTTGTAAGGGAAAAGGGCTGCCGTTACGGTGAGATCGCCGTGATCACAGGTAACCTGGAGGAGTATGGAAATCTTGCAAGGCAGGTATTTGCAGCAGCAGGGATCCCGTATTTCATTGATGAGAAGCATACGGTCCTGATGAATCCGTTTGTAGAATATTTCCGGGCAGCACTTGAGATGGCAGTGCAGGATTTTTCCTATGAGAGTGTATTCCGGTATCTCCGGTGCGGAATGTCCTGTGTGACCAGGGAGGAAGCAGACCTTCTGGAGAATTATGTGCTGGCTCTTGGTATCCGTGGATTTAAGAAATGGGATGAAGTGTGGGTGCGTATTTACCGGGGAATGCCGCCGGAAAGCATTCAGAGGCTTAATGAGATCCGGCAGCGGTTCGCAGATGAGACCAGAGAGCTTGCGCTAAGCTTTAAAGGTGGGAAAAAGACGGTGCGGGAATACTGTACTTTTCTCTACGAGTTTGCAGTGCGGAGCCAGGTGCAGCAGAAACTGAAGCATCAGGAACTGAAATTCAAGGAACAGGGCGACAAGGCCATGGAAAAGGAATATGCCCAGATCTACGGAATTGTTATGGAACTTCTGGATAATATGGTGGAGATCCTTGGAGAGGAAACCGTGAACCGCCAGGATTTCCGTCAGCTTCTGGAAACAGGACTGAACCAGGCCAAGGTGGCTCTGATCCCGCCAAGTATGGACCAGGTACTTGTGGGAGATATGGAGAGAACCAGGCTGAAGGATATCCGTGCACTGTTTTTTGTGGGAGTAAATGAAGGGAATATTCCGAAGAATACATCCGGTGGAGGAATGCTTACGGAGATTGACAGAGAATTTTTTAAAGATCAGGGGATCCAGCTTGCACCGGGGCCCAAGGAACTGATGAACATGCAGCGATTTTATCTGTATCTGAACATGACCAAGCCAAGAGAACTGCTCTGTCTGTCCTTCTGTCAGTCCGACAGCCAGGGAAAAGCCCTGAGTCCGGCCTTTCTTGTCAGTAATATCCGGGAGATGTTTCCGGAAATGGAGATCCGGCAGTGCGGAGATATGCAGGAACCTATGGAATTACTGGAGCTTCCGGGAATCAGCCTGGATTATTTCCTGAGAGGGCTTGCAGGAGAAGCTTACCAGGATAATGCGGTCTTCCAGGAACTGTACAGCTGGTATCTTCAGAGCCCGGAATACCGGATCCTTGTAAAAAAACTTACAGAGGCATCTTTTTCAGAACGACCGTCAGACAAGATTGGAAAAACAGTGGCAAAGATCCTCTATGGAGAAATTTCCCCGTACAGTGCTACCCGGCTGGAGCGTTTTGCGGCCTGTGCATTTGCACATTTTCTGCAGTATGGCCTGAAGGTTACAGAACGTGCAGAGTATGAGTTCCGGGCTATGGATATGGGAAATGTCATGCATATGGCACTGGAAAAATTTGCGGCGGAAGTCCGAAAAGAGGGACTGGACTGGGCAGAGCTTACGGAGGAAGAGCGAAACCGTATCATAGACAGCTGTCTGGATCAGGTTTCCGCAGATTACGGAAATACGATCCTTAAAAGCAGTGCGAGAAATGAATATATGATCGAACGGACCAGACGTATTTTGCGGCGTACCGTGTGGGCTTTGCAGGAACAGCTGAAGCATGGAGCATTCCGGCCGGAAGGATTTGAGGTGAGGTTTCAGGGCGGAAGGATCGACCGTGTGGATATCATGGAAGAGCCGGAGAACAACCGGGTCTATGTGAAGGTGATCGATTATAAAACCGGAAATACTTCGTTTGATCTGCTGGCGTTGTATCATGGTCTTCAGCTTCAGCTGATGGTCTATCTGGATGGAGCATTACAGGTGGAAAAACGGAAGTATCCGGATCGTGAGATCGTTCCGGCCGGTGTGTTTTATTATAATGTGAAGGATCCTATGATACAGGAGAAGATCCATGCGGATATGGAAAGCATCAATGAGCAGATGCTGAAGAAAATGAAAATGAACGGGCTTGTACAGGCAGATGATAATATGAGTACCAAAATCGACAGCACTATGGCCTCCATACCGGTATCCCTGAACCGGGACGGAAGCTTCAGCAAAAGATCTTCTGTTGCCTCAAGGAAGCAGTTTGATGCTCTGGGAGCGTATGTGCGGAGAAAGATCTGTGACATCAGGGAATCGATCCTGGATGGAAATGCGGCAGTGGAACCCTATGAACTTGGAAAAAAGAATGCCTGCACATATTGTCCGTATCTTACTGTGTGCGGCTTCGACAGGAAGATACCGGGATATGAGTTTCACAGGCTGTCGTCCATAGAAGAAGATGCACTGTGGAAAAAGATCATGAAGGGAGAGGAAGAGAATGGCAGTGAAATGGACTGAAGAGCAGAAAAAGGTCATCACGCTCCGGGACCGGAATATTCTGGTCAGCGCAGCAGCCGGTTCCGGTAAAACTGCAGTGCTGGTGCAGAGGATCTTAAGTAAGATCATGGATCCTTTGAAACCGGTGGACATTGACCGTCTTCTGATCATGACATTTACAAGGGCGGCAGCGGGAGAGATGCGGGAACGTATCGAACGTGGACTGGATCAGGCACTGGCTGAAGATCCGGATAATGAGCATCTGCAGAGACAGATGACGTTGATCCATACGGCACAGATCACTACCATTGACGGCTTTTGCGCCTATGTGATCCGAAATTATTTTCATCTGATCGGACTGGATCCGGGTTACCGGACTGCAGATGAGGGTGAACTGAAGCTTTTGCAGGAAGATGTGCTGAAGGAGCTTTTTGAGGATCATTATGCAGAAAGAAAGGCAGATTTTACTGCATTTGTGGAATGCTATGCGCCAGGAAAAACGGATGAAGGACTGAAGGAACATGTGCTGGAGCTTTATAATGCTGCGATGAGTAATCCATGGCCCGAAAAATGGCTGGACAGCTGTGTGGAGAATTATCATCTGGATCCGGAAAAAGGTCTTGAGGGAACGCGATGGTTCCGATATCTCTGGGAGGCTGCAGACTGTGCACTGAAAGAAGCGGAAGAGCTTACAGAAACCGCAATGAAGACCTGTCAGCTCCAGGATGGACCGGAGCTTTATCTGGAGGCTCTGGAAAAGGATATGATACTGATCCGGCAGTTAAAACAACTGTCCGTTAAAAGGGATTATGATGAGATAGCGCAGAATCTCCGGAATCTGAAGTTTGCAAGACTTTCCTCAAAAAAAATGGAGGGAGTATCGGAGCAGCTGAAAAATCTGGTAAAAGCTCTTCGCGAAGATGCAAAAGATAATCTGAAGGAACTGGGAATCCGATATTTTTACGGAAATCTGGCTGAGCTGACGGAACTGACAGAAGCATCTGCACCACCGCTGGAGATGCTGGTAAAGGTGACAAAGGATTTTGCAGAACGTTTCCAGGCAAAGAAGCGTGAAAAAAATGTTCTGGATTTTTCAGATATGGAACATTTTGCCCTGGACATCCTTCTGAAAAAGGAAGGAGAAACCTATGTGCCCAGCCAGGCGGCAAGAGAGCTTTCTGAAAAATATGATGAGGTCCTGCTGGATGAGTATCAGGACAGTAATCTGGTCCAGGAGATCCTGATGCAGACAGTTTCCGGCTGGGTCAATGAACGCAAAAATATCTTTATGGTAGGAGATGTAAAGCAGAGCATCTACCGTTTTCGTCTGGCCCGTCCGGAACTGTTCATGGAAAAATATAAGAGCTATTCACTGGAAGACAGTCCGGAACAGCGGATCGACCTGCACAAAAATTTCCGAAGCAGACCGGAAGTCCTTGAAAGTGTCAACTTTATTTTCAGGCAGATCATGGGGGAAGATCTGGGAGGAATTGCTTACGACGAGGCGGCAGCTCTGTATCCCGGAGCTTCTTTTCCGGAAGGCCAGGATCCAGAATTTGTAAAAACAGAGATCCTTCTTGTGGATAAATACAGTCCGCTGCTGGAAGAGGAGGATGAAGAAGTAACGGAGAATGAGAGAGAGCTGGAGGCCCTTGCCATTGCAGGAAGAATCCGATCTATGGTAGGGCATGAACGGGTGCTGGATAAGGAAACGGGAGAGTATCGACCTCTTCAATATGGAGATATCGTGATCCTGCTCCGATCTGCTTCAGGCTGGGCTGAAACCTTCGGGGAGGTTTTGAGTGCAAGAGGGATACCGGTATATACGGCCTCCAGAACCGGATATTTTTCTGCAACAGAGGTTGTGACACTGCTGAATTATCTCCGGATCCTGGATAATCCGCTGCAGGATATTCCCATGACCGGCGTACTGCGTTCACCGATCGTTGGATGTACCACAGAAGAGCTGGCTGAGCTTCGGATCGCATATCCGGAAGGAATGATCTATGAATGTGTGTGCAGGTTTGTGGAGGACTACAGAAAGCATGGGAGCTTTGAGGAAAACCAAAAAATCCTCGGAGAGAAGCTGTCCTGTTTTATGGACACCATGAATACACTTCGTGATAAGGCGGCTTACACGCCGGTCCATCAGCTGATCCTGGAGGTACTTGCACGTACCGGATATGGAGACCATGCAAAGGCAATGCCAAATGGTGAGCAGAGGAATGCAAACCTGAACATGCTTGTGGAAAAGGCAATGGAATATGAGAAGACAAGCTATCGAGGCCTTTTTAATTTTGTAAGATATATCCAGAAGCTTCAGCAGTATCAGGTGGATTACGGGGAGGTAAATCTTTCCGGAACCGGGGAAAGTGCAGTACAGATCATGACGATCCATAAGAGCAAGGGACTGGAGTTTCCGGTAGTGTTTGCAGCAGGAATGGGAAAACGCTTTAATTTCCGGGATATGAACGCAAGTATCCTGATCCATCCGGAGCTGGGGATCGGTGCGGATGCGGTCCTGCCGGAGAAGAGGATCATCGCTCCATCCCTGTGTAAGCAGATCATACGGAGAGCGCTCCTGATGGAAAGCCTCGGAGAGGAGCTGAGGGTACTTTATGTAGCGCTTACACGTGCAAAGGAAAAATTGATCCTCAGTGGAACCATTGGAGCCCTGCATCCGGAATTAGGGGAATTGTCCGCATTAAGGGACAGCGAGGAACCATTGCTTTCTCTGGGCAGGAGGCTTGGCGGGAAGACTTACTGGGATTATGTGCTTCCGGCACTGGCAAGACATCGCTGCATGGCACCATTATTTCATGAATATGGCATCTTTATGAATACCGCAAATCCTCTGTACAAAGATCCGGCAGAATTCAAAGTTACACGGGTCACAGCACGGGAACTGACAGAAAGTGAGGTTATGGAACAGGCAGAGCGGGAAATGAAGAAGGAAACACTGGAGAACTGGAATCCGGGCAGAGTTTTTGACAGTGAGATCCGGGAGGAGATCCAGAGACGTTTTTCCTTTGTATATCCCTATCAATATCTGGAAGATCTTCCTGTGAAGGTGAGTGTATCAGAACTGAAAAAGCGAAGCTACCACAGTGAGCAGGATCTGGAAGAAACGGTGGATTATGAGACGGAAGAAGAGATCCAGCCGCTGGTTCCCCGATTTATCGAGGAGAAGAAAGAGGAAGGGTATACAGGGGCACTTCGTGGAACGGCTTATCATCGTGTAATGGAATGCCTGGACTATCAGAAGACAGCAAACAGGGATGAGATCCGCAGACAGCTGAGAGAATGGGTTGACGCCAGGAAGATGGAAAGAAAAGAGGCTGAGTCGGTCCGGGTAAAGGATATCTGGAATTTTGTGGAAACACCTCTCGGACAGCGGATGAAAGCAGCTTCAGAGAAGAGACTTCTGTTCCGGGAGCAGCCTTTTGTGATCGCAAGAAAAGCATCGGAGCTTGATCCGCAGTGGCAGTGTGAGGAAAATGTTCTGGTACAGGGAATCATTGATGCGTATTTTATAGAGGATGAAGAAATCGTTCTGGTGGATTATAAAACGGACTTTGTGAGACGTGGAGAAGAACAGAAGCTGATCGATCGTTATCATGTACAGCTGGAGGATTACGCCCAGGCGCTGGAACGGATGACAGGCCGGAAGGTGAAGGAACGGTATATTTATTCGTTTACTCTTGGAGAAGCGTTCAGTCTCTGATCTGAAAATGAAATGATATGTTAATGTGGGCAGATATCCTGCGGCGGAGAGATTACACTCTCCAGCCAGCAGGATATTTGTTTTTCAGGATCCCGTTTACAAGCTTTCCGAAGCCGAGAGGATAACCGTCCACACAGAGAAGGTGCCAGCCTTTTTTGTGAGCGGCCTCTTCCGGCTCGATCATAAGAGTTTCGCCTTTCAGATAACGGGTAAGCCGCTCGTCGGAAACCGGCAGGGAGATAACTGCTTCCACATCTCCTTTGTGAAGCGCCAGCGCCAGAGGCTGAGACGGCTCAAAACGGTTTTTCTTCAGATCACCCAGGTAGAGGCCGTTTCGAAGAAAGGAGATTCCGCGGAGATCCAGCGGGAAGGGCAGCTGATAGTATACTTTATCTTTGCGTACTTCCACACGGTTCCAGTCAAATTCCTGACCGCCAATGGTTTTCAGGCCGATCTCAGAGAAAAATTCCTCCAGCCATTTCCGGGTATTTTTGTCCGGTCCTTTTGCGGAAAAGCGGAAAACAGGTGGAAGAGAGTCACCTTTTTTGCGGAACAGGGCGAGAAAATGACCTTCGCCATCCATTTTGTGTGGAAAGATGCGGACGCATTTTTGAAGTTCTTCCGGATTAAATGCATTTAAGCTTAACGCGATTTCGGAATCGGAAGTGTCTGCTGTGCCGGCATATTCCGGGCGGCCGCTGGAGAAGCCTTCATATCCTGGCATTTCCATAAGTTCCATATCCGGGCGTTGTCTGAGAAGATAGGCTACCACTTCTTCGTCTTCACATGGGGAAAAAGTGCAGGTGGAATAAAGCAGCATTCCGCCCGGACGGAGCATATCGGCAGCTTTTAAGACCAGGTCTTTCTGGATATCAGAAAGCTCAGCGGATTTTTCCGGTGTCCAGTCGCGGGCAAGGGCTTCCTCTTTTCGGAACATGCCTTCCCCGGAGCATGGAGCGTCCAGAAGGATCTTATTGAAGAAAGCAGGAAAACGCTGGGCAAGTTTGGCGGGCTTTTCGTCGGTGATGAGCATATTTTTCATGCCAAAAAGCTCCAGATTCCTAAGAAGGGCTCTGGCTCTGGAAGTACTGATATCGTTGGCAAGGAGAAATCCGGTGTCATTTAAGGCTGCACCCAGGGCAGTGGCTTTTCCTCCGGGAGCTGCGCAGAGATCCAGGACAAAATCTCCAGGTTCGATAGGAAGCCTGGAAGCCGGTGTCATGGCACTTGGTTCCTGGAGATAATAAAGACCCGCCTGGTAGTAAGGACATCGTGCAGGGCGGCTTTGTCAACATTACCGGGCACGGCCTTGTCTTTGGCCGGACGGGCTACCGGGAGGGATCTGCTGCCGAAACCGGGCAGACCCCCTATGGCATGGCATGGGGCAAGGTGATCCGCAGCAGCCTTTTTGCCCATCTGAAATTCCCGGAGGGCTACTGGTTCGAGGATACGATCTTTGCCTTCTGCATCGGCCCTTTCCGGCCTGCCCATTATCTAATCCCGGCGTATGTCTATAACTATACCCGGAACCCGCTGGGCATCACACTGCGCTCCCGCAAAAAGGCAAAGGCAGTGGATACCGTATGGATCATGCGGTATCTGATGGCGGATCTGGCGCAGAAAAAAGAAGTGCACTCTGCGCAGGTGCAGCAGCTTTTGTTACGGCACATCGCGCTGGCATGGTACCGGCTCTCCCGTTTGGACGAAACCGTCCAGCAGGCGGCATTTCTGGTGATGCAGCAGATGTATGCTGCGTACTACGCCCCACAGGATATCTGCGTGCAGGACAGCCGTCTGCTGGCACTGCATCAGGCACTGGCGGCGAAAAACTATGGACAGTATCTTGCTGCCGCAGAAAGCCTGACATAAGGGCTGCAAACACAGATAAAGGGAGAAATTTATGATACGAGTGCTGCATTCGGTCAGCAATATGGACCGCGGCGGGATCGAGACCATGCTGATGAACTACTACCGGCATATCGACCGCGACAAGGTCCAGTTTGATTTTATCGTCAACAAGAAAAAGCCCGGCGACTACGACGACGAGATCCGCCGTCTGGGCGGGCATATCTACCAAAGCCCGGGGCTTGACCCGCTGCATTACCCGGCGTATCTGCGCTTTGTGCAGCAGACCGTGGCCGCAGACCCCCGCATCCGCATCCTGCACGCCCACAACGAGGCCATGGGGCTGTACGCCCTGAAGGGCGCGGAGAAGGCGGGGCTGCAAGTGCGCATTGCCCATGCCCATAATATCTGGATCGTCCGGGACTACAAGTGGCCGCTGAAGATATTCTGCAAGCAACTGCTGCCCGGCGCAGCCACCCACCTGTGGGCCTGTGGACGGGATGCGGGCATCTATTATTTTGGCAAGGCAGACTGGGAGCGCCGGGGACAGATCATTCCCAACGCCATTGAGCCGGAGACCTTCCGCTTCTCCCCTGCCGTCCGCGCGGAAATGCGGGCGCGTTACGGGCTGGAGGATCGGGGGGTGCTGGGTCATGTGGGGCGCTTTGACGTCCGCAAAAACCACGAGCGTCTGCTGGAGATCTTTGCTGCCTTTTTGCAGCTGGAGCCCCGGGCGATGCTGGTGCTTATCGGCACCGGCAGGCTGGAGCAGGCTGTCCGCGCACAGGCACAGACACTGGGCATCACAGACCATATCCTGTTTGCCGGGCTGCAAAGCAATGTGGCAGACTGGTACCAGTTGATGGATCTCTTTGTCATGCCCTCCCGCTTCGAGGGTCTGCCGGTGGTGGGCATCGAGGCACAGGCCGCCGGGCTGGGGTGCGTATTTTCGGACGCAGTGCCGGAAGAGGTGCTGCTTTCGCCCCATGCCATCCAGATCCCGCTTTCTGCCAGCAATGCAGACTGGGCGGCAGGCTTGCAGCGGATGCTCCAACAGGATATGGACCGCTCTGCCGGCGCGGAGGTGGTCCGGCAGGCGGGCTACGATATCAACATCGCCGCCGCCCGCTTGCAGCAGCAGTACTTGCAGCTGAGCGGAGAGGCGTAAGTCACCTGCGGGAACACCCGCTACAAAAGGAGAACCCTTTTTCATGCGCACATTGGATCAGATCCTGACCAAAAAGGATTACAGCCGGAAAACTCCGGCCTCTTTGTTTTATAAGGACAGCCCGCTGTGGCAAAAACTGCTGACCATCAGCTGCGTGTTCTTTCTGGCCGGAGCAGGGTTGGGAGAGTGGAAGCCGATCAACACCACGCTGGGTGGCCTTCCCAAGGCCATCTCTCTGGGAGTGATCGGGCTTGCGGTGCTATACACTCTGTTTTACCCGGACGAAACACGCCTCCGGGAGATCTGGAAGCCTACCCTGCTGTATATGTCCCTGATGGCGGCACTGTTTTTCTGGTCGATGGTCATCTGGATCGAAAGCTTTGCTGCGGTGCCCTCCATGATCCGCAGCTGCTCCAAGCTTGTGTTCCAAAGCATTGCCATCCTCACTGCCGTGGCGCTGGTCTATCTGTTCCGGGAAAAAGCCATCGACCTGTTTACCATCAGCATCTGCATTGCCAACACGGCCATCATGCTGCTGAGCATTCCCGGCTACGGTCTTGCAGCCAGCATCCAGTCCCTCGTTACCTGTCTGGTCACCTTCGGCGATGCGGATGGCTATGCGCTGCAGCTGGAGATCCACGACCTGACCTTTGTGTTCGGACAGATGGTTTTGTATTACGCCGTCTTTGCGCCCCATTCCACCCTGCAGGAAAAACGCAAGCGTCGGCGGTATCTGCTGCTCTGCTGCTGGTTTTTTCTGGTCGGCATGAAGCGCATCGCCATCCCGGCAGTGGTCCTGTTCATCTTGATCGCTCTGCTTCTCCGCAAGCGCAAAGTCCCCAACTGGTTTTACCCGGCAGTGGGCGGGTGCTACATCCTGTTTTTTCTGGCGTTCCTCTATTGTGTGCGCAATGGTATCATTACAGCGCTTCTACTGCGCTTTGGCATCGATATGATGGGACGGGACTACCTGTGGAGCATGGCAAACCCCTACTATGAATTTTCCATCACCTATCTCGGCCACGGCTTTGAATATGTAGATACCATCATTGCCCAGTGGTACAATGCGGGACTCCTCAACCAGGCCATTCCTTTT
>OGOJ01000826.1_pt1 | contig 26769 bp, 21 predicted proteins | sample 1552601 | NCBI WGS metagenome assembly OGOJ01 (sample SAMEA2580184, study PRJEB22360) | human gut metagenome | biome: human gut; feature: human-associated habitat; material: faeces | place: Denmark | collected 2008/2010
GGGGGGGAGCCGCTTCTCGTAGACGCGGCGGAGGGCTGTAAGCCGCTTGCGGTAATCTGGGGGATCTATGAAGCATCTGAGAAAGGCAGGGTGATCACAATATGATCGAAGCAAGTAGCATAATCCGGATCGGCGGTGTGAGCATTGACGTTTCGCACCCCAAGGCGTTTGCCTCGAATCTGGAAAAATACTGCATGAATATGCGCTATGCGCTCGAATACGACGAGGAGATGCTCTATCTCCAACCGGTCGCTTCGGGCTACCGGATCATGCCGCTGCGTTACGGCCGTTCGGAGGTGACCGTCGTGGCGACCGACGAAGGCGGTCTCGCGGGACGCGACACCTTCGCCGTGATGTGCCGCGACGATTCGCGCGAGGTCGATCTTTATCCCAATCCCGTCCGCGACCGGTTGTCGATCCGCATGGGGCGCGACGTCGAAGGGGCGTTGCGCGTCGCACTGTACGATGCTGCGGGACGCAGGGCGTTCGCCGCCGAAGTACGGATCGCTCCGACCGCTCCCGCCGTAGTCGATCTCTCGTCGCTCGGGGGCGGAACCTATACGATCGAACTGCGATACGAAGGCGGTTCGCTCACGCGCTCCATCGTCAAACTCTAAACCCTGAAAAGATGCAGTCCTTTTTTCGCAACATACTCATCGCAGCGGCCCTGCTTCCGGTACCGCTCGCCGGTACGGCTCAAAACGCCGCCGCCTTCCTGTCCGTCATTCCGGACGCCCGCAGCGCGGCGATGGGCGGTGCGGGCGTCGCACTCTCAGCCGATGTTTTTTCGGCCCTCCGCAACGCGGCGCAGCTGCCTTTCTCGGAGGAGCGCTTCGGCGCCGGTTACAGTTATCTGCCGTGGATGCGCGACTTGACGCCCCGAACGGCTCTGCACACGGCGGCGGTCTATTTCAAACCCGACGGCAAACAGGCCGTTTCAGCCTCCTTCCGCTATTTCTCGCAATACGGTTCGGAACGAACCGACGAAGAGGGCAACGTGCTCGGACGGCTGGAACCGCACGACATGGCCTTCGACGTCGGCTATTCCCGAACGGTTGCCGAAGGATTGTCCGTGGCCCTTACGGCGCGTTACGTCCGTTCGGAGCCCGGAACGGCCGATGTTGCACAGACGTTCGCCGTCGATGCCGGACTCTTTTACCGGCATGCAGTGGCCGCTTCGCACCGCGTGACGTTCGGTTTTCAGGCTGCCAACGTCGGTGGCGCCCTCGACTACGGCGCAGGAAACCGTCAGCTGCCGTGGGTGTTGAAGGCGGGCGCAGCCGCGGAACTCGGTCTTTCGGAAGCGCACGGCCTGACGCTGACCGCCGAAACCGAATACCGCCTGCGGCCCTCGGAACTCCGCGCCTGGTCAGGAAGTTTCGGTGCCGAATACCGTTGTTTCGGAATACTCGCCCTGCGAGGAGGTTACCGCATGGGGGATCGCAGTACGGGAGAATACCGCTACGGCTCGGCCGGCGCTGGCCTTCGATGGAAATATGTCGCGGCGGACGCCGCTTATCTGTTGGCCGGAAGTTCATCCCCCTTGCGCAATACGTGGATACTCTCCGTACTATTCAATTGGTAATGCGAGCTTCGGAAGTGTTTTTTGATTGAAAATCCCGGACGGAAATAAGAGGGTAAACTCCGGCCCCGGCATAAAGTTTCGGACTTGCTGTAATCTTATATGGGCTCGGTGCGAGAGCGTTTTACTGTCGTTCTGTCTGATTTAGGAACGACGTTGGTAAATACCGTGCGTTCCCTGCGGTCGGGCATATTCCGGAACGGATGGATTCCTTTCAAGTCGCAGTTCTGTTTTTGAACCGGTTCCTCGTCGAGAGCCTCGGTAAATTGCAGTGCGCTTTGCATGACGATATTACGTGCTTTTAGGGGTACGAAGACGCAATCCATCTGAGAAATGGTGTAGATCGACCCTTCGCTGCGGAAACAATCCGTTTGGAAGGGAGAGGGATTTTACACTATCTTTGTCGCAGAGTTCTATGGATAATATCATGAGCAGATTGTTTGAGGACATCCTACGAAAGATCGTCCTGCTCCTTTGGGGGGCGGCTCTTCTTATGGCCGGATGCAGCGAGAGCGATCCTGCGACCGAGGGTCTTGGCGCCGCTCCCGACGGAGAGGTGGAATTCGTGTTCGATCTGTCCGCCACGCGGGCCGCGATCGGCGAGGACGGAAGCGGGGAGTTCGAAGATGGCGACCGGATCGGAGTGTATGTTTACGGCTATCCGACACGCCACTTCATCCTGACACTCGAAAACGGCGCGTGGAGGCCGAAATTGAAAAAGAGCGACTTGGGCGACGGCAAAATTTCGGCCTACTATCCGGCCCGCGAGGACGTCCGTCCGGAGGAGAACCGGCACATCCATGCGGTCGCGTCCGACCAGAGCGGCGAGGGCTACGCGGAGTCGGACATGCTTTGGGCGCACCGGGAAATCGACTTGTCGACGGTGTCGAATCGCATCGAACTGCCGTTTGCACACGGGATGCACCGTCTGAAAATCCGTCTGACGAGTGCCGACGGGGAACTTCCCGAAGACCTCTCGGTCGAGGTGCGCAACCGCAACGAAGGCTCGTTCTCGCTTTTCACGGGCACTCCGCAAGACCCCGAGACGGACGAGGTCTGGATCACTCCGCACGCCGGAGAGCAGACGGGGGAGTTCACGGCGCTTCTCTTTCCGCAGAAACTCGCGCCCTACACTTCGGGCGACGGCTGGCTGCGCATCCATGCCGGCGACAGGACGATAATGTACAATGCTCCGAATGAAATCGGCGGTTCGAAATCGTTCGAAGCGGGCAAAACTACGACGCTCGACCTGCGCCTGACGGACGGGAATGTGGAGCCCGATCCGGGCCTTGAACCGGACGAGGAGTTCCGCAACAAGAAGTTGTGGCTCTACGGCATCGATTCGTCCGTGTATGACCCGGAAACGGTCATCGAGGTTTCGCCGGGCAATCCTATTGACAACTACACACCCAACGTATGGGTCAAGTATGTGTATCATTGGAGCGACGGCACGACGACAGAATCCTGGAAGCTGCCGTGGGGCGAAGGCTGCGGTTGGTACGACGTCAACAAAACCTACTGGAAGGATGATGCCGAAGACGGATACATGTGTTGGGCGGGGGCTTCTTCCAATATTTTGCACTGGTGGATAGACCGCAACAAAGAGTATGTCGCAGCCTACGATGCCAGATACGGGAATGAGCCGGAGTTCGAAAAGTATCCGCGTCCTTCGGCCGACTTTTCTCCCGTATCGAAGAGTGCAATATTTCGGCTGTTCATCGACACGTTTCAGAACCGCGGGGCCGGAGAGGGGGTAAGCTGGTTCATCACCGGACTCAATGCCAATACGTCTGGCATCGACAATCCGACCATGCTGGACTGCCCGGGCTATTTCGGCAGGGTGTTTAAGAAAACCGATGTCGTTTATACGGATAACCGGGCCATGTCGAAATCGCGCTTTAACCAGATTATCAAACATGCTCTGAAAAACCGCCAGGCACTCGAATTCACGACCAACGGCAACCATGCCATGACGATCTGGGGCGCGGAGTTCGACGACGAGGGATATGTCGATTACATCTATTACGCGGACAATAACTATGGCGATCAGGATCCTGTGGGGGCTGCATGTATCCGCCAGAAAATATCTTACAGGAAAGACGCCGTCATGAATCTTCCGGATCAAGCGTATATGGGCTCCAATACCCGAATTTCAGCCTTGGGCGTGGCGGATCTCCGCCGCGACATCTGGCGGCAGGCGTTCCCCGACGTCCAGCCCGAAGATTGACCCGCATTGAATTATTTTAAGGAAACAGCAATAGATTGGATTCATAAATACGAGAGATTATGAACAAGACGATTTTTACCGCAGCCGTCCTGCTGGTTTTGGCAGGCTGCAACGACGACAAAGAACAGACGAAGCCCGCGCCGGGCGAGGGGAAGATCACCGTTACGGCGGGTATCGACGCCCTGACACGAGCGCCGCACCTGAACGAGGACGGTTCGGGTTATTTCCAGGACGGCGACAAGATCGCCCTGACGGTCTCGGGCGGCGACAAGACCGTGCGGAAAGAGTACACGATCGGCGGGGCCGCGCTTTACTGGGAAGACCTGGGCCTGCCTTCGGGTACGACCGAAGCCTCCTTCGCCGGCTGCTATCCGGCACCCGAGTCGGCCGAAGGCTCCGAATTCACCTTCGACCTCTCGACCGCCGCGGACAAGGACCTGTTGCTGGCTCCGGCTATGAAGGTCTCCAAGAGCGCCGACACGAAGGTGAATCTGGCGTTCAAGCACGCTATGCACAAGCTGGCGATCAACTACGCTTCGGACGGCACCTATACGCAGGAGCAGCTCGAAGCGGTGAAGACCACCTGCACGGCGAAGTCCTCCTGCGAGGTGAACATGGCTGCCGCGACGGTAAGCAAGACCGCCGACAAGACGGCTGCATTCGAAGCCGCGGGCAAGGCCGTCCGTTTCCTTCTCGTGCCGCAGACCTCGGAAGAGGTGACGCTCAAAATCGAGATCGGAGGCAAGACCGTAGAGCACACGCTCGCCGGACTGAACGAGGTGTTGAAGAATGCGACGCAGGAGATTCCTGCCGCGCTCGACGGCGGCAAGTGCCTGACGCTGAACCTGACTTTCGGCAAGGACGGTATCGTCGTGGAAGGCTCCCAGATCGGCGGCTGGGAAGATCAGGGAACCGTCGACGGGGATATCTCCATGTAACGGACAGGAATCGGATAGACGAATCCAGACAGGCGGGGCCGGAAGTTAAATTCCGGCCCCCGCTTATTTGTTGAACTGTTCTTGACTGAAAAATGCAGATTTGAAAGAAATCGTCAATTTCGGCTTTATCGGCTTTAAAAGAATACGGCAGATAGCGATAAGAACCGTACAGCCGCTTCGGATCGCTGTATTTCGTAAATGTGGCGAAAAAATTGGATATGGTAAAATAATTCCTAAATTTTATGAAAACCCCGATTTTTGAAGACGCGATAAAAGGCTTACGCCTGAAATTGCTAAAAGAACGGTTTTATTTTCAGCCAGCCGAGTGAGCCGATGTCCGCCGTTGGCCGCAAATATGTCTGGCATATCGTGGACGACAACGTCGGCGGCGCCAGCGAAAAGTTCAAAGGTATCCATCGGCGGACGCCAGGCCGTTTCCCGCGGGGCCTTCGCCGAGTTCATCACCAGAGCCTTCGAGGAAGATATGGCCATCGGACTGGACATGCCTCCGCAGGAAAAATACACCAGCACGTCGTCTGGGGTGCGGACTACGACGAGGGATATGTCAAAGGAGTCTACTATGTGAATCCGAACGATTTCAGTCAACATTCCGGAACGGCAGACGGCGAGCACATCGGCCTCCTCTACATGGAGATCGTCTGTCTGGAAGACGGAGGCACGTATACCGAAAGCAGCGTGCCGGGCAGCTATATGCCGATTCAGCGGATCGAGGTCTGCACCATAGGTCAGGACGCCTGAGAGGTGTATTTCCGCAGCCATTCCGAGAAGTAATGCGGCCTCGCACGTAGCGAAAATGCCTGCCGGAGAAGAAGTCTTCCCGGCAGGCATTTCCGTTGTCCGCCTATACCGCGGGGGCCTTCCCGACGTCTGCCCCCCCCCTCCCTGAGACGCTGTTTCGGGGGCCGCTTCTGACCTTCGGCCGATTGTTTTTTTTGCAGACGGTTATATAAATTGTCGTATTTCAAATTCCTTTCAAAATCGGGGGCAATATTTGCAGCGAGAGATTGTCTAACTAAATAAACAAAAAGAACGATGAAAAAGACATTTTTGACCCTGTTCCTTATGACGACGATGTTTGGAGCGGCGTATGCCGACGGCCGCGAAAAGCCCACGAGCGTGGACAAGCTCCCGCAGGCGGCGCAGGAGTTCCTCTCCGCGCATTTCAAGGATCTCACGGTGGCATATGCCGTCGAGGAGCAGAAATACACGGGCAAGGAGTACGAGGTGGTCTACACCGACCGTACGGAGATCGAATTCCGCAGCGACGGGCAGTGGGAAAGCGTCGGGCGCAAATACAGCCCTGTTCCTGCATCCATCGTCCCGCAGCCTATCCAAACCTTCGTTTCCGGAAGCAACTATCCCGGGCAGTTCATCCGTCAGATCGACCGCAACGCCTACACGTGGGAGGTGGAGTTGTCGAACGGTTTGGAGATCAAATTCGACAATCAATTCAACGTTATAGACATCGACGATTGAGCATCGAATACACGAATCGAGTCATCGTGATAGCGGCCTTCGGCAGCGGTGTCGTCGGTCATGGGCTGCGATAGACGAAGACGGTAGGATGTACTCCGCACTGAGTACAACCGCTGAATGAAAAATCCGTTTTAGATTCGTTGATGAGGGCCGCCGGGAGAGTTTTCGGATTCTTCCGGCGTTTTTTTGATTTTGCAGACCGGAATACGGTCTGTCCTATGGAAAACGACTTCTCATATTGCTTGTTCGGGTTTGCATTTGCAATTCGTGGGTTCAAGGCCCCTTGTAAGGAACGCACCGAAAGGCGGCGCATCGAGCGCTACGACCTCGGGTATCGGGAAAACGCTGTCTTTCTGACAATAGACAGTGCGGTCGCATCATGCAATCAGCGGATGTACTCCGGCATGTAAAAATCCATCCCGGCTGAGAGAACCGCAGCCGGGATGAGTCTGTCAGGTAATCCGCCGGAGGGTTCTATCAGTCAGAATCCTACCGGTAGTTTCGCCGGAAACCGGCGGTGGCGTACCGTAATCGACTAAAAGACGAAACCGAGTTTTTGCCATTCGGCCTTGCTAGGAAACAGGCTGCCCGCTTCGGAATTGGAGCGACGGAATGAATCTTTCGAACTCAGGGGCCGTCTCCCCGTTAAAAGACAGGTTACAGCGCCTTTTTTCTCGAAGGCCGTCTTTTTTTCTTCAACCACAAATAATATCCGCTCAGAGGCAGTATTCCGCCGATGAAGGCTGCCAGAAAGTAGAGCGCCTTGGTCGTCATGCCGCCCCAGGAGCCGGTGTGGAAGGCATAGAACCATCCCTTCATTTTCTGTGCTCTGGGAATATCGTCGTAAGCCGTTACAGACGTGATCTCCCCCGTTCGAGCGTTGAATGCCGCCGTATCGCTGCTGCGCATATTGCCGGGCTTGTTTACCTGTGCCTTCCCTGCCGTCAGCGAGATGGAGGCGTACGAGGAATAACGGACTTGCAGTTCGGATACCACGGCGTCCCATACCGCATAATCGAACTCCGGCTTTTTATCCTGTTTCTCCTTGCCCCGCTGTTGCGGAGCGGACATGGCGGGACGGGCCGTCGACACCCCGAACAGACCGTAAGCCGCCGTGCGATACCATTGGAAAGACCAGGTAAGTCCGGTCAGGGCCATGACCAGCAGAAACAGGGTGGCATATATGCCCAGCGAAACATGGCTGTCGTACCAGAAGCGCCGCCATCCCTTCGTACACGACACGAGCAGGCGGTTCTTCAATGCCTTGCGGGTACGCGGAACCCATATCGCGACGCCGGAGACGAGGATGACAACCATTACGAGGGTAGTGACGCCCACGATAACCTTGCCGGCTGACTTCGCCCCTTTATAGGCAGGCGGGTCCATCAGCCACCGGTGCAGTTTGCGCATGGTCTGGAAGAAAGGGTAGCTCTTGGTCCACCCGTTCACCTCTCCGGTATAGGGGTTCACGCTCAGCGAACGCTTTCCCGTACCCTTGAATGTCGCCATGCAGACGCCATCCCGTTCGCCGGGCAGTTGCAGGGAGAGCAGTTCCAGCGAATCCGGAACCTGCCGGCGGATAGCGGCGACCAGTTCGGACGGCGGCAGCGGAGCGTTCCCTTCCGTGTACGTGACCTTGTAAAGTTCGGGATCGAGGCTTTCCGTTATGTCCCGCTCGAAAACGAGGGCTGCCCCCGTGAGGCAGATAACCGTGATTATCAACCCGACGGGGACAGAGAGCCAGAGATGTATTTTCCGAAATACCTTGTTCATTGTGCACGACGGAGTGTTTATTTCTGCTTCAACAGGCTTACACCTTTGATCGATTCCGTGTCGACTTCCATACCGCGTTTAGCCACCCCGTCTTTGCCGATGGTATAGAGGGCCGGCAGCTGGCTGTCGGTAGTCTCCACTTCGAACGTAATGGTGTTGTTGTCCGTATCCGCGGCGTATGCCAGAGCAATATCGTAGATCAGGTCCGCATCGGGCAGGCCGGTGACCGGAGTATATTGCTCGGTCTTCACGTCGAAGATACCGAAGGCCTTGTGCGATCCTTCCACGAACCCTGCCGTTCCTTTTTCGGTATAGAGTTGCAGGCAGAACTTGTTGCCGCCGATGTAGAAACATTTCCACATGTAGTGTCCGGTCACTTCGGTCAGATTCACATAATAGTCGTCGTCGATAGCCACCGGTTTGCCGTTCTGAATACTGTTGCCGCTGATGCGCAATACGGCCGACGGAACGTCGGGATAATCCTTGCCGGAGTTTTTGGAGCCCTGGCAGAACAGATAAATCTCGTCGCCCAACACTTCGATGCCGGTCTCCGTGCGCGAACGCAGATTGCCTTTGATCTGTCCGGCCTCCTCGCCGACATGATCCTCACTCTTGCGGACAATCATGTTCTGGTATTTCAGGTATTCCTTGTCCGCGTCGGTGGGGTCGAATTCATATACGCCCAAATAGAGGTTGTTTGCCAAATCCGTACTGTAAGTCGCTTTCGCTTTGGCGCCGCTGGCCCCGTCTTTTACCAGGTGCTTGGTACTGTATGAGAGCAGCACATAGTCGCCGAACTCGGCGATGTCGCCCACGCCCCATGTTTCGCCTTCCATCTGGCTCTGCGGTTCCTTGGACATGTCGTCGCAGTCGATTATTCCGTCCACTACGGCTGCGCCGAAACTGTTCAACTCGATGAACTTCACACGTTCGTAATGGTCGTAGTCGGTAGCTTGGTCGGACATGCCGATCAGGTAGTTCTTGAAGATACCGCGTGCCTTCACGTCTCCGTCCAGAGCTACGCCGCCTCCGTGCTGGGTCAGCTTTCCGTCCACCAGCTTCCAGGCCATCGTGATGTAGTCCGAAGAAGAACCTCCCTGCGACGGGTAGTTCATGCCGATGAGGATCTCGTTGTTATAATTTACGAAGTCCGGATTGTTCCCGCTGAAAAAGATGCGCCCGTCGGGATTTGCAGGGTCGAGCGTGCCGGTCGTCGGATCGTCGGTCGTCTGCAAGTATGCGCCGTTGTTCTCTCCCGATCCGCTCATTACCACGTACTGCTTATCGGAACTGCCGCTGCTGCCCGTCCCGGTCGAATCGGAGTCATCGTCGCTGCACGCTCCCAGAGCGCATACGCACAAAGCTAAGCTGAAAAATTTGAAATCGGTTCTCATTTGCACTTGTATTTGTTATTTAATGAAATTATATCCGAATTTGACGGCGAAGGCGCGTCCCGGCTTCTGCATCTTGAAGTTGTCGTACAGGCGGGCGTTGAAAATGTTGGTGCACTCGGCCGAGACCGTGAACTCCGACTTCCTGCCGAAATTGTAGCTCACGAAAAGATCGTGCGAGAACTGGGTAGGCACATCCAGTTCGGGGTTGTTGTAGGTGTTCCATTCGTAGCTGAACTGCCGTATGTAATTCATCATGTAATGAATATCCAGCGAGGCTCCTTTCAGGAAAACATCGCGCAGCGTGATTCCGGCCTCTGCGTTGCCGTACATATAGGGAATGGCCGGAATACGTTCCTTGTAGTTTTTACTCTCCCGCTGCGTGCCCGCCACGTATCTGGTCATGCTCCGCATGTCGATATAGCTGAAATTTCCGCTGATGAAGAAAAGATCGGCGAACGCATAGCGGATGCCGAAATCTCCGCCGAGGTTGCGGACTCCGCCGTCATTCTTCGAAGAGGCGCGTCCGTTGTCGTTGTTCGTGGTTCGCCGGATATAGTCGTCTATCTCGCGGTACTGGAAGGCTGCGTCTATCGTCAGGCGATGGTTGCCCGCGTCTATCGGGCTGGCTGTAACGCCGACGTTGATATTGTTGCTCGTTTCCGGCTTCAGGCTCGAATTTCCCCGTTCGATGTCGTCTCCCGTACCGAACAGTTCGCGGCTGGTGGGCAGGCGGAGCGCATACTCATACGAAAGCCTCAGCTGCACGTGCTGCCCCCAGAAGTAGGTGCTGGCCAAACCTCCGCCCCAATATGAGGAGGTGTTGCTGAAATCCCGATAGTCGCTTCCGCCGTCCGGATCGAGATAGGCTTCCAGATGGTTCAGGTAATTCTTCACGAAAACGGAGGTGTTCCATTTGCCCTTGTAATCGTATTTGTAACTCAGCCCCGTAACCGCTTTTATGCTCTGCTGGGGATGCTCGTATTCGGGCGTGGGCTGGGTTTCGTCCTTGCCCGAACGGGAGAAAGAGGTGAAGGTGGTACTCAAAGATACGGAATGGCCGTCCGCGGGGAAAAGGGCCATACGGAAGTTAGCCGCGCCGTTGTTGTCGCGATAACGGTATTTGGTATAGGCCAGCTCTCCCGGAGCGCTCTTGGGTTTACTCTTTTCTCCCAGCCAGTTGTAGTTGCAACGGGCCGTGTCGGCCGCATAGGACTGACCGAAATTATAATTTCCGTTCAACGACACGTGCAGCCCCTTCAACACCTTGAACTTCTTTTCGTAAGTCAGCTGCGGCATCAGCGTGTTGGCCGTGGTGTAGCGCGCTCCGTACACCCAGTTCATGTTGGAGGCGTTCTGGGTCTGCTTGTACTCGTAGCCTCCGGTGAAACCGAAAAGCAGGCGGTCCGCCCACGGTTTGTCGACGACGCCGACTTTCAGAATTGCGGCCTCGTTGTGGTATTTGGCATGGAACCGGCGGACTACGAGATCCTCGTAGACTACGCTGTTGCCGGTTTCGCCGAACTTGGTGTAGTGGTCGATATTGACTTTGTAATCGTTGTCCGAGTAGTTCTGGTAGGCATTCAGCGAGACATAGAAACCCTTCTTCGAGGTATGTTCCGCATAAACGTTGGTCTTGTGGGTGTTGAACGAACCGAACGAATAGGAAGCGCTGACCCGAGTGCGCCGGCTGTTGTCCGTGACGATATTGATGGCTCCGCCGAGCGCGTCGCCGCCCAGTTCGATAGGCACGACGCCCTTGTATACCTCCACACGCTTGGCCAAACCGGCCGGAATGTTGTTCAGCCCGAAAGCCGAACTCATGCCGTCCATCGGCACTCCGTCGATGAAGATTTTCACGTGGCGTCCGGAAAAGCCGTTCAGGGTGACGTTGGCTTCGGAACCCACGCCTCCCGTGGAGCGGATTTTCACCCCGCTGATCTTGTCGATGACATTGGACAGATCCATCGTCGTGTTTTTCAGCTTGGCCGTTTCCACCAGCGATACGTTATAGGCCAGCCGCTGCACTCTTTCCGCCGGACTCAGCCCCTTTACCACCACCTCGTCCATGGTATGGGATTCCTCCTGCATCTCGAAGTCGAGATAATCGCGGCTTTCATCGGGGACATATACTTTCTGGACCGGCTTATATCCCAGGAAGGTAACGGAGACCCGAATTTTGGAATACGTTTCTTTCAGGCGGAGCTCAAACTCTCCTTTCGCATCGGTGGAACCTCCTGCTATGTAGGCGTCGTCCCCGAAAGAGCGTATCTCCACGGCTGCACGATTCAGCGGTTCGCGAGTGGTGCCGTCGACCACTTTTCCTCTGATAATCTGGGCATTTGCATTCACGCAGCATATTAGACACAGTATGGTGGAAATAGACGCTGTTTTGATTTTACCCATCTTTCGTTTTAATATTAAAAAATACGCTGCAAAATTAGGATGATGACGAAATATCGTCAATCGCTTTTTTTTAGGTATATCATTACCGTATCTCGTCTTGAAGCATAGCTTTTCCCGATGATTTTCTCTTTTTTCTGAATAAAGTATGTTCTATGTGACTCCTCTTTCACCTCGGATTAAGAGGCCGTTTCGGGAAAGAGCATCTCTGTCTTTCCCTGAAAAAGTCGATGCTTTCGAACCCGGCCTGAAAAGTTCCGGTGAGGAAAAGCAAGGAGAGGGCAATGAACGGGGACGAGACCCGCTCACGGGTGAAGTTTCATGGTGACGCAAAAGACGGGAAAGGAGCCATCGGAAGAGCACGAGCCTATGCCGGGATACTCGGAGACGTACCTCGGAGAAGTCCGCGACGCATTTATTGACCGGCTTTGCGGCGTTCCGCTGCTTCTCCATTGCCGGAGGGCGTACTCTCGCGCTGGTGAACGAGCCGGAGATGAAAGGCGAACGGCAGGTTCGAAAGTAAAGGGCGACGGGCGGGCGCGGCCCGCCGGCGACATACGGTTCGAGCACGTATCGTTCGCCTATCGCGACAAAGAGGTGCTGCAAGATGTTTCCATCGTGTTCCCGAGGAATACGCTGACGGCCCTCTTCGGCGCTTCGGAAGTGGAAACCGCTTTATATGAATGAATTGAGGCCGATACGGGGCGGCTCTCCTCGATCGGATTCAACGGTAGTCTTGCATCAGCAGGTCGATAGCCCAAAGGATGAAAAATGCCGGCAAATAATCCCTGAACGACTCTTTCAATGTGTCCAATGCTTTTTTAAGTTCGTATTTTACTCTGCGTTCGGAAATATGGAACCGTGCTGCAATTTCCTTATGACTCAGTTCTTCGGTGCGACTGGCGATGAAGATATCCCGCATCAGGGCAGGCATCGCTTCCAGCTGCCTGCGCAAGATCTCGACGACTTCTTCCGCGTGTAGATTTTCGGTCGTATTGTTTTCCAGACTGGCGAGATGATACGCCAGCATACGAGCGTTCGTATCCCGAAGGTTTTTGTGAGCCCGGGTTTGTATCTGACGGGAGCGCAGGTGTTCCAGACACTGTTTTTTGATCGTTCCTACGACGTATCTCCGGGGATCGGTATTTTCGGGAAGCGTATTCCTGCGGAGCCACCAGGAGACGAAAGAATCCGTGACGATATCTTCGGCTACGGCAGTGTCTTCTACATATGACCGGGCAATGGCGATGAAATTACTCCGGTATCTGACGTAGAGCCTGTTGAATATTTCCGTATCGGGATTCATTTTTCGGGAATACTGTGTCGCGAGTTTGTTGGGTCAAAGTTATAACATTTTTCTTAATGGTATCACCCCCCCCCTGTATTTGGGATTTTTTTCGTAATATTCAGATTACCAACCGGCAAATATTATGAAAATATTTTATGAATTTTATAAAAATATTTATTTGCGGAAAACGGCCGATTTTTTTGTCCTTACCCCCCCCCTTGTGCAATATACTATTTAGAAGACCGGCAGAACGATAGCTTTCTGGTGGTGAAACGAAACTTGAAATTGAAAAAATGGAATCTACGGACATATTGAAATATCTCGAAGGCAGAAGTTCGGAGGCGGAAAAGCGGAAACTTGTGAAGTGGTTGGATGCCTCCCCCGACCATGTGAAAGAATTCGAGGAGATCCGGTTCGTCTTTGAAATGACGAAGATATACGATTCGGAGTGCAGGGAATTCTTAGCAGAGCGGAGCGATAAGCCCATGAAGGTGCGGCTTGGGGGACGGCTTCCGCGGATCGTACGGCGTCTGGGCGGAGTGGCGGCAGCGGTCGTGCTGTTCTTCGGTGCAGGCTATCTGACATACCTGCATACGGTCAATAGCTTTTCCTCGCAGTATACGTCTCTGGACGTTCCGGCGGGACAACGGGTGGATATCACGTTGGCGGACGGTTCGCGGGTTTGGCTCAACTCGGGTGCCCGTCTCGAATATCCGGTCGTTTTCGGGCGTCATGAGCGTATGGTGAAACTCACGGGAGAGGCGATGTTCGAAGTGGAACACGACGAGGATCATCCGTTTATCGTCCGGACTTTCGCTTCCGATGTGGAGGTTCTGGGTACCCGTTTCAATGTCGTCGCGGATGAGAAATCGAGACGCTTTTCGACGATTTTGTTGAACGGATCCCTTCGCCTGACCGAGCGGACGACCCGGGCCGGTGCCGTGTTGAACTCCGGAGACGAAGCACATTGGTTGAACGGGCGTTTTTCCGTCAGCAAAGTCCGCGATTTCGACGCTGTTTGTTGGACGGAGGGATTGATCAGCGTTCGCGGCCAGTCGTTCGAGGAACTGATGCGGAAGTTTGAAACTGCGTATAATGTGCGTATTGAAATTGCCCGTCAGACAATGCCGGTCATTGGCTTTGCGAGCGGAAAGATCCGGATTTCAGACGGCATCGACCATGCATTGCGCGTGTTGCAGCATACTTCGGATTTCACCTTCACGCACGATCCGAAGAAAAACGTTGTTACGATCCATTGAAACCCTTTTGTATAACCAGCCTAAAACCGTTTGTCGCCTATGACCTGATCTTCGTTTATTATCGGTAGGGAGCTTTGAAATTTGAAAATAAAAACGCCTGCGGGTTGGCAGACCCGCAGGCCGGTAATCGGCTCCGCCATTGAAAGACTACAAAACCTATTACCCAATCTTTCTACAAATGTATGAATAAAAAACAAGTTTTTCGTAAAATCGAGGGACTAATCGGACGGGTGGTGTTATGTGTTTGTCTGAGCGTGTGTACGTTGGCAGCCAGAGCTCAGGATAACTTGCTGACCGTCAATCTGGACAAGGTTCCTCTTTCCGAAGCTATTGCTGCCATAGAAGGACAGTCCCGTTATCTTTTCATGTTAGGCGAGGGCATCGATGCCTCTGCGGAGTTCATTTCCGTTCATGCCGAGAAGCAACCGCTCCGCGAGGTTCTCGATCAGTTGATACGGGGATCGCGGCTCGCATATAGTATCGAGGGACAGAATATCCTGTTGTCTTTGACCGGAACCGACACTGACAAACCCTTTACGGTCCGCGGCCGGGTATCGGATCGTACCGGTGCTCCGGTGATCGGGGCGGCGGTTCTTGTGAAGGGCACGACGATCGGTACGAGCACGGGGCTCGATGGTTCTTACACCTTGGAGATTCCTGCACCTGCCGCGACGGCCGTGCTGACTGTCAATTTCCTGGGTTATGCTCCGATGGAGATTCTCGTCGGTCAGCGTTCGCAGATCGACTTCGCCTTGCGCGAAGAGGCCCAGACCGTCGATGCCGTCGTGGTAACGGCTCTGGGTATCAAACGCTCGGAGAAGGCGCTGTCGTACAACGTGCAGCAGGTGAATTCCGAAGATATCGTCGGCAACAAAGACGCCAATTTCATCAACTCGCTGAACGGCAAGGTTGCCGGCGTGAACATAAACGCCTCGTCGTCGGGTGTGGGCGGCGCTTCGAAAGTGGTGATGCGCGGCAGCAAGGCCATCAGCCAGTCGTCGAATGCACTCTACGTGATCGACGGTATCCCGATGTTCAATCTGGGCAGCGAGGGCGGTACGGAGTTCGACTCGCGGGGTACGACGGAAGCTATCGCGGACATCAATCCCGAAGACATCGAATCGATTTCGGTGCTGACGGGAGCCGCCGCAGCGGCCCTTTACGGCAACAATGCCGCCAATGGTGCCATCGTCATCACTACGAAGAAGGGCAAGGCCGGAGCGCTGAGCGTCACCGTATCGCAGAACACGGAATTTCTGCGTCCGTTCCGTATGCCCGAATTCCAGAACCGTTACGGCACGGGCAGCCTCGCTTCGTCCGCCTCGTCGGTAGACAAGAGCTGGGGAGCCCGTCTGAACGCCGCTACGATCGGAGGGTATGACCCGGCCGACGATTTCCTGCAAACGGGCGTCGTGACGACCGAGACCGTAGCTCTCTCGACAGGCACGGAGAAAAACCAGACCTATGTCTCGGCTTCGGCGGTCAATTCGAAGGGGATGGTTCCCAATAACGACTACGACCGTTACAATTTCACGTTCCGTAACACTACGTCGTTCCTGAAAGACCGTATGACGCTCGACGTGGGAGCCAGCTACATCAAGCAGAGCGACATGAACATGGTGAACCAGGGAACCTATTCGAATCCGCTGGTGACGGCTTACCTTTTCCCGCGCGGGAACGACTGGGAGGATATTCGGATGTACGAACGCTGGGACTCCGACCGGAAACTCGCCACGCAATACTGGCCCGAAAAGATGTTCTCGGCGCTGACCGGACAGAATCCCTACTGGATCGCCTATCGCAACCTGCGCGAGAATAAGAAAGACCGCTACATGCTGAATGCGAATCTGAATTACCGGATTCTCGACTGGCTGTCGGTGTCGGGGCGCGTGCGGATCGACAACTCCAACAACGAATACACCAAGAAACTCTATGCGACGTCGAACACCACGCTGACGAACGAGGGTTCCGACGCATTGTCGAAAGGTTCCTTCATGCTGGAGCGTACGATCGACAAGCAGACCTATGCCGATATTTTGGTGAACATCAACAAGACGTTCGGTGAGAACTGGTCGCTGAATGCCAATATCGGGGCCTCCTATTCGGACATGCAGCAGAGTATTTTCAGCAACGAAGGGCCGATCATGTCCACGGGAATCGCCAATGTATTCAACGTAATGCAGCTGGACAATACGAAGACCAAGCGTATCCAGTCGGGGTACCGTGACCAGACGCAGTCGTTGTTCGCGTCGGTCGAGGCCGGTTTCAAGAACACCTATTTCCTTACCCTCACCGGCCGCGGAGACTGGCCTTCGCAGCTTGCAGGGCCCTATTCCGCCAAGACGGCGTTCTTCTATCCGTCGGTAGGCGCTTCTGTCGTGCTTTCCGAGGCGCTTCCGATGCCGAAATGGATCTCCTATCTGAAAGTACGCGGTTCGTTCGCTTCGGTGGGTCTTCCCATTCCGCGGTTCCTCGCGCAACAGACTTACGAGTGGGACAACACGAACCAGCAATGGGCTTCCAAAACCCATTATCCGATGGGCGAGCTGAAACCCGAGCGCACCGATTCGTGGGAAGTGGGACTGACGGCGCGTTTCCTCCGCCATTTCAACGTAGACCTGAGCCTTTATACGGCCAAGACCTACAACCAGACTTTCGACCCCGGCATTTCGCCGTCGTCGGGTTATTCCACGATGTACATTCAGACGGGATCGGTACGCAACAAAGGTATCGAACTTTCGGCGGGCTATTCGAACGAATGGGGTAAATTCGGCTGGTCGTCGAACTTCACGTTCAGCGCCAACCGCAATGAAATCATGGAGCTGATGGAGGGTTATGTGATTCCCGTCATCAACGAACCGATGACGCTCGACCGTCTCGACATCGGCGGGCTGGGTTACGCACGGTTCCTGCTGAAAAAGGGCGGCAGCCTGGGCGATCTGTACTCCACGGCCGATCTGCGGCGCGACAGCCGGGGCAACATCTATGTCGATGCCGACGGCAAGGTGGTCGGCAACACGACGAATGTAAAGGATATCAAACTCGGCTCGGTATTCCCGAAGGCGAATCTGGCCTGGCGCAACGACTTCAACTACGGCAACTTCAATTTCGGTTTCATGCTCTCGGCCCGTCTGGGCGGCATCGTCTATTCGGCGACCCAGGCCTATATGGATTATTACGGGGTGTCGGAAGCCACGGCCGCCGCGCGCGATTTCGGAGGAGTCGTCGTCAACGGCGATCTGATCGATGCGGAGAACTGGTATTCGGTGGTCGCCGGACAGGGGGGCCTTCCCCAATATTACACCTATTCGGCGACGAACTTCCGCTTGCAGGAGGTGTCGATCGGATATACCATTCCGAAGGCGAAGCTCTGGAACATCGCCGATGTCACGGTTTCGCTGGTAGGCCGCAACCTGTGGATGATCTACTGCGAGGCGCCGTTCGATCCCGAAGCCGTGGCCACCACGGGCAATTATTACCAGGGAATCGACAACTTCATGATGCCGGGCACGCGAAACCTGGGTTTCAATGTCAGACTTAAATTCTAACGAAGATCATGAAAACGACATACAACAAGATATGCTTCGGCATCTGCCTCCTGGGCGGAGCTTTGGCGGGTTCGTGTACCGGAGACTACATGGACTACAACCGCAACTGGGCGGAGGTTTCTCCGGAGGAGACGGAGCGCGACGAATACCTCGTCAGCTCGCTGCTCGGCGGTATGCAGAGCAATGTGATTCCCGTCGAGGAGCATCTGAATCAGTTCACCGAGTGCCTGATGGGCGGTGTGTGGGGCGGCTATTTCGCCGACTCGCAGGTGTGGGCCAACTCGTTCTCCTATTTCAATCCTTCGCAGGACTGGCTGGGTAAAATGTATCTGGAAATCATTCCCAACGTCTATTCCAACTGGCTCAGCTTGCAGGCTGCAACGAAAGACGAAGCGATCCTTGCCGTAGGGCAGATCGTCAAGGCTGCGGCTTTCCAGCGCGTGACCGACACCTACGGGCCGATCCCTTACAGCCGGATCGGTTCGGACGGGAAGGTTACGGCTCCGCTGGATACCCAGCGGGAGGTCTACGAAAAGATTTTCGAAGAGCTGGATGCTGCGGTTGCCACGCTGACGGAACATCGCACCTCGTCGATCTCGGCGGCTGCCGACAAGGTCTACTCCGGAGATATCGAAAAATGGATCAAGTTCGCCAATTCGCTCAAGCTGCGGATGGCCATGCGGCTGGTCTATGCGGCTCCTGCGACGGCCGAGCAACGAGCCAAAGAGGCCGTGGATACAACGGACGGGAAACTGGGTGTAATGACTTCGAACGACGACAACGCTCAGCTTTCGGGAATCAACGTCAATCCGTTCTACAAGGTGGCCTACGAATACAACGGAGGCGAAACGCGTATTTCGGCCGATCTGCTCAATTACATGAAGAGCTGGAACGATCCCCGGATCAGCGCTTATGCCAAAAAGTCCACGTTCACCGACGCGGTCAATGACTATTGGGGGCTGCGCATCGGCAACGAATATCCCATCACCAGCGGACAGGCTTATTCGAATCTGAATATCGGTCAAAGCGATCCGCTGTTGTGGATGAACGTTTCGGAGGTGATGTTCCTGCGGGCCGAAGCGGCGCTTTACGGCTGGGATACGGGCGATAACTTCTATCGTCGCGGAGTCGAACTTTCGTTCGCGAAGTGGAATGTTGGAGATGCCGCCTCCTACCTCTCTTCGCAGAACAGGGTCGGCGCCTACAACGACCCCAAGGGGCAATACGCATTCGTGCCCGATACGAAGTGCGTGCCCGCATGGAACTCTCTGGATCCCGAGTTGCAGCTCGAGCAGATCATCACGCAGAAATGGATCGCCAACTTCCCGTTGGGACACGAAGCCTGGGCCGAGTTCCGCCGCACGGGTTATCCGAAGTTGGCGGCTGCGCCCGTGAATCGGAGCGGAGGCGATGTCGCCGACGGGAAATTCGCCCGTCGTCTGATCTATCCTTCGGACGAGTACAAAACCAACGGAGTGAATCTGAACAGGGCTGTCGGCAAAGACCTTTCCAATGGTGGCGACAGGCTTTCCACGCATGTCTGGTGGGACTGCAATCCGAAATTGGTTAACGAATAAATCTTTTGAGAACGATGAAAAGAAAAATCGAAATAGCTGTTGCTCTGCTGTTGGCGACGACATTCGGCCTTCCCTCCTGCGAGGACTGGACCGATGTGGACAACCTCTCGGTGGAGTATGAGAATGTCGAGCAGCAGAACCCCGAACTCTATTCCCGGTATCTCGCTTCGTTGCGCGAATACCGCAAGACCGATCATACGCTGGTTTACGCATGGTACGACAACAGCGTGAAAGTGCCGGTGTCGCGGGCCCATTATCTGCGCGACGTCCCCGACAGCATCGACGTCGTGGGGCTGATCCATCCCGACAGTCTCACGCAGAGCGAGATCGAGCAGATGAATTATCTGCGGGAGCAGAAGGGGATGAAGATCGTCTATACGATTGATTTCGACGGGATGAAAACCGACTATACGAATATCGTGGAGCCCGCAGACCCCGACCGGGATTTCCGGTCGTACCTCACCGATACGCTCTCCTATACATTGTCTTTGCTGAAAAAGTATCCCTATGACGGCATTTGCATCGGTTATACGGGGAAATCCACCGTGCTGATGGACGATGCCGAGAAAAAGGAGTACATGGAAAACGAGAACTGTTTTATCGGCATTCTCGAAGACTGGTGCTCGCGTAACGAAGGGGTGGAGTTGACTTTCTTCGGGCAGCCTGACAATCTGTTGGACAAAACCATTCTGGATCGGTGCCCGATCGTCCTGCTTGACGGCCGGACCGCTACGGCGACCAATGAACTGACGACGCTGATGACCCGGAACTGGATCGCCGATTATGCAGGTCGTTATGGCATGGTCGTAGCCGGTACGCCGCTCTTGGGAACGAACAAATACGCTACGTTCTCCGACGGTACGCCGGCGACGGACGCCGTGGCAGCCTGGGCCTGCACGCCCCAGCAGGGAGCGAGGATTCGTGCCGTAGGGGTCTATGATTTCTCGGGGGATTATTTCAATGCCGACAATACCTACAAGAACATGCGTAACATGATTTCGACGCTCAACCCGTCGATCAAATAAAAAGACCTATTGAACATGAAACGTCATATCGGATTTTTGTCCGTATTGCTGGTCGGATCGGGAGCGCTTGTCTCCTGCCAGGACGATACGGAGCATTTCGACAACAAGATTTACAATACGGCCGAACAAACCTCTACGGTCTTCGTCGAGGAGGAAGCCGACAGCTATGTGCGCACGTTGCAGGCGCAGCTCGCGATGCCTGCCGATTCGGACATTTCGTTCGCCTATGTCGCCGATCCGGGGCAGGTCGAGTGGTATAATACGGCCTATTCGGATTCCGCCGGGATGCTTCCTGCGGATTATTACGAGATTCCCGATCCGGAGGCCGTGATTCCTGCGGGAGAAACGGCTTCGAGCGAGGTGGAGATCCGGTTCAGGAACCTGCTGTCGCTCGACAAAACGCAGGTTTATGTGCTTCCGGTTTCGATCGACGGCGCCGATGTCGCGACGCTGGCCAGCCGTCGTACCGTTTATTTCGTGGTGAAGGAAGCATCGCTCGTCAATGTCGTTGCCAACCTGCGGGAGAATGCGGTAAGTGTCGAATGGCGGAATCCGGATCCGCTCCGGAATCTTCGCAGCCTCACGGCCGAAGCGCTTGTCAAGGTAGACGAATTCGCCGACGGACGCGGATCGAACATTTCGACCTTGATGGGCGTCGAAGGCCATTTCCTGCTGCGGTTCGGCGATACGGCTCCGAACAATCAGTTGCAGGTCGTGGGACGGCCTGCGGGAACGACCGTCGACGAAAAACTGACCTCCTCGGATTGGACGGTGAAGACCGGACGCTGGACGCATATTGCCGTTACCTACGATAACGATACCCATGAGGTGAACGTCTATATCGACGGAGTGAAAAAGACGCCGCAGACATTCGCACGGTTTGCGGACGCCGTGGATTGGGGACGCTACTATGCCACCGAGACCGAAACGCAGCGCAGTTTCTGGATCGGCTACTCTTACGAAGATGCGCGTTATCTCGACGGCGATATTTCGGAGGTGCGCGTCTGGAACAAGGTGCTCGCTGAGGAGGATATCAACGGGAAAAATCATTTCTACAAGCTCTATGATCCGGAATTGAACGGCAATCTGGTAGCCTACTGGAAGTTCAACGAAGGCGGCGGCGCAACCGTCGGGGATTATTCGCAGTACGGTAACGATGCCGCGGCTACGAAGGTGCTGACATGGAACGCTGTGGAACTCCCGGCCAAATAACGTGTTTCACCCTGAAAAATCGAAATTTATATGAAGACATACGAATTTTTGAAACGGAATGCTCTCCTCCTGTTGCTGGCAGCGGCCGCGGGGTTCTCCGACGGTTGTAACCAAACGGAGATCGATATGTTTCCGGCCGATGAGAGCGGCATCGTGTCCACCGATACTCAGATGGGGTATCTGACCGATGAGAATGCGCAGCGTGAATTCGTGACGGTAGAAGTCCGAGAGCGGGGCGGCGGGAGTGTGGCGCTTTACCTTCGTGCCACGAAAAAGTCAGGGACGGCGAGCGAGGTGTCGCTGGTCTATGCGCCCGAAGTGCTCGAGGCTTACAACGAGCAGACGGGCAACTCGTTCGAGGCGCTGCCCGAAACGGCTGTCGGGTTTTCGTCCGACAAGTTTTCTCTGGCGGCCGGTTCCCAGCAATCCGGCGAGCTGACTTTGAACTATGCCCTCACGACGGAGCAGACCGTAGGAGCCACCTATGTGATTCCGGTGCGTGCCGAGGTCGTTTCGGGTGAGCTGAAAATGAAATCCGAAGATGCGGAGTATCTCATTTTCCTCAATGTGGTTGAAAATCCCGGAGACTGCGATAAGGGCGAAGATGCGGTCAAGGTTTTCTGTGTGATGGAAACCAACGACGTGAATCCGCTCAATCTGCTCGCCTTCACGTTGAAGGATTCGGGAAAGTATCTTTTCGATGCGATCGTCCTCTTTTCGGACAATATCATTCTCGATGAGACGACCGGAACGGTACATGCATTGGTCAACGATAATGTCAAATATATCCTGAACAACAGGGAGAAGTATCTTACGCCTTTGCAGGAGCGTGGCATGAAGGTCATTCTGGCCATCACGCCGTATCATACCCATGCCGGAGTGGCCAACCTCAAACCCGCGACGGCCGATGCTTTTGCCAAGGAGTTGAAGATCATCTGCGACACGTATGAACTGGACGGTGTATTCTTCGACGATGAGTATACCGCTCTGGTATCGCCTCCTCCCACGGGGTTCTATGCCGAGAATACGGCCGAGGCCGCTGCGGATCTGATGTTCCGGGTAAAGCGTATGATGCCCGACCGCTGGGTCATCGCCTATCAGTTGGGTGCGATCTGGGACCTCAGCGGCGAGGGATGCGAATTCGAGGCGGATGATAAGACCTGGCTGCCGGGCGATTATATCGACTATGTGATGGTCGATTACAGTGAAAGTGCCTGGGCATCGCTTGCGCAGTTCCCGGGGCTTCCGGCCAGCCGGTTCGGACTTCACTCTTTTGATTTTAACAGCTATACTCCCTTATGGCCGAGCGTGGGGAGATTGGAGCAGGTGCGAGATACCTACAAAACGCTTTTCCTGTATGGATTGAATCCGTACCATCGTTCGGGGTCGTTCGATACGACGCCTGTGGGGAGTAGTGAAAAGATGACCCAAGTGCAGGCGTTGGAGCGAGTGACCAGCACGCTTTACGGAGAGGAGATGCTCTTCGACGGTCATACCTATACGAAAGATTGGTAACAGTAACAGGTCGCAGCCGCAGGAAAAAGTTTTTTGTGAACCTTTTCCTGTGTGCTGCGGTCGAAAAAAGATCAACGATGAAAAACAACTATTTGACATATGCCGTCCTCTCTCTGGCTCTTATGCTGGGAGTGACTGCTTGCAGCGACGACGATGCGCTGGTAAAACCCGAACCTTCGCCGATTGTCGTTCCCGAATTGCCGGAATTTCCCGAACTGAACGTGGAGTCGGAATTGTTCGATTTGAAAAAGGAAACCTCGAAAAGCCTGCAAATCACATCGGGAGCAGGGGAGTATCGGGTCAACGTGCTCGATCCGGGCATTGCCTCCGCGACCGTCGAAGGAGATATGCTGACGGTTACGGGACTTGTCGTAGGCAAGACGGAGGTCGTGGTTTCTGACAAGGGCGGATCTTACGAATCGCTGAAAATAAACGTCTACAATTCGGATGTCGTTACGCTCGACACCGAACATATCGATTTGACGTTGAAGATGGGCGCACCGGCCACCACGACGTTCCGAATCACGGACGGCAATCCGGCTTATCGTGTGAGCTCCTCGGCTCCCGAAATAGCTACGGCCGAAATCGGCGAAGACGGCGCGACGGTCACGGTGACGGGTCTGAGCGGGGGAGAAGCGACGATTACCGTCACGGATTCCCGCAATCTGACAGCTGCCGTAACCGTGTCCAATACGGTAACGACAAGTCCGTTTACGGATGAGGAATTGGAGGAATTCAAGTCGTTGCCTCTTCACACGTATTTGGTCAATGGCGAAAAGATCAAAGGGCAACTGGACATGGGAGGATACGACGATATTATGTGGGGATACTACGTTTATGGGGCTTACTCGATAAATATGACAACTGATTATTTGTATCTTACGAGTAAAACCAAACCGGAGTATGACATGAATACGTTGGGTAAAAAGCCCGGTTTGAAGTTGGCTTACAGAAAGGATAAACAGGTTTTGGTCGATGAGGTCGAGGCGGAGGTCGAAGTGATTAAAGTCGATGGTTCGACGGTGTGGATGACCTTCTATGTTCAGACCGATATCCTGTATTCCGGCTGCCTGGTGGTCGGGTTGACGGATTGATGCGGCATTGTTCGAGATATTTACCGATGCCCTGAGGTTTTATGAAAATCGCGCAGTGTCGGGAATGATTTTTCCCTCCTGCGCGATTTTTGAATAATATGTTTGACTAACCCCGAACAGGTTCATTTACACCTGTCAACCTGGTAGATATAAATAAAATGAAGACGATACCTCGTAGCCCTTTGCATTGGGTCACGAGCCTGTACTTTGCCATGGGCCTGCCGTTCGTCGTTCTGAACATGGTCTCGGCAGTGCTGTTCAAGGACCTCGGCGTCACGGATGCCCGGATTGCTTTCTGGACGTCGCTGATCATGTGGCCGTGGACGATCAAGTTTCTTTGGAGTCCGTTTTTGGAGTTCTACCGCACGAAGAAATTCTGGGTCGTCGCGACGCAGTTTCTCAGCGGTGTGTTGTTCGGCTTGGCGGCCTTGTCGCTGCACCTGCCGTCGTTCTTCGCCGTTACGGTCGCGCTGTTCGCGGTGGTTGCTTTCAGCGGTGCCACGCACGACATCGCGGCCGACGGAGTCTATATGGCTGAACTCTCGACGGAGGATCAGGCGAAGTATATCGGTTGGCAGGGGGCGTTCTACAACCTTGCCAAACTTGTCGCCACGGGCGGCCTCGTGTGGTTGGCGGGGTGGCTCTACGAGAGCTTCTCAGCGGAGGGCACGGCGACGTTCGACGCTTACGTGCGCTCGTGGACGGCGGTGCTTGTCATCCTGTGCGGCGCGCTCGTCGCTCTGGGGGCCTACCACCTGCGTGCGCTCCCCTCGGGCGGCGGCGCCGCCGAACGCCGCTCGCTTCGGGAGGGCCTTTCGGGCCTGAAAGAGGTTATCGCGGCGTTCTTCACCAAGCGGCATATCTGGTACTACATCGCCTTCATCATCCTGTATCGGCTGGGCGAGGGGTTCGTGATGAAGATCGTGCCGCTGTTCCTCAAAGCCGACGCCTCCGCTGGCGGTCTGGGTCTTACAAACCAGCAGATCGGCCTTTACTACGGTACGTTCGGTGCGGGGGCCTTTCTACTGGGCTCGATGCTGGCGGGGTACTACATCGCCCGGCGGGGCCTGCGGCGCACGCTGTTCACGCTTTGCTGCGTCTTCAATCTGCCGTTCGCGGTCTATGCACTCCTGGCATGGTTCCAGCCTTCGAGCATGTGGCTTGTCGGCGGCGGCATCGTGGTGGAGTATTTCGGCTACGGCTTCGGGTTCGTGGGCCTCACGCTCTTCATGATGCAGCAGGTTGCCCCCGGCCGTCACCAGATGGCGCACTACGCCTTCGCTTCGGGGATCATGAACCTCTCGGTGATGCTCACGGGCATGGCCTCGGGTTTCCTGAGCGATATGCTGAGTTATAAATTTTTCTTTGTTGCCGTGATGCTGGCCACCGTTCCGGCCTTCGTAATCACGAAGCTGGTTCCATTTACCTATGACGACAAACCAAACGACAAGTAATATGAATGCACTGAAAATTGCGGGCGAGCCTTTGCCCGATATGCCGTGGGAGGAGCGCCCTGCGGGTTCGAAAGAGGTCTTGTGGCGTTACACGCAGAACCCGATCATCGGCCGCGACGCCCTGTCGACCTCGAACAGTATTTTCAATTCGGCCGTCGTGCCGTTCAAAAAAGGCAGGTACAACTACGCCGGCGTTTTCCGCTGCGACGACACGAACCGCCGCATGCGCCTGCACGTCGGCTTCTCGGCCGACGGCCTGAGGTGGGACATCGACGAGGCCGACTTCCGCCTGACGGGCGCCGACCGCGACTCGCTCTATCTCGAACGCGAAGGAACGGTCTACGGCGTAAAACGCTGCGACGAATAGATGAAACTGCATACGACATACCTCGCAGGGGCCGTGCTGCCGACAGTCGTAGTCGCAGCGCTGGTGATGCTCACGGCGACGCTGGGGCTGCTGGCGCTGTGGGAGCAGGAGACGCTGCTCTTCACGCGCACGCAGCGGCTGCGGCAGGCGCGCGCCGACGTCGAATCGGCCGCCTTGCTCTACCGCCTGCATCCCGACGAACGGGCACTGACCGCTGCCGGAGGTTATCTGCTCTACGACTCCCTGCCGCAGTCGCGCATCTTCGTGCGCCGCGAGCCGTGGGGCCTCTACGAACTGCTGCACATCACGACGGCCGACTCGCTCGTCGCGAGCAGCCGCATCGTCGGTGCCGAACCCGATCCCGCACGGACGCTCTTCTACGCCGACGACCGCACGGCCGTCACCCTCGCAGGCGACACGCGTCTGCACGGGACGCTCCGCCTGCCGCAGAACGGCCTGACCTACGGCCGTGTGGGAGCGGAGTTTTACCGGGGAGAGGAGGTTCCCCGCACGGCGATCCGCAGCTCGGCAGCGATGCTTCCCGCACCTTCGGCTGCCGTCGCGGCACGGATCGGCGCACTCTTCGCTTTCGCGCAGCAGCTGCCGGCCGCCGGCGATC
>OGOJ01000838.1_pt1 | contig 26490 bp, 27 predicted proteins | sample 1552601 | NCBI WGS metagenome assembly OGOJ01 (sample SAMEA2580184, study PRJEB22360) | human gut metagenome | biome: human gut; feature: human-associated habitat; material: faeces | place: Denmark | collected 2008/2010
ATTCTACCATAGGAGGTGCTTTTTTTCTATTGTCCGTTTTTCACGGTCTTGTTCATCAGTGAACTGCTTTTTTATTATCTTATTTGTTTATGATCTCGTTCAAATCAAAAGGCTTTAATTCGTTTAAGCTAAAATGGTAGTTAACCACAACGCCTTTGTGCTGGCCATTTACCACATCGCCTTTTCCGCTCTTTCTTTTAAAACGTCTTTTGTCACCGTAATAATTATATATTCTTTCCAGTTCGCTCAATGCGTTATAGAATATTAATTCTTCCCCTTCTTTTACTATGCATGGCCTGTTGGACAAAACCCACGCTATATAAATGGGAGCAGTTTCTACTCTGCTCTGTGATATGTAATGATCCAGGTCAGACTGATTTAATGCCACGGTTTCAGAAGGTGTCAGATCACTGTAGGGCAGAAATTTTTTAACGCTCATAAAGGTTCTTCTTTGTGCTTTTATCTCAATATAGCACAAAAGCTCGCCGCCTTCACAGTTGTAAACTTCTATATCGGGATACTGGTCTTTTGTGGTTTTTTCTGCGTAATACCCCATATCTTTAATTTCTTGTATTATTTTTTTCTCAAAAAATTCTGAATATTCAACGTCATTTTTAAAATCATAAACGCCTTTTGAAATTCCGTCACAGCGGTGACTGCATATATCGCAGTTAAAATTATACATAATAACCCTCCGCAGATTTATATTTCGGATTTTTACCGCCCGGCAATTAACAGGGCGGAATTGTTTTTATTATTAATTTAACTTTTTTCTGTCATGACTTTCTCTTTTGCTTTGCTCAATATAATTATTGAGCACCTGTTTTATCAGTATTTACGGGATGAAATAAAAATCTCAATCTAATCCCATAAAATTACTCTAAATTAAATTATAGATAATATAATACGGCAAGTCAACATGTAATTAACACCGCTCTGAATATCATATGTAAAGTATTATAATATCTTTTGTTAAATTAAAACATAAAATTTCTTACTTAATTTTTCTACTTTTCTCCGGATATTTAAATTCTTTGTGATATCTGTTGCGTTGCAAAGGAGAAATTTGAATTGATAAAACCACAGACGAACTTTAGTACAATGTATTAAAATCGTGCGAAGACCTGCCAAAAGACGAGGGAAAAACGGTCTTGAGGCACAAATGAGAAAAACAAAAACACCGTCTATATATAAGGCGGTGATTTTTTATGCCTCGCGAAAAAAACAATTTCTGTTATGAGAGCGAGAAATATTCAGGGAATAGTTCCGCCGATATGTTCTTTGAATAGGCGCTCTATACAAGTCCGTAGTGATAAATCATAATAGAAAGGAGTTAACGATGAGAGAGGTCTTTACTGATATGGATCCAAAGAAAATTGAAAGTGAATACCTAAACGGCGTGTATAACGAAATTGCAAATTTGCTTGGAGTGGAGGTGGCAATAGTCTTACATTCGGCGTTTCGTGGACAGCAGGTCAATTTCCCGGTCAACTTTTTCACATCGGAATTTATATGCGAGCAGGTGCTAAAAGAATATAACGGACATAACATCAAACAGCTTGCTACTAAGTACGGATACAGTGAAAAATGGATAAGAAAAATGATTAATAACGATAAAAATGAAAAGAGGTAATTGTATGAAAAAGAAAGTAATTATTTGTGTATCAGTTGTTTGTATTGCTGTTTTGGTAGTAAGTATTTTGTTTGCAGCACATATATTGTGCATTCATAAATGGAGTGACGCAACTTGCACACGACCCAAAACTTGTACTATCTGCAACAGAACCGAAGGAAAACCGCTAGGTCACACCGCCGGCGAATGGACTGTTATTACAGATTCGACATGTTCGGAAACAGGAGAAGCACAGACTAAATGTACTCGTTGTGGGGAACAAATGACCAAGGAGTTAGAAAAAACGCGACACACAGAAGGTGAATGGTCGGTAAAAAAACAGTATGTTTTCAATCCTGACGGTACAGTTACTCCTGGTATCGAAGTTCTGACTTGCAACGTGTGCGGTGAAACAATAAAGGAAAAAGAATATACAATCGAAATATCTTTAAGTCAAAAAAACGCAGTAATAAAAGCCTATACTTTATTAGATAACATACATCCATCATATGAATTTTTAATATATAACCTTCTTGTTAGTCTTGAGGGATTTAGTTATGAAGATGCAAAATTTGCAGTCAGCAATATGGATGTCGATTGGGATGAGCAAGCCGTACTTTTTGCTAAGGAAAATATAAATGGAGAGTCTAAAAAAGGTCTTGTTGATAATATGAGATTTTACAAATTCAATGATGAACAAATAAACAAAGCATTAAAAGCAGTCGGATATTAAATAAATTAAGGATGGTATTCCCATCCTTGATTTATTTTGTTGAAATTGTATTTGGTACATGATAGTATATAATTAAGGCGGGGGGAATTACATGGAAAACAACAAAAAAATGAACGTCTTAGTTCTTGGTGCTTCTGGTGCAGGAAAAAGTACACTTATTAAGGCTATTTCGGGAACAGAAATACTTACAGGCGTTGGAGAAGGGCAAACACAAAAAATCGATGTTTACGAATCAAATACTTGGCCAATTAGATGTATTGATACTAAAGGTTTTGAATATAACATTTTAGAACAGTGGAAAACTATAAAGCAGGTAAAAAAGTACACAAAGGAACAAATTTTAACTAATGACGCTGTTGATTCAGAGAATTTAGGTATTGATGTTGTTTGGTATTGTATTGAAGGTACTGCAAGAAGAACTTTTTCACATAACATAGAATTAATGAATAAGGCTACAAAAGGATGGAAAAACATTCCAGTATTTGCAGTAATCACTAAGTCTTATTCAGAACTGGATATACCTGAAAATATAGAACAAGTTCAGCAAGCATTTGCAAAATCAAGGAAAGTTAATTTGAAAAAAATTATTCCTTTAGTTGCAGAAGAATATTCTATAAATAATGAATTTAAGGTTGAACCTAGAGGAATAGAAGAACTTTGCATTGCTACACTTGACTGTGCAGAGGAAGCTAAAAATATCAATGAAAATAATAGAAAACGAATGATAATTGAGCAAAAAAGATATACATCAAATGCTTTAGTAGCAGGTGCTACTACATCTGCTGTTGTTATTGGTGCTGTGCCTTTCAATTTTGCTGATGCAGCGTCACTCGTTCCGTTAGAAACAGGTTTAACAAAAGGAATTTTTAAAATTTACGGCATAAAATTTTCTGGAGAATTAGTAACAGCCATCGTAGGTTCAACATTAATTACTAATATTGCTAAATCTGTTTTAAAACAATTGACTGATAAAATCCCTGTGGCAGGACAAGTGTTAAACGGAACAATTGCCGGAATTTTTGTACTGGTACTAGGTGAAGCCGTTATAGCAGCGACCGAAGCAATATATACAGGAAAACTTGATTCTTCACAAATTGATGCTGTAGTAACATTTATAGTAGATAAAATAAAAAACAATGCAGTTATCGGAACTTCCGTTGCGTATATAGAAAATAATGCTCACAAAATCCAAGGAAAAAGTGCAAAAGTAATTTTTGAAGAAATAAAAAAATCAATAGATGTTTCTATGAAAAAACAGCAATAACTATTTATTTGATATGAATATTTTAGATTTATTGGATGCTTACCAGCTTGCCGACTGAAAGTCGGCGCTGATATTTGGCATGGCATTACTATTTCAACAGCCCACTCTCGTGCGGCTATCCGTTTCTATTATGCTTCGCATTGCCCTTTTCGAATCTCGCATTATATAAAAAACAGGTGCACAAAAGTGCACCTGCTTTTTTATGGCGGAGACGGCGAGATTCGAACTCGCGGGGGATTGCTCCCTAACTGATTTCGAGTCAGCCCCGTTATGACCACTTCGATACGTCTCCGTATATTCAAAACTCAATTTTTTGAGCTTTTGTGTTATTTAATTTTTATTAGAAATCTTATTAGTATCCGAAATAACTTACGTTTGGCAAAGTGCCGTAAATCTGCACGGTTAAGCGGAATTTAAGAAATGACTGTTTCTCTTTTTTATAAATTTTCAAGTCGTTCGGTTACGGTTTCTGTTCGCTTACGCGCTAATAAAAATTCTCATTTCTGCTTGGCAGACTGCCATACACAGGTCTAATCAGACCTTGAGTTTACCATTGAATTGTATCTCAAACAACAGCATTTGTCAATGAAATATTGCAATGAAGTTGGCGTTATGATAAAATTATGTATAATTATAAATTAAGGAGCGGCAAGATGACGGCAATTATAGATTACGGTGCAGGCAACCTGATGAGCGTGAAAAAAGCGCTGGATTATATCGGCGCAAAAAGCATTGTAACATCAGATCCCGCCGAAATAGAAAAAGCGGACAGCGTTATTCTGCCGGGAGTAGGCGCATTCGGCGACGCAATGGCTTCCATGCGTTCAAGAGGGCTTGACGGCGCAGTAAAAAAAGCGGCTTTAAGCGGCAAGCCGTTTTTGGGAATATGCCTTGGGCTCCAGCTTTTGTTTGCAGAGAGCGACGAAAGCCCTGACGCAAGCGGACTGGGACTTCTTAACGGCAACATCTCCCTTATACCTGGCAACGACGGACTTAAAGTGCCGCACATAGGCTGGAACAGCATTGAAATTCGTGAAAACAGCCGTCTTTTCAGCGGAATTGAAAACGGCTCTTACTTTTATTTTGTTCATTCCTACTACCTGAACGGCGCAGACGAAAGCGATGTTGCGGCGACCACAGAATACGGTGTTAAAATCGAATGTGCAATTGAACGCGGTAACATGTTTGCAACCCAGTTTCACCCTGAAAAGAGCGGAAGCGCAGGATTACAGGTACTAAAGAATTTCATTGCGGCGGAGGAATAAGATATGTATGCAAAAAGAATAATCCCCTGCCTGGATGTAAAAAACGGCAGAGTTGTAAAAGGCGTTTCATTTGTTGATTTAAGAGATGCCGGCGACCCCGTTGAGTGTGCTGCGGCATATGACCGCGCGGGTGCGGACGAGCTTGTGCTGCTTGACATAACCGCCACACACGAAGGGCGCGGCACTATGATGGATATAGTTGAGAGAGTTGCAAAGACCGTGTTCATTCCGTTCACCGTAGGCGGCGGAATTAGAACAACAGACGATTTTAAGGAACTGCTGAGAGCGGGAGCAGACAAAATTTCCGTAAACTCTGCGGCAGTGCGCAATCCTGACCTGATAAATGAAGCGGCTGAAAAATTCGGCAGCCAGTGCGTTGTGTGCGCCATTGACGCAAAGCGCCGTGAAAACTCAGGCTGGGAAGTTTACCTCAACGGCGGCAGAATTCCAACGGGTATTGACGCTGTTGAGTGGGCAAAAGAAGCGTACAAACGCGGCGCGGGCGAAATTCTGCTGACATCCATGGACTGCGACGGGCAGAAAAACGGCTATGACATTGAGCTGACGCACGCCGTTTCAACTGCGGTTGGAATACCCGTTATAGCGTCCGGCGGAGCAGGCAAAAAGGAGCATTTTTACGATGCTTTCACAAAAGGCGCGGCGGACGCAGTGCTTGCGGCAAGTCTGTTTCATTTCAACGAACTGCCCATTCCCGAGCTGAAGAAATACCTGCGTGAAAACGGTGTTTCGGTAAGAATGTAACACCTGAAACTAAATGCCATAATAAGGTGAAGCAATGAGAATTGAAACAAAGCGGCTTATTCTGCGCGAGATGACAGAAAACGACCTGCCCGCGCTCAGAAAGATACTTCAGGACGAAGAAGTTATGTATGCCTATGAACACGCATTTTCTGAAGAAGAGGTTATTAAGTGGTTTGAAAATCAGCAGCGGCGGTACAGAGAAAACGGTTTCGGACTGTGGGCGGCGGTGCTTAAAGACGGCGGAGAAATGATAGGCCAGTGCGGAATAACTTATCAGGATTTAGGAAATGAATGTGTGCCTGAAACAGGCTATCTTTTTCAGAAAAAATTCTGGCACAGCGGCTACGCCGCAGAGGCGGCACAGGCGTGCAACAGATATGCGTTTGACGTGCTCGGTATGGCAGAGATTTATTCCATAATCAGAGATAATAATCTGCCCTCAAGAAAGGTTGCGGAAAGAAACGGAATGGAGATCTGCGGCAGTATAACAAAACACTATTACGGAATTGATATGCCGCACGTTGTTTACCGTTTGCAAAGGCAAACCGCCGCATCAAAAATTGATAATTAGATATTGATTTTCAGCCTGAAATATAGTAGAATTATTACACAATTCGTTAAGGGGCATTAGCGCAGTTGGGAGCGCGCCACACTGGCAGTGTGGAGGTCAGGGGTTCGAATCCCCTATGCTCCACCAATCAGGTATTGGACGAACACCTACTTTTTTGCAGGCGGCTTTGCCGTGAAATGTTCAATCTGATACCAAAGCAGAAAACGCCGTCTTGGATTTGTTCCAAGGCGGCGTTTTACTATGTCTGAAATCGGCATATTCGTATTATTTTCTATTCTCTTGTAAAATGAAAGTACAATAAAAAACAGGAGGATAAACACAATGGAAAAATCATTATTTGAACAAATGGGTGGCACATACACACAGCAAGGAGATTATATTTTGCCCAATTTAACATTACCTACCAAAGAAAAACAGCCTATCGGAATATGGGGACAGCGACACGCACGGTATTTGAAGCGATATCACAAAATTCTGTATTATAACCTGTTGTCAAGCGGGAAACTGAACGCTCATCTTGCCGAAATCGACCGGCAGGCTGAGGATATGTTTTTTCGGCTGGTAAAACAAATGGCTGAGCGTGAGGGCGTAACTGAACAACTCAAAGCACAAAATCAAATGGAGTGGGTTGGACGGATGAACAACATCCGTAACGGCGTAGCGGAAATCATATATGCTGAGATAATATTTTCACTTTAAGGGACTGACTAAAAAATGGCAAACTATTTTTCGGATAAGTTATAAAGACAACAACTGCTATTATGCAAAAAAACTGCGCCCGGCAGCATAAAACTGTCGGGCGCAGGAACGCACTAACACATAGGATAGATTTCAAGCATTATCTTATTATTTATCCAATTTATAGGTCCATACTTCTTCATTAGCCGCTAAACTGATATTATCGACTTTATAATTGCAATAGGGACAGCAATAATAGCTTTTTCGCTTATCATCCATTTTTGATGGAAGTGTCTCTATTTTAAGAATAAATGTTTTTTTGCAGTTTGGGCATGCTTGTTTACTTTGCATAACTTTATCATCCTTTCGAGCAGCACACCTGCCACCATCCAATTCCTGATGTTTAGTTTGCTATTAGAGTTCAGCTCAACTTATTCAACTACATACCACGCATACTTATAAAGAGAAACTATTTTGGATTTCCAATCTCTTCCAACCATATACGATGTCTCACTATCACCAATTAACAATTCAGCGATAATTCCTTCTTGGTCAAACCATCTATATACATCGCCCGTTTGGGTGTGACCAGATGAATCTTTTTCATTATAACTAAAAAGGAATATTGCATTCGAAGAAATTTTGCTCGGTGCATTAGAAGTTACCCAATTATTAGGTTGCTCAAAAGTTGCTGTGCTCAGCAAATTACATCCATAGAAGGCGCATTCCCCAATATAGGTTGTTGCAGCCGGAATAGTAATTTCATTTATGTTAATACAATTTGAAAATGCATATTTTTGAATAGATTGTAAAGTGCTAGGAAGTTTAATGTTCGTAAGCGAGCTGCAATTAAGAAAAGCTCTTTCGCCAATGTTTACAATGCCTTCAGGTATCGTAACAGAACTAAGATTTCCTAAGCCTGAAAAAGCGTTATCAACAATTTGCGTTACCGCTTTCCCATTGTATGTATCGGGAATTTCAATCACAGCAACATCTTTGGCTCCTTCTCCGGCTTTAACACCATATGTTCCATCGGACAATTCAACATATATCAAAATGTCTTCGCTGCTATCTGCGCCGCTTCCAACGCTTCCCAAATTCTGGTTTGTGCCGTCGGTATAATACACCCACAGCTCACCGTCGATGATTTCCATATAGTCGATTCCGCGTCCGGCTGCACCAGTATCACCCTTGTCTCCTTTATCGCCCTTATCACCTTTTTCGCCTTTTTCACCGGGTTCTCCCTGCGGGCCTTGCTCGCCGGTGTCGCCCTTTTCGCCCTTCAGGGAAGCCAGCCACTCGGTTTCCGTTCCGCTGTATCCGTTCTCAACCGCCAGCTCGTAGGCCGATTTGCCGTCTGCCCCCTTTAAGCTCAGCAGCCATTCCTGCACCGTACCCTCATAACCGCCGTCGCAGGCCAGCTCATATGCGGATTTACCGTCGGAACCGGCTTCGCCGGGATCGCCTTTATCACCCTTATCACCTTTGGCTCCTACCAAAGAAGCAAGCCACTGCTCCAAGGTGCCTTCGTATTCGGGATTGACCTCTTTGGTAGGAAAACAGGGTGACAAAGGAGACACCGGTGCCAAAGGTGATAAAGGAGATAAGGGTGACACCGGAGCGACAGGTGCGACCGGCGCAGATGGGAAATCGGCGTTTGAACTGGCACAGGAAAACGGCTATACCGGTACACAGGAAGAATGGCTCTCTACTTTGGTAGGAAAATCGGCCTATGATTTGGCTGTGGAGAATGGCTATAAGGGTACGGTTGAACAGTGGCTGGCTTCCCTTGTAGGTGAAGCGGGTGCAGCCGGCGAAAAGGGAGACAAAGGCGACAAGGGAGACAAGGGCGATACCGGTGCGGCCGGAGCCGACGGCAAGTCCGCCTACGAATTGGCTGTGCTGGCCGGTTATGACGGCGATATGCAGTCATGGCTTGCTTCTTTGGTAGGAGAAAAAGGAGATAAAGGCGATAAGGGAGACACCGGAGCAACAGGTGCAGACGGTAAGACCGCTTATGAACTGGCGGTGGAAAAAGGCTATCAAGGCACAGTAGAGCAATGGCTGGCTTCTCTTGTCGGCAATCCCGGTGAAAAAGGAGATAAAGGAGACACAGGCGCACAGGGTGAGAAAGGCGAGAAAGGCGAAAAAGGTGATACCGGCGCGGCAGGTGCTGACGGCAAATCCGCCTATGACCTCGCTGTGGAAGAAGGCTATACCGGAACGCTGGATGAATGGCTGGATTCTCTGATCGGGGCCACAGGTGAAAAGGGTGATACTGGCGCCACCGGCGCACAAGGTGAAAAAGGTGATAAAGGCGACAAGGGCGACACCGGTGCCGACGGTAAGTCTGCCTATGACCTTGCGATAGAAAAGGGCTTTGACGGTACCGAGGAAGAGTGGCTGGCTTCCTTGAAAGGGATTGCAGGAGAGCAGGGCGAAACCGGCAAATCGGCTTATGAATTGGCGCAGGAAAACGGCTTTGAAGGGGATTTAGCCGCTTGGCTGGCCTCTTTACACGGTGAGAACGGAACAGACGGCGCGAAAGGCGCAGACGGTTCCGACGGCAAATCGGCTTTTGAACTTTTCAAAGAGGCCAGCCATTCGCTTTCCGTACCTTCAAAACCGTTGGCTTGTGCAATTTCATAGGCAGACCTGCCGTCTGATCCGGTGGCCCCGACCAGTGATGCCAGCCAATCGGACAGGGAACCGTCGTACCCATTTTCCTGCGCCAGTTCAAAAGCCGACTTGCCGTCAGCACCAGTCGCACCGGTATCGCCCTTGTCGCCTTTCTCGCCCTTTTCCCCAGTAATAGAAATGAGCCATTCTTCTTCGGTGCCGGTATAGCCATTCTCCTGCGCCAGCTCAAAGGCGGATTTACCTTCGGCCCCCGTCGCCCCGGTTTCTCCTTTTTCACCTTTGGCGCCGACAAGGGACAGAAGCCATTCGCTTTCGGTGCCGTTGTAGCCGTTTTCTACAGCCAAATCGTAGGCTGATTTGCCGTCGTCGCCTTTACTTCCAGCGATCCCGACCAGAGAGGAAAGCCACTCATTTTCCGTGCCTTCATACCCGTTTTTGACCGCAATTTCATAGGCCGACAGACCGTCCCTGCCTGTCAGCGTGGCGAGCCAATCGGAAAGAGAGCCAGTATATCCGTTTTCCTGCGCCAATTCAAAAGCCGACTTGCCGTTTTCACCGTCCGCGCCCTTTGCGCCGTCCTTGCCGACAATGGCCGTCAGCCAGTCGTTCAGCGTTCCTTTGTAGCCATTATCCATCGCCAATTCATATGCCGATTTACCGGCAGAGCCGGTTTTTCCTGCTTCACCGGGCGCACCGATCAAAGAACCGAGCCATTCTTCGATACTGCCGGTGTAGCCGTTCTCGACCGCCAATTCATATGCGGATTTGCCGACCTTTCCCTCGGGACCTGTTTCACCCGCAAGGGACATCAGCCATTGCTCCAAATCGCCGGTATAGCCGTTTTGCACAGCCAAATCATAGGCCGAGAGACTACCCGCCTGCGCAGAGGCGGGGACGGACCGGTCTGTCTTATGTATAATGAGCGCCGCCGCAAAAGCAATGGCAATCATCAACACGATTGCCACGATGATTTTTAAGGCTTTTGAAGCTGTCTTTCTTTTTGTCGTTTTCGTTGCAGCCTGTGTGTTTTCCATTTTTCCTACCTGCTTTCATTGTGATACAATGCGCAACATAAACAGTATTATGTTGCAAATACAGTCTGAAAATTGCTGCTTAAGACTGGCGAATTTACATAAGCCGCAAGACTAAACTCAAAAATGAGCGCAGAAGGCCAAGCCTTTTCAAATTTTCTGTTGAAAAGGCTTATTCGTGCTGCTTCTTTTTGACAATATCCCGTAAAAATCATACTTTTCTTCGCTGAATTGCTTGTAATTTCTTCGCAGCCATGATATAATGACATCAATAAAATGAGTTTGGTATACCCATTTGCAACATAATACTGTTTATGTACTCAGCCGCCGGTTCAGGCGGTTTTTTCATAATATCAGCCGCATATGCTCCATTCTTTTGCGGTGTTCATCACCGGTGGAAATGATGTAAATACGGGTGGTGTTGATACTGCTGTGACCGAGAATATCGGCGAGCTTGGCAATATCCTTTTCAATGCCGTAAAAAGTGCGGGCAAACAGATGCCGCAGATTATGCGGGAACACCTTCTGCGGATTTACGCCTGCCTGCTCGCAAAGCCCTTTCATCTCCCGCCAGATATTGGTGCGGCTCATCGTTCTGCCCGTTCTTGTAATGAAAATTGTACCTGATGATATCCCTTGCTCCGCCGCATAGCGGAGCAGTTTCTTTTGCAGTTCTTTCACGATAAATACCGACCGGGTTTTCCCTTTAAGAGAAACAACAGCTTCTCCACATTTTACCGCTTCCTCCGTTATGTATTGCAGTTCGCTTACACGGATACCCGTTCCGCAAATCGTCTGTAAAATCAGGTTCAGCCGCTCGTTACCCTTTTGCTTTGCCGCATTCACCAGCCGCATATATTCCGCTTTGGTCAGTTCCTTTTCTTCAGGGCAGTAGATCTGCCGCTGAAGCTTGATGGATTTCACCCTGCAATCTGTCCACCCAAGAAATGAGAACAGGCTGTTGAGGGACGCCAGCATAGAGTTGATACTTCGCACGGCATAGTTTTCGGAAAGCAGCTTGTTTTTGTAGGCAATGACCGCTTCTTTCGTGACCGCCGCACCGCCTAAGTATGCGGCGAACGCCTGCACATCCCGCAAATATTTTCCTATAGTGTTTTCGCTTTTTTCTTCGCTCTTGAGATATGCAGAAAAATCCGCAACCATTTTTTCAGTTAAAATTCGTCCCTTCATCTCTTTTACCTCCGGATATATTTTACCCGATAAGTCTTTTACAAAGATACGAAGCGGAGGAATGTTCATCCTTGATTATACCGGCTCCACCAAAAAATCCGAATGCATATTAATATATGCACTCGGATTTTTCATTTGATATATTCATTTTACTTCTGGGGTTTATTTTTATATATTCTGCCGATTATGAGGTCTGCCGCTATTGTGAACAATACAACAAGACAGGGGAAAAGTATCCACAATGTTCGGAGGGCGCCTCTTTGCATTACTGATTCTTCGCCGAAAACAAAATATATAACCAACTCAAAAATAATTACTGCCGCAACTGCTATGCAGCGCACCAAAATACTTGCAGTTCTTTTTTTCATTAAATCACCTTCATTTCAGATAAATAAATGCTATCATTCTGCTTTGCCGCTGTGTTCTTTTTTATAAAGTTTGCCTGAGATAAAGGATATCACCAGCAGCACCACGCAGGAAATCCAGGGGAAGAAACGGTCAAGCTGTCTGAGCGGTTCGCTTGCGTTCACTCTGTCCTCACCAAGGCAAAGCAGAGTTATCAAAACAGCCACAGTAATAAATATCTATGCGGTATACAAAATTATTCGAACGGTTTTTTCTTTCACAATATCATCTCCGCTCTTTTTACTTTTAGGGCACTGCGCCCTGCTGAAACAAGGAATTTTAATCGATGGCATAAGCGGTTAATACCTGCTTACAATTTAATAAAAGCACCAAAAGGCAAAAAAGTCAACAAAAACAGACAAAATGTAATAAAAATCATACACAAAAATAAAAATGTAATTGGGAAAACACGGTTTCACCCCGCGTGAAAATTGTTGACAAAAATCATTTCACACGTTAATATTCAGATAAAGAAAGCGAACGATATATTAATAAGGAATCGAAATATGAAAACACTGTATGTTTCTGACCTGGACGGCACTCTGCTGACACCTGAATGCAGAATATCGCCCTTTACCGCAAACACAATAAACAGCCTTGTAAAAAGCGGAATGTTGTTTTCCTTTGCCACGGCAAGATCAAGAAACACAGCGCTGAAAGTTACAAAGGGTATTGACTGCCGCCTGCCAATGATTGCCTACAACGGAGTTTTTACGGCTGATTACAAAAGCGGAGAGATACTGCTGTCCTCATTTTTCGGAGGCGGAGAAAAAGAAATACTGCCCGCTTTGCTTGATGCGGGAATAAGCCCGATAGTATATTCATATGACGGCAAAAAGGAACGCTTTACATATTTGCCCGAAGCTCTTTCTGAGGGGGCGGCGGAATTTGTTGCCACCCGAAAAGATGACAGCAGAAAAACACCCGCCGCAGATGAGTGCGAACTTTGGCGGGGCGATATTTTTTATTTCACCTGCATAGACAGCGCCGAAAAACTGCGCCCGCTCTACGAAAAGTTCAAAGAAAAATACAGGTGCCTTTATCAGCGTGATATTTACACGGGCAGGCAGTGGCTTGAAATAATGCCCAAGGGGGCAACAAAAGCAAACGCCGCGCTGAAGCTTAAAGAAGCGCTTGGATGCGATAAACTTGTTGCTTTCGGGGACAGCGAAAACGATATTGACCTTTTTGCGAAGGCAGACGAATGTTACGCCGTTTCAAACGCCGTTCAGCAGTTAAAAAATATGGCAACCGCCGTTATAGGCTCAAACAGCGGGGACGCAGTGGCACGTTTTCTGCTTGAAAGATTTGAAAGCGAAAATAATCAAGCATAATTCACAGGCAGGCAAACGCTCTGCAATTATAAAACTAAAAACAAAAAATCCGCGGGCAGAACCCGCGGTTATTTTTTTGCTGTATTTATCTGTCTGACGAGTTGGTAACATAGTACCACTCTATTCTGTCCCCGTCCGAAAGCGTGCATTTTGACGCGCCTTTCATGGGTGTTTCACCGTTTACACGGTACATCCACCCGCTTGAGCCGCCGCAGTCTTTCTCGGCAAGCCCGCCGATTGCCAGAATGTATGATTTGCTCTGATATTTCAGCGAAACGCCGTTTGAAGAACAGGCACTGCTTAGGGCGTCAAAAACGGTGGCGCCTTTTTCAAGAGTAAGGCTTGTTTTTTCAACTATATATCCGCTTTTCGGCAGGTTTAAGTTGAGTTCTTCCTCTTTTTGGGTGGTGCTCTCATAGGCAAGGGCGTTTTTGCAGGTAATTTCAATAGTTACCGTTACGCTCTGCTTTTCGGTTTCCCGCTCAGCCTGCGTGGTTTTTTCTGCTGTAGCCGCCTGCTGTTTTTGAGTAGTATTATCTTTTTTATCGTTTTTCTTTTCGGCGGCAGTAGTTTCCTGTGTTTGGGTTTCGGTTTCCTGCGTTTCTGTTGGAGCCGTTGTCTGCTGTGCCTGCGTGGAAGCGCTTGTGCTGACGGTGGTATTCTGCTGTGCTTTTCTTGCACTGCCGTTTGCGGCAAACACGGCGAAAACAACAACGAGCACGGCGAGGATAACTGCCGAGATTATAATAAGCTGTTTCTTTTTCATAGGCATATTTTAGCAGAACAATAAGAGTTTGACAATATGGTATTTACAGGTTATAATCTTTTTGCGCCGAGGGAAAGAGCCGTCTTTTCCGCGGGGAACGCGGTGAAAAGCCGCGGCAGCTCACTCTACCGTAAGCAATACGAAATCCAAGTGCCACTCTCAGCCGCGGTTACGCAGATGAGGGGAAGGCGGAGAGTAGGCAATGTGCGAGCCGGGATATCCGTTTGAGGCGTAAAAAAATATGACGGTGAGGTTATAGTATGAAAAAAATTACGGCAGCGCTCTTATGTGTAATGCTTGTTATCTGCACATCCGTAACTGCATTCGGCGCAACAAAAAGCGATGTGAAACAGAAAACAGACACCGCTGTGGCATTTGCCTTTGACGGCAATTACAGCAAAAACGGATATGACGTTTCGTCATCCAAAAACCTTTACATTCTTGCCCGTTCGGGAGCAGACATAAGCGCATATACTGACGCTTATTTCAAATCCGTTGCACAGGCGGCAGGCGAATCAAAGCTTACAGACCCGGGCACCATAGGCATGGCGGTCTGCATTGCAAAAGCGGCGGGAATTGACCCCGAAAACGCAAACGGCGTTAATCTTGCAGACGCACTTAAAAATGCTGATCCAAGCGCGGTTTCATCACCCTACAATTATTTTTATGCCATAGAGGCGGCAAAAGCACTCGGACTTGATGATACTGTAAAAACGCTGAGCAATACGCTTGCAAAATATTACACAGTCGGCACAGGTACTGATTTCTGGAGCGGTTACGGCACATCACCCGATGATCTTGCAATGTTCATTCTTGCAATGAAAACAGCGGGCGCATATGAGGAATACACCGAGGACGCTTTCAAACTGCTTGAAACTTATTATACCGAAAGCGGCTATTCAAACTACGGCGCAAACGCCGATTCAACAGCACTTGCGCTTGCGGCATACTCACTTGCAGGCAACACCGAAAAAGCTGATGCGGTTTACGATATTCTTATTAAGAATTTCTATGACACTGAAACAGGCGGTTTCAAGGCTGATTATGACGAATATTACGCAACGGCTGACGCTGTGTTTGCCCTTAGCTTCTATATGCCCATAGCTGACGAGGATAAGCAGGAGAGCACAACAGCACCCGAAACCACCACGCAGGCACAGACAACCACAGCTGCTGACAGCAATAACAGCGACGCAAGCAAAAAATCACCTGCAACGGGAGTGGAGATCGCACCCGCAATAGGTGCGGCGGCAGTTGCGCTGATGGCATTTGCGGCTGCGGCTAAAAAGAAAAAGGCGTAACAAAGACTAAGTTGCGGCAGGCAAAAATCTTTCAACATAAATTCAAATAACACAAATCAAAAGGCGCACTGTTTTCCGTGCGCCTTTATTTTTTAATTCTTTTTCTTGGGTCTTTTTGTGTTCATTGTTGAGCCGAGCAGTATTTTTGAATCGCCGAATTTGTTTCTGATAGCGTCGACAGCGGCATCCACTTTTTTTAGTTTTTCGCTGTCTGTTCCCTTTTCGGAGCCGAAAAGGCTTATCTGCTCGCCCCCGTCTTTAGTAAGGTCGGAAAGAGTAACGCCGAGCAGTCTGAGCGGCTCGCCGTTCCAGAGTTCGGCAAAAAGTTCTTTAACAACAGCGTAAATATCCTGAGTAACATCAGTGGGTGAGTTCAGCGCGCGCTGGTGCGATTTGTTTTTGAAAGCGTTATTTCTGATATTTACGGAAATATTATATGCTCTGCATCCTCCCGCCCTCATTCGGGAAGCCGCCGCGTCCGTCAGCGCAAGCAAAAGGCTGTTTGCCGTTTTGAAATCGGAAACGTTTTCCTCCACGGTAACGGAGTGGCCGTAGCTTTTTACCTCCCGAGGCGTATCGCTTACAGGCGAATCGTCTATGCCGTTTGCGTAATTATGAAGCTGTTCGCCCGCTTTTGTGCCAACGGTTGACCTCAGCACCGCTATATCGGCGGCGGCAAGTTCGCCTATTGTTTTTATACTTATTTTTTCAAGTTTCTGCGCCGTTGCCCTGCCCAGATACAGCAAATCGGAAACAGGCAGGCACCACATCTTTTTCTCTATCTCACACGAAAAAAGCGTGTGGACTTTATCGGGCTTTTCAAAATCACTTGCCATTTTCGCAAGCAGTTTATTCGAACCTATACCCACATTCACGGTAAAGCCGAGTTCGTTTTTTATTTTATCCTTTATCTCATAAGCCACGGCAACTATATCGGGATAGATATTTTCCGTGCCGCTCATATCAAGAAAACATTCGTCTATTGAAAATTTTTCAAGGCACGGCGTATAGGCGCGGCAAATATCCATAAACTTTGCAGAACAATCTGAATACAGTTTGAAATCAGGCGGCGCCGTAACAAGCGACGGGCATTTTCTCAGCGCGGCTGAAACAGGCTCGCCCGTTTTGACGCCGTATTTCTTTGCGGGTATGGATTTTGCCAGCACAACGCTTGTGCGTTTATCAGGGCTGCCGCTTATAACGGACGGCACAAGGCGGATATCGGGGCTTCCGTCACGCACCATTTTTGCCGCGGTCCACGAAAGAAACGCGCTGTTTACATCAATATGAAAAATAATACGCTCTGCCATACTGCCGCCCCCTTTCAATTATATATTATACAGCGGCGCAGTATTTTTCGCAACGCACGCAAACTCTGTTTGCCGCATAAAATGGGCAAAACAAGGAAAAATCCTGTTGTATATTCAATTTGTGTATGATATTATAATAATGTATTACTATATTACCAAGGAGAACAATCAATGAAAAACACGGAAAAATCGCTTGACGCGCTTGTTGCGCTCTGCAAAGGCAGAGGTTTTGTATATCCCGGCTCCGAAATCTACGGCGGCCTTGCAAACACATGGGATTTCGGCCCGCTCGGCGTAGAGCTTAAAAACAATATTAAAAACGCGTGGCGCAAAAAATTCATTCAGGAAAACAAGTACAATGTAGGTCTTGACTCCGCTATTCTTATGAACCCGCAGACATGGGTTGCCAGCGGTCATCTGGGCGGATTTTCAGACCCGCTTATGGACTGCTGTGAGTGTAAAACACGCCACAGAGCAGATGACCTTATTGAGAATTTTGACGGCACAAATGTTGCCGGCTGGAGCAACGAGGAAATGAGCGCTTATATCAAAGAGCACAACATTCCGTGCCCCAACTGCGGCGCGCATAATTTCACTGACATCCGCCAGTTCAACCTTATGTTCAAAACATTCCAGGGTGTAACCGAGGATACAAAAGACGAAATTTATCTCCGCCCCGAAACAGCACAGGGCATCTTTGTAAACTTTGCCAACATTCAAAGAACAACAAGAAAGAAAGTTCCTTTCGGCGTTGCTCAGGTGGGCAAATCTTTCAGAAACGAGATAACACCCGGTAAATTCATATTCAGAGTAAGAGAATTTGAGCAGATGGAGCTTGAGTTCTTCTGCAAGCCCGGCACAGACCTTGAGTGGTTTGACTACTGGCGTTCATTCTGCCGCGACTTCCTTTATTCTCTTAACATCAGCAAAGACAATCTGCGTCTTCGCGACCATGAGAAAGAAGAGCTTTCATTCTATTCAAAGGCAACAACAGACTTTGAATATCTCTTCCCGTTCGGCTGGGGCGAACTCTGGGGTATTGCGGACAGAACTGATTATGACCTTACCCAGCATATCAAGACGAGCGGCAAAAATCTTGAGTATTTTGACCAGGAAGCAAATGAAAAATATGTGCCTTATGTTATTGAGCCTTCACTCGGCGTAGAAAGACTTTTCCTTGCCGTGCTCACAGAGGCTTATGACGAGGAAGTAGTTGACGAGGCAAAGAACGACAAACGTGTGGTTATGCGTTTCCATCCCGCTCTTGCTCCGTTCAAATGTGCTGTTCTGCCGCTTTCAAAGAAACTCAGCGAGCAGGCAGGCGAAGTATTTGAAAATCTTGCAAAGAAATTCAGCGTTGATTATGATGACGCAGGCTCTATCGGCAAGCGTTACCGCAGGCAGGATGAGATAGGCACGCCTCTGTGCGTTACCTATGACTTTGATTCCGTTGAGGACGGCTGCGTAACAGTACGTGACAGAGATACAATGGAACAGGTAAGAATTCCGATTTCCGAGCTTGAAAAATATATTGAAGAAAAAATCGAATTTTAACACACAAAGAAAGTTGATGTGATTTTATGTGGCTTGACAGAAGCCTTATAAAGCAGCAGGCAAAACAGCTTATTCGGCACAGAACTTTGAAGCTTTTTGCAATTACTTTTGTAATAATGCTCATTTTGTCAATTGGTCAGGGCGTTTATCTGGGTGTTTATTTTAACAACTTAGATAGTTTGACTAATTACTATGAGGATTTTTCAGACGATTACTACGGAGATTACGAGGATTATTTCAACGATAATTTCGGTACGGACAGCAACAACCAGTACGCCGATGATTTTAACAATTTCGGCAGTTCTGACGGCAGCAGTTACGCTGATGATTTCAACAACTTCGGCACAGCAGCGTCTGACGCTCAGCAGGCGGTGCCGATGACCGAAAACAGCACCAACGCCGCGCCGAGCGGAGGCGGTTCGGTATATTTCCGTTTCAATGCCGCAGGTTTGCTGAGTTATGTTTACATAATATTCCTTGCGCCGCTCAGCCTTGCTCTTAACTATTTCTATGTTGAGTTTGTAAACGGCAAAGACTATGAGTTTTCAAACGGGCTGAAATCAATCTTCAGAAACGCATTCAAAGTTACATATCTGAAAAAGCTTGCTGTATATCTGCTCAGAATGATATTATATGTTGCGCTTTGCTTCCTGTTTATTGTTCCGGGAATAGTATTCCTTTACAGTTCGTATTTCGTAAACGAATTAATGAGCGAATACCCCGAGCTTTCACCGTGGCAGGCAATAAAACTCAGCAAAAAGATAGTAAAAGGCCACCGCACAGAGCTTTTTGCGCTTGACATCAGCTTTTTACCGTGGCTTTTCCTTTGCGTCTTCATTTTCCCGATAATCTATGTTTACCCGTATATTTACACAACGCAGGCGCTCTATTACGAAAACTTTAAGAGAAGGGCACTTGCAACGGGCGCAGTTACGGAGCTTGATTTCCTGTCTGACGCACAGAAAATGAACAGAGTTTACCAAAATGCAAACGGTTATCAAAATCAACAGAGCGGTAATTATTATCAGCCGCAGGGTCAGGCTTACAATCAGCCTTATCAGCAGGGTCAGCCTTACCAGCAGCCTGTTCAGGGCGCTCCGTATCAGCAGGGCGGTTTTAATCAGCCGCAGGGCATGAACAACAATCAGCCATACCAGCAGGGTCAGGCTTACCAGCAGCCTGTTCAGGGCGCACCGTATCAGCAGGGCGGTTTTAATCAGCCTCAAGGCATGAACAGCAATCAGCCATACCAGCAGGGTCAGCCTTACCAACAGCCTGCTCAGGGTGCACCGTATCAGCAGGGCGGTTTTAATCAGCCTCAAGGCATGAACAATCCGCCGCAGGGCACATTTGACCCGTATTCGGCTGCATATCCCTCTCCTTTCAAACCCGTTTACTTCACTCCCAAAATGAGAGAAGAAAACACGGCGGGCGGTGAAAGAGATCTGTACGGTGAATTTAACAAAACATCGCAGGATGCGCCGCAGCAGAACACTGCCGCGCCCGAAAACACGGCACAGCAGACACCTCCTCAAACAGGCGCTCAGCCGCAGATAACGGTTAGCGAGCCTGAAGAGCCAAAGGAGCCTGATTTTGCAGAGATGCAGGAACCTGCCGAGAATTTCACCGAGCCGACTGAGCCCGAGGAGCCGCAGGAACCCGAAGAACCTCAGGAAACAGTTAAACTGACGCCCGAGGAAACACAGCCGGAAACAGCGGCGCCTAAAGTAACAACTGATACCGCAGACGGTGAGGAAAACAACAATTTATAATCAATAAAATCATTTTATAATTTAGGCGGCGGAGAAATTTCCGCCGCCTTTTTCTTTTAAAAAAATTTGTAATTTTATTGACAAAAAGCACTGCCGGGCATATAATACTGATAACAAATATTTTCAGGGCGGGGCGAAATTCCCCACCGGCAGTAAAGTCTGCGAACCGCGCAAGCGGCCGAATCGGTGAAACTCCGATACCGACGGTTAAAGTCCGGATGAGAGAAAATGTTTACATAATATATAACCTAATTATATATTGCACAACATTTGCGCCCCGATATAGCTGTATATATCGGGGCTTCTCTTTTGCCCTTTGGCTGAAAGCCGGAAGGAGAATGCAATATGAAACAATCATCAAAAACACTCACAAGAAAAATTGCCATTTCCGCAATGCTTGCGGCAATCGGTGTTATCCTGCAGATGCTTGAGATACCGCTGCCGTTTATTCCCAGCTTTATAAAGCTTGACTTTTCAGATCTGCCGGGCTTTATAGGCGCATTTGTGTGCGGGCCGCTTGCCGGTGTTCTTATCACGCTCATCAGAAATGTTATCCACATATTTATGGGCTCAAGCGCGGGTATCGGCGAACTTTCAAACTTTATACTGAGCGCGTCTTTCGTGCTTACGGCAGGGCTTATCTATAAGAAAATGCCGAATATTAAAGGCGTTCTTATCGGCGGCGTTGCGGGCGCGGTTATCATGGGTATAGTTTCATTCCCCGTAAACAACTTTATTATCTACCCTCTTTATTACTCTGTTATGGGCTTCCCTCAGGAGGCGATACTTCAGATGTATCAGGCAATCAGACCGTCCACAAAATCAATTGCCGAAGCACTTATCGTTTTCAACGTGCCTTTCACAATTGCAAAAGGTCTGATTTCCGTAATCATTACGTCAATAATCTACAAACCGCTTGAAAAGCTTATCAAAAAAATGTAAAAATATTTTTGACATAAATATTTACACAATGCAAAAAAGCTGCCGTTCAGGCGGCTTTTTTCATTTAATAACGACACGGCGTTTTCTCTTTGTGTTTTCTCAGCAAGTTTGCGTTTTTACGCTTTTCGGAAAAAATACACAAAAATAAGCGCCGCTGTTTGTGCTCTTTTTACGGTAAAAATAAAAATTGTTTGCATTATTAATTGCTATTTTTTTATCAATGCAGTATAATATGACTGTATGAATTTCTAAAGAAATTCAAATAAAGAACAGGAGATAATAAAAATGCCACTTGTTACAACAAAAGAAATGTTTGAAAAAGCATACGAAGGCGGCTACGCAATCGGCGCTTTCAACGTAAACAATATGGAAATCGTGCAGGGCATTACCCGCGCTGCAAAGAAGCTTAACGCTCCCGTTATCCTTCAGTGCTCAGCAGGCGCCCGCAAATACGCTTCCCATGGCTATCTTGTTGCAATGGTAAAGGCAGCGGCAGAGGAAACAGGTCTTCCCATCGCTCTTCACCTTGACCACGGCCCGGATTTTGAAACCTGCAAAGACTGCATTGACGGCGGTTTCACATCAGTTATGATTGACGGTTCTTCACTTCCTTATGAAGAGAACGTTGCTCTCACAAAGAAAGTTGTTGAATATGCTCACGCTCACGGCGTTGTTGTTGAGGGCGAGCTCGGCACACTTGCAGGCGTTGAGGATGATGTTAAGGTTGACGCTGAAAACGCTTCCTACACAAGACCTGAAGAGGTTTATGATTTCGTTACAAGAACAGGCGTAGATTCACTTGCTATCGCAATCGGCACAAGCCACGGCGCATACAAGTTTAAGCCCGGCCAGAAGCCTCAGCTCAGATTTGATATTCTTGAAGAAGTAGGCAAAAAGCTGCCCGGTTTCCCGATCGTTCTTCACGGCGCTTCTTCAGTTAATCAGGATCATATCAAGATGATCAACGAGTACGGCGGTGAGATGCCTGACGCTATCGGTATCCCCGAGGATATGCTCCGCAAAGCCGCTTCTATGGCTGTTTGCAAGATCAATGTTGATTCAGATATCCGTATCGCAATGACTGCTGCTATCAGAAAGCACTTTGCAGAAAATCCGTCTCACTTTGATCCCCGTCAGTATCTTACTCCGGCAAGAGAACTCATTGAAGAGGTTGTTGCTCATAAGATTGACGCTGTATTCGGCGCAACAGGCCACGCAAACGACTGATTTTAATTTAATTTATCATTTTATCCCGCTTCGAAAGAGGCGGGATTTTTTTTGGAAAAAATTCGCAAAAAAATAAAATTATGATTTTTTCTAAAAATATTATTGATTAGCATTATTTTTAAGCTGTACTAAAAAACTCTTTTGCAAATAATATTATTGCGCGAAAAGCGCAAATTTTTTGTGAGGAGATATAAAATTATGAAAAAGAAAACGCAGAATATCGTTAAAGGTCTTGGCGTTGCAATGGCAGTCGGCTCCGTTATAATGGGCGCAAGTGCCACAATGGGCTCAAACAGCCACAAAACCAAGAAAACGATGCAGAAAGCGGTAAATTCCGTTTCAAATTTTGTTGACACAGTTTCGTCAATGATGTAACAAAAAAGCAAAACAAAATACCGCGGCGCAAAAGAAAAAACGGCGGAAAATCCGCCGTTTTGCTTTACATATTTTAATCATCAAGTGAAAATTTTGTTTTGTTTATGCGCTGATCCTTTATATCCCCTATAAAAGAGGCAAAATCAAGGCCGTATGCGTTGCCGTCCTCAAAAATATCAAGCAGCGGCAAAAGCACGAAAAGGCGGGCTTTAAGCTGCGGGTGCGGCACCACCAGATTTGGCGTTCTTATTATCTTATCTTCCGCAAGCAAAAGATCAATATCAATTATGCGCGGCCCGTTTTTGAAATTGCGAACCCTGCCCAGACCGCATTCGATACCAAGACATATTCCAAGCATTTCATGCACATTGAGCTCACTTTCACACATTACGGCGCAGTTAAAGAAATCCTGCTGCCTTGCATAGCCCACCGGCGATGTTTCATATACCGCCGATTTTTTTATTACTGATGTTTTAGGAGCAAGCTCCAGAGCGGCAATGCCGTTTTTTAAATTCTGAAGTCTGTCTCCCATATTCGTGCCTAAGCCGAGAACATATTTCATAAGCTTAATCCCTGTTTCTTACAATATTTACCGCCATGTAATCAAAATCCGCGTTCACGGGCGCCTGTGGTTTTTTAAGCGTTAAATCAACTGAAAATACGGCGGGATATTCGTCAAGAATTGCCTTTGCCGTTACGTCGGCGCATTTTTCTATAAGATTATATTTTTCTGCGGTGAAAACACGGCGCACGGTTTTAACTATTTTTGCGTATGAAACGGTATCTTCCACATCATCGCTGCTGCAAGCCCTGTTCATATTTACGCTTACGGCAATATCAAGCACAAAATCCTGACCCTGCTCCTTTTCCTCCGGATTTACACCGTGATAAGCGAAAAGGCGCAGACCTTTAATAATTATCTTATCCATCTTTATTCCTTGTTTTTAACCACAACAGCGGTGCCTGATGCGCTTACCATAAGCATTCCCGTATTGCCGAAAGTTTCGTAATCAATATCAACACCTACAACGGCATTAGCGCCCATCTGCTGAGCTCTCATTTCCATTTCTCTTATTGCGTTATCTCTTGCTTCAACAAGTTCCTGCTCGTAACCCTGGCTCCTGCCGCCTACAATATTTCTTATAGACGCGCCGAAATCCTTTAAAAAGTTTACGCCGGCAACAACTTCTCCGGCAACAACGCCTTTATATTCAACTATTACTCCGTTTTCAAGGGTGGGGGTTGTAACACTAATCATAAAAATTCTCCTTTTTTTATTTATTTACACGGCATTTTAAAGCATCCGCCATTAAAATGCCCTGTTTTTCATTTTTTACATCGTGAAGCCTGATTATATCGGCTCCGCCCAAAATTGCCGCCGTATCCGCCGCTATATTGCCGAATACACGCTTTTCGGGGTTTGGCTGACCGCTTCCCTCTCCGATTACTCTTTTTCTGCTTGTGCCCAGCAGAAACGGATATTCTGAAAGTTTATAATCCGCAATATTAGCAATCAGGCGGTAATCCTGCTCTCTTGTTTTGGAAAAGCCGATACCCGGGTCAAAACAAATACTTTCTTTTTTAACGCCGAGCAAAACAGCCTGTGCCGCGCTTTTTTCAAAAAATGAGCGTGCTTCTTTTTCCGCGCCCGGCTGAGAAAAGGTTATAATCCAGCCGCAGCCGCTTTTATTTGCGGCATTTGCCATTTCACTGCTTATGACGCCTGATACATCGTTTATTATATCTGCACCGAGCTCTGCCGCCTTTTCTGCAACATAGGGGTAAAATGTATCAACGGAAACGGGAATATTTATTTTCCCTTTTATCAATCTTAAAACAGGCTCAAGCCTCTGCCATTCTTCTTCTGGGCTTATTTTTTCGTATCCCGGCCGTGTGGACTGAGCGCCGAAATCAATAATATCCGCGCCGTTTTTCTGAGCCTCAAGCGCGCTTTCAAGAGCATCCTGCGGTCTGAAATTTCTGCCGCCGTCCGAAAATGAATCGGGCGTGACGTTTATGATTGCCATAATCAGTGTTTTTTCAGAGCAGTTTATACTCTTATCCCTGCATTTCCATATCATATCAATTCTCACTTATCAAGCAGAGCAAGCGCTTCAGACCTTGTGCGGGCGTCAGACCTTATAACTCCTCTGAGAGCCGAAGTCTGAGTTTTGCTGCCGGAGGCTTTTGCCCCTCTTATAGACATACACATATGCTCCGCCTCCATAATTACGGCAACGCCCTTTGCATTCATTTCCTTATAAAGGAAATCGGCAATATCATGTGTAAGCCTTTCCTGCACCTGCGGCTTTTTTGCAAAATTATCAACAATTCTTGCGATTTTTGAAAGTCCTATTATTTTGTTTTCACTGGGAATATACGCAATGTGCGCCTTGCCTACAAAAGGAAGAAGGTGATGTTCGCACATAGACGCAAACGGAATATCCCTAACGATTACCATTTCATCGTTTGATTTTTCATCAAAAAATTTAAGATGCTGTTTAGGGTCTTCCGTAAGTCCGCTGAACATCTCCTCATACATATTTGCAACACGGCGGGGAGTTTCAAGAAGGCCCGGTCTGTTTGGATCTTCGCCCACTGCCTCAAGAATATCCCTTACTGCGTTTTCTATCTTTTTCTTATCCATATATTAATCCTTTACTGCCTATTTTGAGAAATAACCGAGAACATCTCTTACGGAATCGGAAGTTACGGTACTGCCCTCATAATTTATGGGCACATTGTATACGGTAACACCTGTGGTTTCGCTTGAAAGCACTGTCAGATTATTCTGCTGCGCCGTGAAATCACGCACCGTAATATTTGTTTTTGTGCTCTCTATAAATTTGCTGAAAACTCTTTCTCTTTTTTCATAATTTTCCGTGTTTACATGCTGTGAAACAGCTGAAAGTATTATATCGTTTACAGCAGAATAATTTTTTTCCTGAGAAACATAGTAGCGCATAAGCTTTACTGCCGTATCTCCGCTTAAAGACTGATTTCCCTCGCTTACCTTTATATTGTAGCCGTACCGGGAAGTATCCTTGTATCTTACATCACTCAGCACCGTGTAGTTTACACTGCCTAAATAATCAAAGAAACTTTCATAATCCGTATAATCAAAATCGGCGTAATAATCAATATCAACACCGAAAATTCTTGAAACACTGCTTGTAACGCCGGCGGCTCCGAGAGCTTCATATGTATCGGAAAGTATTTTGCCGTCTTCCTGAGTTTGAGGGTCTATTGTGCAAACTTTATATGAAACGGTATCCATATCCGTCTGAAAAAGAGCGCACATATAAAGCTCATCTGTGTTTTCATTGCTGAGCAAAAGCAGATAATTTGTTTTTCCCTGCACCTCAGGCAGTTGCTCCACCTCAACGCTTTCTTCCTGTTTAAGTTCATCGGGAGTTATAAATGCCTTAAATGAAAAATCATATTTAATGCCGAAAATCAGAAGAAAAACGGCGGTAAAAACAACTACAAAAGCCAGAACGGCAAGCAGTATCTTCTGCTCAAGATCAGATTTTACACGTGAGGATGAAATATAGATATCCCCGCGGTTTTTAAAAATCCTCATCATTGCCCTCCTTTCTTTAAGAATTATTATACATTAACAAAATGTATAAAACAAGTAATAAATATTAAAATAAAATACCTTATTACATTAAGAAAACACATGGATTTTTATATTTTTTAGTCAATATTTTAAAAGTATTTTTTCATTATCAATAACCTCTTATATATTAATATT